>Ga0078894_10000033_pt1 | contig 79390 bp, 71 predicted proteins | sample LauGreSu1BDMLBSD_2_FD_67506 | JGI IMG/M metagenome (GOLD analysis project Ga0078894, IMG submission 67506) | Freshwater lake microbial communities from Lake Michigan, USA - Su13.BD.MLB.SD (version 4) (version 4) | ecosystem: Environmental > Aquatic > Freshwater > Lake | place: Lake Michigan...
CAGAGCGGTCGAATGCGGCAGTCTTGAAAACTGTTGACTGTAACAGGTCCGGGGGTTCGAATCCCTCTTTCTCCGCAACAAAAAACCCGAAACAATGTATCGGGTTTTTTTATGGGTATTACTCAATAATCAGTTCTTTAAGTTTTTCGCGATAAGCCTCGAGTAGCGCGGTTTTAGAAATCAACCCAAAGAATTTTCCATTATTCGTTACAGGAAGTATGGCTTGATTGGTATTTTCAAATTTTTCCATGATGGCTTCCATTCCATCATCGTGCTGAATGATTTCTTTTGGTTGCGTAAGCACTTCTTGTACGGTTGTGAATTTTACGCGAAACGGATGAAATACAACTGATTTAATCTCTTCAAAATCAATGATTCCTATTAATTTATTTTGCTCATCCAAAACCGGTATAATTGGCTGTGATGTGGAAACTAAATTCAATATTGTTTCTAATGTTTTTTCAGAAGTAGTGGTCGCAGCATGAACATTTACTAATTTTAAAAAATCAATGCTTTGCAAAATGTTTTTATCCTTATCACTAGTAAACACTTCCCCCCTATCTGCTAGCGCTTTCACATCCATTGAATGTTTGTCAAATTGTTTTGAAATGGCATAACTAATTGACGATACAATCATCAAAGGAACCATTAAATCATAGCCTCCCGTGATTTCTCCAATTAAGAAAATTGCGGTTAGCGGTGCATGAAACAATCCGCTTAATATTCCAGCCATACCAACAATAGTGAAATTGGCAATCGGTAAGGTATTGGATAACCCTAATAAATGAATGGATTTAGCAACAAAAAACCCCAAATAAGAACCTACAAATAACGAAGGTGCAAAATTTCCTCCGTTACCTCCTGACCCCAAAGTTAATCCCGTGGCAAATGATTTTAATAAAACAATCATCCCGACAAAAGCCAACAATACCCAATGATTATTTTGAAAATCTTGTAACAACGAATTATCTAAAAGTACCTCGGGATGAGAGTCGGATAGAATTTTAATACTTTCATATCCTTCGCCAAAAAGTGTTGGGAAGAAAAAAATTAATACTGCCAAAATACTCGCTCCAAAAAGCGCTTTTTTATAAGAATTATTTTTAAATCGGCCGAAAAAATGTTCTACCCTTCTAAAATTTCTAGCGTGGTAAATAGATACAAATCCGGCAAGGATTCCTAGTAAAATATAATAAGGGGTATTATGAAAATTGAAAGTAAGGTCTTGCTTGAAAGTCAACAATACATCCCTACTCAATAAGATTTCAGAAACCAATGCACCAGTTGCTGCAGAGATAATTATAGGAATGAAAGCCGAAATACTAGCGTCTGTAAGTACTACTTCAATTGCAAATAAAACTCCGGCAATGGGAGCGTTAAAAGCAGCTCCAATTCCGGCTGCTACACCACAAGCCAAAAGTAAGATGCGGTCTTTTTGTGTCAACTTGTATTTTTGAGCAAAATTAGATCCGAATGCCGCTCCAGTAATAGTAATTGGACTCTCCAAACCAGCGGACCCCCCTAATCCAACCGTTAAGGAACTCGTAATAATTTGGGCATACATTTGCTTTTTAGGTAGGATTCCACCTTTTTTTGCTACGGCAAATAATATTCTAGAGCTTCCTTTTTCAATGGATCCATCCAAGAATTTTTTAACCACAAATACAGTAAGTAAGATACCAAAAATGGGAAACAAACTATTGGCAAACGGCAATTTTAAATAGCTGTTGGCGTAGTTGGCATAAATAAATACATTGTGCGCAAAACTTTTTAAAACAATTACGGCCAAAGCACACGATATTGCAACGACTACACTGGCCAAGTAAATAAAATTCCTTTCGGATAGTAGATCTTTCGCTAAAAAAAATACAGTTTCTAACCGTCGGAATATCCTGCGGATAAACAATTTAAAAGAAGCCGATTTTCTATTAAACATGGATTTATTTTAAGTAAACAAATATAGTTATTTAATATTTCTAATGGCCTCTCGTTGACTCAAGGGTTTTAAATTAGCCAAGTTCACGAATTCTAACACTCCTTTTGGGTTGAATCTACTGTAATCGCGTAAGGCCCAACCAATAGCCTTTTGGATGAAAAATTCCTTGGAATGTTTGTGTTTTTCACACTCCGATTTCAATAAATCAAAGTCGGTTTTTTCTTTATAACTCAATTGAAATAATATTGCAGAACGATTGAGCCACATATTATCAGAATTAGAGAATCGCTCAATAATTGTTTCTAATTCATCGGGGAATTGTAATAAATAACCACCCAATAAATATTTAGCAATGGTATCTACCGAATCCCACCAAGAATTGGTTACCAGTAATTTTTCAATTAATATGATGTCTTCCAAAACATACTTTCGTTTGATTTCTTTTTGCAATAAATCGATGGCACAAATATGAAATTCACGTTCCTTTTTATCGAATAATTCGCAACAAATTTCTCGAAAATTGACTTTAACTTCCTCTTTGTTCGCATTGTAAACTTGCATCATTAAAGTCCGTCGTTCTTCAGTTTTTATTCCCAAAAAGGGGAAATTATTTTTCATGTAATTTTCCATTGAAAGTGCCAATTCGCGGTTGGCATTTACTCGAAAGCAATTTTCTAAATCATTACTAAAACTCATATAATTCATTTAATTTAATAGCACATTGTGCTTTTAGTTCCTCCATAAATAGTGAGAATTCGTGTTCCAATTCAGAATAATAAAGTTGCACTTCAGCAAGTGCTTCGTGCATGTGTACCCTGTTTTTTGTTCGGTGGTCCATTTGAAATAAAATAGTCTCTAACCCTTCTAAACTAGCATATTGAACCAACCAGTTTTGATTGATCATGTACGGAAGTAAATTTTGTGTTTTGGTTGTTAACAGTTCAAAATTGTCTTGTAACGATTGATAAAATTGAGCTGCATATTGCTCCAAGTTGATTTCTGAATAAGTATTCCAATTTTTTGCTAAAAAATGATCGTATACAATGTCCATAATCACTCCTGCATAGTGCCCGTATTTTTCATACAACCGTCTCCTGCTTTGTCTGTAAGTAGGATGTGCATCAGTAAAAGTGTCGATAAAGCGATGCAGCAAAATGCCCTTTTGCAAATCATCAGTATAGTCTAAATAGCGCTTTCCGTGAACAGAATCGGCCATGAAATTTCCAATTTTTAGCAAATCATTATCCCCAGAAAGATAGATGTGGGCTAAGAAATTCATGAACAATGAATTAAAATAATAAACGGGCTTTTTCTAAATCTTCGGGAGTGTCTATTCCAATTCCAACATGAGTGGTTTCCACCATTTTAATTCGTTTACCAAATTCCAAATAGCGTAATTGTTCCAGCTTTTCGGATGCTTCCAATGATTGCATTGGTAAGGCATAAAAATCAAGAAGGGCTTGTTTGCGGAAGGCATAAATTCCGATGTGTTGAAAATAGCGAACGCCAACATTTTTTTCTCTTGGATAAGGAATTACTGAACGAGAAAAATACAGCGCAAAATTAGTTTGATCCACCACCACTTTCACATTATTTGGGTTTTGGATTTCACTTTTGTCTTTGATTTCACGCATGAGTGAAGCCAAATCAATATTATTATTGGCATCGGCATGATAAACCGAAATCAATTGTTGAAGTGAATCTTTATCAATAAACGGCTCATCGCCTTGCACATTTACCACAATATCAACATCTAAATTTGCTACAGCTTCCGCAATACGATCACTCCCCGACTCATGTTCTTTTATAGACATAATGGCCTTACCTCCATTATTGGTAATTTCGTTATAAATAATATCGGAGTCGGTTACTACAAAAACATCATCAAATAAATGGGTATTTATTGCTGCTTGATAGGTTCTTAAAATAATGGTTGTACCACCTAAATCCTGCATCAGTTTTGCAGGAAAACGAGTGGAAGCATATCGAGCCGGAATAACAGCAATAATTTTCATAAGTATTAGTATTTAAGACAAATTTAATAAATGAATTAAGTAACATTATTTTCTTGGGTATTCAACTTACTGTTCTTGTAGCTGAAGCCAAAATAAATAACTAATCCGATTAGTAACCAACAAGTAAAATAAATCCAATTCCAAATACTGAGTTGCGACATCATATACAAACAACAAATCAATCCCAATAGCGGAATTAAAGAAAGGTTTTGTTTCCATGACCAAACCAATAATCCGATAAGGGTACACAAGAAAATCCACATTGGTATTTTATGTTTAAACAAACACATACCGCTTTCGTATTTTTGATTTTCTGAAATTGGTAACGAATCAATTACCTTTTTATATTGTATTTCGTCTTCATAATAGGTGCTTAATAACGCTTCTAAATCAGTTGGCTTTTCTTGACCAATCGTTTTCTCTGTTAAGAAATCAAATACTTTCTTGGTCCCGTCCTCCCCTAGCGCTGTAATTATTTCGGTTGGGTTTTTTATTTGCTTTTCATTCGAAATAAAATTCAGAGTATCTTGTTTGAAATTTGTCAAGGCAACTACCAATCCAACTACCATTAATAGCGGAAAAATATATTTCGAATTCACATACGGAGTTTTAAATTTTCCTCGTGATATGTTGGGTTTGTTTTGCAAAACCAATACCCCAGCACAAACCAAAACAAAAGCGAATAAAGTTCCGATACTACATAAATCGGTTACCATAGTAAGATTTAGAAACAAAGCCGGAATTGCCACTACAAAACCAGTTACGATAGTTGCATAAGAAGGCGTTTGAAATTTTGGATGTACTTTAGAAAATCGCTTTGGAAGTAATCCATCGCGGCTCATACTCATCCATATTCTTGGTTGTCCCATTTGAAAAACCAATAATACCGAAGCCATTGCAATTACCGCACTCACGCCAATAATTCCCGACATCCATTGGAGATTTAATTTATCAAAAACAAAAGCCAATGGATCACCTACATTTAGATCAGTATAATTCACCATTCCCGTCAATACCAATGCGATAATAATATATAAAATGGTGCAAATAATAATTGCCCACATCATTCCTCGAGGCAAATCGCGTTGTGGATCTTTACATTCTTCTGCAGTAGTAGAAATGGCATCAAAACCAATGTAGGCAAAGAAAACTGCCGAAACTCCTTTTAATATGCCACCTACTCCATTCGGTGCAAACGGATGCCAATTGTTGGTGTCGATATGAAAAATACCCACTGCAATAACCAATAAAATAATACACAGTTTCACAACTACCATCAAGTTACTCGCATTACGCGACTCTTTCATTCCTCTGTAAACCAATGCAGTAATAATCACAATGATTAATAAAGCAGGTAAATCGGCAATAAAATGAAGTGACCCAATTGTAGGAGAAGTGGTATAGGCTGTGTAGGCCATTTGCAATCCATCTGATAAATTTTCAAACGACTTACCTCCACTCATTAAAGCTGTTGCTTCTTTAAATCCGTTGGACGCTGTAAGATAATCCATTTGAATCCATTGCGGCATGTGTACCCCAATACTATCGAGTAATCCGGTGAAATAATCACTCCAGGAAATAGCAACCGTAATGTTCCCAATGGCATATTCCATGATTAAGGCCCAACCTATAATCCAAGCAATTAGTTCTCCAAAAGCCACATAAGAATAGGTATAAGCACTACCCGAAACCGGAACCATAGATGCAAATTCAGCATAGGCAAAGGCAGCAAAACTACACGCGATGGCCGTAAATAAAAATAAGAAAATTACTGCAGGACCTCCGTCATAACTAGCTTTTCCGATGGTGCTGAAAATTCCGGCACCAATGATAGCCGCAATTCCAAAGGCGGTTAAATCTCTAGCTTTTAGGTGCTTTCCCAGAGATTGATGGCCGTCTGTTTCATTATTGGCAACTTGATTTAATATGTCTTGAATGGATTTTTTTCGAAATAAATTGGAAAAATTCATGAATACTATATTGTAATTAGTAAATTTAAAAAACAAATATAGCATATTATCAACTGCTTTAAAAAAATAAAATATACTAATTATAATAAAAAACTATTGCTAAATAAGCATATATAATTAATTCTTATAAAAAGATTCATTTGTTTCGCTGTATTTTTGCATTGGAAAATTAATTTAATAACTAAAATTTATATCATGGCATTAGTAGGAAAAAAATTCCCAAACATTACAGTAGATGCAATCTCTTTTATGGGAGATAATTTAAGAATTAACGTATTAGAAGAAGCAACTAAAAACAAGAAAAAAGTATTGTTGTTTTGGTACCCAAAAGATTTCACATTTGTATGTCCAACAGAATTACACGCTTTTCAAGCAGCATTACAAGATTTTGAAAAAAGAAATACTATGGTAATTGGTGCTTCTTGCGATACTAACGAAGTACATTTTGCTTGGTTAAACACTGCAAAAAATAACGGTGGAATTGAAGGAGTAACTTACCCTATCCTTGCAGATACTACTCGTAACTTATCTGCAGCTTTAGATATTTTAGATGCAGAATGGGTTTACGATGAAGAAATGAATGACGAAATCCTAGAAGGATCTAATGTAACTTATAGAGCTACTTATTTAATTGACGAAGAAGGTAAAATTTTCCACGAAAGTGTAAATGACATGCCTCTGGGAAGAAATGTAAACGAATACATCCGATTGATAGATGCGTATACACACGTACAAACTAAAGGTGAAGTTTGTCCTGCAAACTGGGAAGAAGGAAAAGATGCAATGAATGCAGACCGAAATAGTACTGCTTCTTATTTAGCTTCTCACTAAAATAATTTTTTTAAGGTTTAAGGTTGGATGCATTTCTAACTTTAAACCTTAAACTTTAAACTCAAAACTATGTTTTCAGAAATAGAACAAGATAATTTAGCTGAATTAATTGCTAACAACCCTGTGGTAGTTGTACAATTTTCTGCTTCGTGGTGTGGCAACTGCCGAATCATGAAACCAAAATTTAAAATGTTGGCTTCACAAAATGAAGGAATTCCATTTTTAATTGTGGATGCAGAACAATTTCCAGAATCTAGAAAATTAGCTAAAGTAGACAACTTACCTACTTTTGCCACTTTCAAAAGTGGTGTTCTGGTAAACCAAACACAAACAAACAAAGCCGAAGTATTAACTGAATTAGTGAACGAAGTAATATAGTTTTTTCTCAGAAACTTCGATCCTCAGAACCTTAGATCCCTTAATTATGAAATTACCTGTAATAAAACACCTTACTCAATTTATCGAGGAGAACGATTCGGATTACTTGATTGAAACGATTGAAGTACTTGAAAATCTTTGTGAAGTTCCTACTTTAAAAGATGAAGAACTCGAAGTAATTGGAGAATTAATTTCAAATATGTATGGTGCAATAGAGGTAAACAAAATGATTAAGGAAGGTAAGGATAAGAAAGAAGCGTTAAACGATTTCATGAAACGGGTTTTAGGCTCTATTGATAAATAAAAAAAAAGGCTCCAAATTGGAGCCTTTTTTATAGCGTTTTTAAACAAACAACCAAATAATATTTATCAAACTAAACTTTGGATCAAAACCCCAAATTAATTGTAAAATAGTTATTGAAATGGTTATGATAATTACTTTCTTGTGCTTTACAATAAATTCTTTCATAGTTAACTAAAGTTATTTTATTTTACTAAATACGTAATACATTTCAGAGGCAATTTCTAAACTTCGTTCCACATATTTTGCGTCCATTAATTCGGTTCCGTCAAACACTTTTGGATCGTTGTATTTTATTGGAAATCGCGCTTCTGCTCCAAAAACCATTGGACATCCTTCATCTGCATTATTACAAGTCATAATTGCGCCAAAACTTGTTTTAGGATTAAAATCATCTCCATAAGTTTTTGAAAAACAAATAATTGGAGCTTGATTTTTATCAAATTTCACTTCATAAATTGGATTATTTGTGTCATTAATTTTATCAACTTGAAATCCTTGCTTTATTAAGGTTTCGGCAACTTTAGGAAACATAGCGGTTGCCTCAGTTCCACCAGAATAACAGAAAACTTTATCAATTTGAAATTGAAAAGCCATAGTTTGTGCCCATATTTGAGACAAATGACTTCTCCTTGAATTGTGTGTACAAATAAAATTCAAACGAATTTCTTGATTGGTAGTTACTTTGTTTTGAATGTAATCTATTAATGGCTGTAAAACCTCTTTTCGTTCATCGGGAACAGATATTTTAGAGATAATTTCTAGGGTTTGAGATAAATTGGAATACATAATTATTTCTTTTTTAACGAACAAAAAATAAAGTTTTGAATGGTATCAAATGGTGTTGCATGGTTTTCATTAAAACAATTCAATATAGCAAAACAAGAACCGAATATTTTTTTGAATTTGGCTTCCGAATATTGCACTATTTCAAGACCGCTGCATTTTAGGGGTCCGCTTTCAGAGAAAGTTCCTAAAAATAAGAGTCCATTTTCGGCAACCGAATTGGAAACTAAATTTTGATAGGTTGCAATTTCCTCATCCGAAGTTAAGAAATGAAAACTAGCTCTGTCATGCCAAACATCAAAACTAATTTCGGATTGAAAATCTAAAACATCAGAAACAATAAATGTTACATTTTTTACTTTTCCACCCAATCGATTTTTAATTTTATTAATGGCGTTTTCAGAAATATCCAACAAAAACAAATTGGTGTAACCCATTTCTAATAAATTATCAATCAAATAACTATCCCCTCCACCTACATCAATTACTTTAGCATCTTTTGGAATTGAATTCTCTACGAAAAAGTCAATCGAAGTTTGCGGTTTTGGTTGGTACCAACTCACTTCATTTTGCTCTTTGGTAGCAAAAACTTTTTCCCAATGTTCTTTTTTGGATAGATTCATATCTGACAATTAAATTTATTAATACGTTTAATAATTAAACACTTAACAACAACCTGAATTTGGATTACAAGATGATGCAACTTTTGCCTTCCACTCGCCTACTTTTACTTTCAATTTTTCTGGTGGAATTCCACATTTGTCTTTAGCTAGACAATCCGTTAATTTAGAAATTAATTGAAAGTTAGTCCCATCAAATTGTAGGTCGAATTTACCAATCGTTTCTTTCATTTGATATTCGACTTCTATTTCTAAATCGGGAATTTGTAACTTCTCTTCAGATAATTCGATTATGTGCAACAATTTTTCAGGATGCAAACGATGATCAAAGTCGTTGGCTTCCCAAAGTTGAAAATTAACAACTTCTTCGGTTCTGAATACGCCACCACAATCAATAAAATGTTTAGAAATCTTACCCACTTCGGTTACATGAAAATGACCTGGGACCAATTTACCATTTGGCAATTGAAATGAAATTTGAGTCAAACTTTTTAATTTATATTTAATTTCGGATAGTTTCATGATTATTTTTTTTTGATGTATGTCCTTAGCAACATTTATTTTTTAATTCATAGGAAATTGTACTGAAATGTTTTTCAATTATTTGAATCGTATCTGGATTGATGCAATAACAAATCGAGGTCCCTTCAATTGTTCCTTTAATAATATTAGCATTTTTTAATTCTTTCAAATGCTGCGAAATAGTAGGTTGCGCCAATGGCAATTCATTTACAATATCACCACAAATACAAGTATCCACCGATAATAAATATTCAATAATTGCAACTCGTGCAGGATGCGCCATGGCTTTAAATAGGCCTGCCATTTCATTATGTTTTAAAGAAAATGATTCCGATTTTGATACTCCCATTGTATTCCAAATTTATATATTGCAATATTACGATAAATAAATAAAATTTTATTAATAATTTCAATAAAATACATTTCAAAAATTCCTATTTCCTAATTCTTAAATCCTAATTATTTTTACTACTTTTGAATTCTAAAAAACACAAATAAAAATGGCTTCAATAACACTAGGCGGAAACCCAATAAACACAAATGGTGAGTTACCAAAAGTTGGTAGTATGGCACCTAATTTTAAATTAGTTAAAACCGATTTATCAGTCGCTACTTTAGGAGATTTTAAAGGAAGTAGATTGGTATTAAATATTTTTCCAAGTATCGATACCGGAACTTGCGCTACTTCAGTAAGAACATTTAACGCAAAAGCAAGTGAATTAGAAAACACAAAAGTTTTGTGTATTTCAAGAGATTTACCATTTGCACAAAAACGTTTTTGCGGTGCTGAAGGCCTAAAAAATGTTGAGAATTTATCTGATTTTAAAACAGGTAGTTTTGGAAAAGAATATGGCTTAGAAATTACAGATAGCGTATTAGCAGGGTTGCACTCTAGAGTGGTAATTGTTTTAGACGAAAACGGGACTGTTAAATACACTGAGCAAGTTAGCGAAATTGCTGATGAGCCAAATTATGAAGCAGCATTATCTGCGTTAGAAAAATAAAGCATGGAATTCGAAAGAGATAAAACCTTTTTTACTGGAAGATTTAAAAGTGTTGGTTTTGCGTTTAGAGGCGCAATAAAACTAATCACAACAGAACATAGCATCATGGTTCAAACCTCTGCTGCGGTTTTATTGAACATTGCTGGGTTTTATTACAATATTTCACATGAAGAATGGTTGATACAAACTCTAGCTATTGGATTGGTTTTAGGAATTGAAGGAATAAATACTGCAGTTGAAAAAGTAGCCGATTTTATCCATCCAGAATTTCACGAAAGAATAGGGTTTATCAAAGATATTTCTGCAGGAGCTGTTTTTTTTGCTGCTATGGCTGCCCTAGCGATTTTCAGCATCATTTACATCCCTAAAATTTAAGCATTTTCATATAAATTTTTATATTTATAGCATCTATTTAATATATAATGGCAAAAACAGTTAAGAAAGATACTTCCAATAGCGATTTACCAAGCGAAAAACTTCCTTGGAAAATTCAACGACAATACAAAGTCATTTTTGGTTTCCTTTTAGTACTAATTTCTATTGGACTAACGGTTGCTTTCATTTCTTGGTTTAAATACGGACCACAAGATCAGAGTAATTTAAATCAATTTCCGAATCTAAAATCAGAATCGGGAAATTGGGCAGGTGAATTTGGAAGTTATATTTCCGAATTTTTTATTCGAAACGGATTTGGTGTCGCATCTTTTTTATTCATTAAGATATTTTTTCTAATTGGGCTTTATTTGATTTTAGATTTGCCTCTGAAAAAATTGCGAAATTCATGGTTTTGGGACCTGTATATTATTGTACTTACCTCAATTACATTAGGATTTTTTGCAGATGCTATTCCAGATCTTGGCGGAACAATTGGATTTGAAATAAATGATTTTTTTAGAGTACTTATTGGCAAAATAGGAACGGTACTTCTTATTGTTTTCGGAGTATTAATTTACTTATTTTTCAAAATAAAAGTTTCTCCGGATGGAATTAAAACATTTTTTGAAAACCGCAAACAGCAAATGAGTGAAGACATGGCAGAAATGCAATCAATTCAAGATGATGCCACTGCCTACAATTTAGAAGAATATGCTGTTGATGATCAGCCTGAAATGGAAGAGAAAAAACAAGAAGAGGAGCCTTTCATCATGCCAAGTTCTCAATTTGAAGTAAATAAAGAAGCTTTAAAACCAACAATTTCTAGTTATTCTGATATTGAATTAGAACCTAGTTTGAAAACCGAACCAAATGAACTTGACATTGAAGTTCCTGAGGTTTTTCCTTCACACGATGAAGTATTTGTAATAGAAAAAGCTCTGGAGGAAGATGTAATGGAAGAAAATTTGGCTTCTAGATTGGTAGCCGACTTTGGTTTATTTGACCCAACTTTAGAGTTATCTAATTACAAATTCCCAACAATTGATTTACTAAAAGAATATGCGTCTGTTGGTATTACGATCAATCAAGCGGAACTAGAAGAAAATAAAAACAACATTCTCGAAACGCTTCGAAATTATAAGATAGAAATCGCCCAAATTAAAGCAACCGTTGGACCATCGGTTACATTATATGAAATTGTTCCCGAAGCCGGAATTAGAATTTCAAAAATAAAAAGTCTTGAAGATGATATTGCACTTTCATTAGCAGCATTAGGAATTCGTATCATCGCACCAATTCCTGGTAAAGGAACTATTGGAATTGAGGTTCCAAACAAGAACCCTACTATGGTACCGATGAAAACCGTGATATCTTCTGCTAAATTTCAAGAGGCCGAAATGGAGTTACCAATTGCTTTAGGTAAAACCATTTCCAATGAAACTTTTGTATTTGATTTGGCAAAAATGCCACACTTATTAATGGCTGGTGCGACGGGACAAGGAAAATCGGTAGGTTTAAATGCCGTATTGACTTCATTGTTATACAAAAAACATCCAGCCGAAGTTAAGTTTGTTTTAGTCGATCCAAAAAAAGTAGAACTTACTTTATTCAATAAAATTGAGCGCCATTATTTAGCCAAACTACCCGATTCAGATGATGCTATCATTACCGATAACAACAAAGTAATCAATACGTTAAACTCACTTTGTATTGAAATGGACAACCGTTATTCTTTATTAAAAGATGCCATGGTTCGTAACATTAAAGAATACAATGAGAAATTTAAAGAACGAAAATTAAACCCTGAAAACGGTCACCGCTTTTTACCCTACATTGTATTGGTAGTAGATGAGTTTGCCGATTTAATTATGACCGCAGGAAAAGAAGTTGAAACCCCTATTGCGCGTCTGGCTCAACTGGCTCGTGCTATTGGTATTCACTTGATTATTGCAACTCAAAGACCTTCGGTTAATGTTATTACAGGTATGATTAAAGCTAATTTCCCTGCTCGAATTGCTTTTAGAGTAACATCAAAAATTGATTCAAGAACTATTCTTGACTCCGGTGGAGCCGATCAATTAATAGGTCGAGGAGATTTGTTATTTTCTAATGGTAATGACTTAGTGCGTGTTCAATGTGCCTTTGTTGACACACCAGAAGTTGAAAAAATTGTAGATTTTATTGGAGCCCAAAAAGCCTACGCTACTGCATACCAACTTCCTGAATATCTAGGTGAAGAAGGAAATATTAAATTAGACTTTGACATCTCAGAAAGAGATCCAATGTTTAGAGAAGCTGCAGAAATAATTGTAACGGCCCAACAAGGCTCGGCATCATTATTGCAAAGAAAGCTAAAACTAGGCTATAATAGAGCTGGTAGATTAATCGACCAATTGGAGGCTGCAGGAATTGTAGGACCTTTTGAAGGAAGCAAAGCACGTAATGTAAATATTTCGGATTTAGTTGCATTAGAGCAATTTTTAAATGACGAACAAAACAATGAATACTAATGAATAAATTTATATCTCTAGCCCTTATAATTATTGGGCTAAGCTTAAACTTGAATGCACAAGATAAAAAAGCAAAAACATTATTGTCTGAGGTTACATCAAAAATAAAAAGCTTCAATAATATTACTATTGATTTTAAATATTCTTTAAATAACTCCAAAGAAAACATAAACCAAGAAAGTAAAGGTAATGTTGTACTTCAAGGAAATAAATATGTTTTGAACTTCATGGGAGTTACAAAAATATTTGACGGAAAAAAAACCTATACAATTGTTCCTGAAGATGAAGAAATCACTATATCCAACATGAATGATAGTGATGAAAAAGCCATTACCCCTAATAAAATGCTAACTTTTTTTAATAATGGATATAAATTCACTTGGGATATATTACAAAATAGTAAAGGTAGAAAAATTCAATATATTAAATTAACGCCAAGTAACAATAAGGACCAACGAAAAGAAATTCTTTTAGGTATTGATATTCAAACCAAAACTATCAATAACCTAATTGAAATTGGAAAAAATGGAACTAAGACAATTTTGACTGTTAATTCTTTCAAAACCAACCAACCATTATCCAAAAATCAATTTACCTTTGTAGCCAGTAAATATCCTAACTACTACATAAATAAATTAGATTAATCTTTGTGAAAATATTAGACAAGTATTTATTAAAATCCTTCTTGATTACATTTGCTACGGTATTTGTAATCTTGTTTTTTATATTCATACTTCAAGTAGTTTGGCTATTTATTTCAGAACTTGCAGGAAAAGGATTGGATTTTATTATGATAATGAAATTCCTACTTTTTGCAATGCCAAGGCTAATTCCTTTAGTATTGCCCCTTTCGGTATTGTTAGCTTCAATTATGACTTATGGAAGTCTTTCTGAAAATTATGAATTTGCCGCTATGAAATCATCAGGAATTTCTTTTCAGAGAATGTTGAGAAGTAATACCATTTTTATTATTTTCCTTAGCCTTATTTCATTTTTTTTTGCTAATAATGTTATTCCGTATGCCGAATATAAATTCATTAATTTCAGAAGAAATATAGCGCAAATTAAACCTGCAATGGCTATTGCAGAAGGGCAATTTAGCGAAATAGGAAATTATACCATAAAGGTTAAAAAAAAATCGGGAGACAAAGGAAACTATTTAACCGGTGTTACTATTCATAAAAAATTAGATTACGGCCAAGGAAACACCACAGTTATTAATGCCGAAAAAGGTGAATTAGTTAGCAGTGAAACCTCAAATACACTTAAGTTAATTCTAACCAACGGTAACTATTATGAAGATATAATTCCAAATAATTATACAGATCGAATCAAAATACCTTTTGCAAAAGGAACATTTAAGAAAGATGTAATCAATATTGATTTATCTAAATTAAACCAAACCAATGCCGAGAATTTTGATATCACCGATAATACTTGGATGCTAAATATAAATGAATTAACATATTCATTAGATTCCTTAAATAAAAATTATAACAAAGATTTACAATCTTATACCGACAACATTTATTTAAGAACTGGTGTCAATAATAACTATTTTATTCCGCAAACTTCTATAAAACTTAGTAAAGTAAATAGCGTAGATTTGATCAAAAACACCTCCAATTTTGAAAAGCAAGAGATTTATAAAATTGCTATAAATAATATTGAAAATATTGGTTTTTCAATTAGTAGTTCTCAAGTAGAAATGGATGCCAAAGTAAAAAACATCAACAACCATTGGATTGCATTATTTGACAAGTTTAAAATTGCTTTTTCGTGTATTTTGATGTTTTTTATTGGAGCTCCTCTTGGTTCAATAATTCGAAAAGGTGGTTTAGGTTTACCGATAGTTTTTGCTGTATCAATATTTATTGCATATCATTTTGTTAATACATTTGGAATTAAATTAGCTGAAGAAAATCAAATTATCCCAATTCTAGGTGTTTTTCTATCTACCTTGATATTAACACCATTAGCACTATTTCTTACTTACCGTGCAATTAATGATATAGGAGGAATGGTTAGCTTTGACAGACTATTTGACCCAATAAAAAACACATTAGTTTTCAAAAAAATTAATGCCTTTATCTCAAAATACAATTCATCAGAACAACAAATTAATCTCATTACACCAATTGAGGTGAGTTACCCTAATGAATTAATTGAAAATTATATTAAAACATCAAAATACACCATGTTGTTTTATGCTGTTTCAATGTTGCTTTTTATCGCATTTGCAGTATTAAATATTACTTTATTACTCACGGTAAGTGCATTATCACTTATACCTTTATTTTATTTTGTTTACAAATCGCAAAATACAATAGCCCAAATCGAATTCAAAACAAAACAAATAATAGAACCCGGAATATTTATTTCAATTTTAGTTTCCTTTCCTTTCTACATCTTTATTCATTTGTACACCAAAAAGGAACTAGACAAATTAGATTCTGAAATTTCCAAATAAAACTCAAGTACAATGTCAAATTCCATAAAATTAAACACCATAGAAGAAGCAATAGAAGACATCCGTCAAGGAAAAGTAATTATTGTTGTTGATGATGAAGATCGAGAAAATGAAGGTGATTTTTTGGCTGCAGCCGAAAAGGTAACTCCGGAAATGATCAATTTTATGGCTACCCACGGAAGAGGATTAATTTGTGCGCCGCTTACCGAAAGCAGATGCAAAGAATTAGATTTGCGCCCAATGGTAAGCAACAATACCGATCACATGGAAACTGCTTTTACCGTTTCTGTAGATTTAAAAGGAAATGGAGTTACAACAGGAATTTCTGCTGCAGATAGAGCCAAAACCATATTATCTTTAATCGCCAATACAACCAAACCATTCGATTTAGCGCGCCCTGGACATATATTTCCCTTAGTTGCAAAACAAGGTGGTGTATTAAGAAGAACTGGTCACACTGAAGCTGCCATTGATTTTGCTAGACTTGCTGGATTTAAACCTGCCGGTGTTATAGTAGAAATTATGAATGAAGATGGCACCATGGCAAGATTACCTCAATTAGTTAAAGTTGCTAAAAAATTCAATTTAAAATTAGTTTCTATTGAAGACTTAGTTGCCTACCGCATGCAACATGATAGTCTTATTGTGAAAAAAGAAGATTTTGAAGTACAAACTCGTTTTGGAAACTACAGATTAAGAGCCTACGAACAAAAAACCAACAAACAAATACACATTGCGCTTACTAAAGGGACCTGGAATATTGGAGAACCAATTTTAACCAAAATAAATTCAACTCAAGTAAACAATGATTTGTTAGGAACTCTAACCAATAACGCTGATAAACAATTAGACAATATCTTTCAAATAATAAATCAAACAGAGAAAGGTGCTATAATTTTTATTAACCAAGATATGCAATCGGTAAATATGCTCAACAGAATAACCGAATTAAAAATATTACAAGAAAAGGGAATCCTAAGAGCCCCAAAAATTGTAATTGATAGCAAAGATTATGGAATTGGAGCGCAAATTCTTCACGATCTTGATATCTCAAAAATTAGATTAATTTCAAATACTGAACAAACAAAACGAGTTGGAATGATTGGTTATGGATTAGAAATTACTGAATATGTAAATTACTAATTTTATAAACCAAAGTGTTTTTATGAAGTAGTATAATTATTACTTCTTTTTGATTATTTTTGCTTGATTTAGAAACTCATTTTTCAATTATGACCGAAACAGAAAATAAAGTCGAAATTACTTTTGAAGATTTTAAAGCAGAGGTTTTAAATGATTATAAAATAGCTGTTACCAGTAGAGAATGTAGCTTACTGGGAAGACGCGAAGTACTTACAGGAAAAGCTAAGTTTGGTATTTTTGGTGACGGTAAAGAGGTACCGCAATTGGCTTTAGCCAAAGCATTTAAAAATGGTGATTTTAGATCGGGTTACTATCGTGATCAAACTTTCATGATGGCAATTGGAGCACTTTCAATTGAGCAGTTTTTTGCTGGTTTATATGGCCATACCGATATTAATTTTGATCCAATGAGTGCGGGTCGTCAAATGGGAGGTCACTTTGCCACCCAATCTCTTGACGAAAAAGGAAATTGGAAAAACCTTACTGCTCAAAAAAATTCAAGTGCCGATATTTCTCCTACCGCAGGACAAATGCCTCGTTTATTAGGATTGGCTCAAGCTTCAAAAATTTATAGAAATGTTTCTGGAATAAATCAAACTAATTTCTCGCAAAACGGAAATGAAATTGCTTGGGGAACCATAGGAAATGCTTCTACTTCTGAAGGTTTGTTTTTTGAAACCATCAATGCTGCTGGAGTACTTCAAGTACCTATGGTGATGAGTGTTTGGGATGATGAATATGGTATTTCAGTTCATGCAAAACACCAAACCACCAAAGAAAATATATCTGAAATATTAAAAGGTTTCCAAAGAGAAAATAATACAAACGGCTTCGAAATTCTAACTGTACATGGTTGGGATTACCCTTCCCTTGTTGCTACCTACGAGCAAGCAGCTACCATTGCAAGAGAAGAACACGTTCCTGTATTAATTCATGTTAAAGAATTAACCCAACCACAAGGTCACTCTACTTCGGGTAGTCACGAACGCTACAAAAATGCAGAGCGATTGGCTTGGGAAACCGAATATGATTGTGTGGCTCAAATGCGCAATTGGTTAATCGAAAATAATTTGGCTTCAGCTGAAGAATTGGAAGCAATTGAAGACCAAGCTAAAAAAGACGTAAACGAAGGCAAAAAAAATGCATGGATTTCATTTGTAACCCCAATGAAAGAAGAGCAAAAGGAATTGGTTGAGTTGCTAAATAAAATCGCACAATCTTCAGAAAACAAAGTCTTTATTGAAAAAATAAGCTCTGATTTAGCTTCTATAAAAGAACCAATACGAAAAGAGATAATTACTACTGCACGAAAAGTACTTCGAATGGTAGTAAATGATACTGCAGCAAAATCGCAACTAAGCAATTGGATATCGAATTATACTTCTAAAATTCAACCAAAATTCAGCTCTCATCTATTCTCACAATCACAAAATAATGTTTTGACTTCAAAAGAAGTAGCGCCAATATATGATGCCAATTCTGAAGAAGTAGACGCTCGATTGGTATTAAGAGATAATTTTGATGCTATTTTTACCAAATATCCAGAAACTTTAATTTTTGGAGAAGATTCAGGAAACATTGGCGATGTGAATCAAGGATTGGAAGGAATGCAAGAAAAATATGGCGAACTTCGTGTTGCCGATGTAGGTATTCGTGAAGCAACAATTCTGGGACAAGGTATCGGAATGGCAATGCGTGGCTTACGCCCAATTGCTGAAATTCAGTATTTAGACTATTTATTGTACGCAATACAAATCATGAGTGATGATTTAGCAACACTGCAATATCGAACTCACGGTCGTCAAAAAGCGCCTCTTATTGTTAGAACTCGTGGACACCGTCTAGAAGGTGTTTGGCATTCGGGATCACCAATGGGAATGATATTAAATGCTGTGCGCGGAATTCATGTTTTGGTTCCAAGAAACATGACTAAAGCTGCAGGATTTTACAATACTCTATTAGAAAAAGATGAACCGGCTTTAGTTATTGAATGTTTAAATGGTTACCGATTAAAAGAAAAAATGCCAACCAATTTAGGCGAATTTAAAACTGCTATTGGCGTGGTAGAAACAATAAAAGGAGGTACCGATATTACACTTGTATCTTATGGATCTACACTAAGATTAGTAGAACAAGCGGCTAAAGAATTAGAAAGTGTTGGAATCAATGCCGAAATAATTGATGCGCAATCATTATTACCTTTTGATTTGAATCAAGATGTTGTAAAAAGTATTGCAAAAACAAACCGACTTTTAATAATTGATGAAGATGTGCCTGGTGGAGCTAGCGCTTACTTGTTGCAAGAGATTATCGAAAAGCAAAATGGCTACCAATTTTTAGATAGTGCTCCGCAAACATTAAGTGCGCAACCGCACCGACCAGCCTATGGTACCGATGGTGACTATTTCTCAAAACCTTCCGTAGAAGATATTTTTGAAAAAGTTTACGCTATAATGCATGAAGCGCAGCCACATAAATTTTCAAGTTTATACTAATAAAAAAACCTTCGATTGTATCGAAGGTTTTTTTATAATTTGATGTCATTCTTATTAAAATACGAACATCGCTCTCTCGCTCATCATTTCGTTTACTTCTTCAGCAACTTGAGCAATCACTTCTTCATTATTGATATTCATTAATACTCTATCAATTAAATCAACAACCGTTTCCATATCTTCTTCTACCAAACCTCTAGTCGTGATAGCTGGAGTTCCCACACGAATACCCGAAGTAACAAAAGGAGATTTGTCATCAAATGGAACCATATTTTTATTTACTGTAATTTCAGCTTTTACCAAGGCATTTTCAGCTTCTTTACCAGTAATATTTTTATTTCTTAAATCAATTAACATCATGTGGTTATCTGTACCGCCAGAGATTAATTTGTAACCTCTTTTATTAAATGCGGCTGCCATAGCTTTAGCATTTTTTTGAATTTGCATCGCATATCTAAAGAATTCATCCGTTAAGCATTCGCCAAATGCAACCGCTTTAGCAGCTATAATATGCATTAATGGACCTCCTTGATTTCCTGGAAATACAGCCAAATCCAATAAAGATGACATCATTCTAGTTTCACCTTTTGGAGTAGTTAATCCCCATGGATTTTCAAAATCTTTACCCATTAAGATCATTCCACCTCTTGGTCCACGCAAAGTTTTGTGAGTAGTAGTAGTTACAATATGACAATGCGGAATTGGATCATTCAACAATCCTTTTGCGATTAATCCAGCAGGGTGAGAAATATCTGCCAATAATAAAGCACCAACACTGTCTGCAATTTCACGGAATCGTTTAAAATCCATATCTCTGCAATAAGCCGAAGCTCCTGCAATGATTAATTTAGGTTGCTCTTTGGTTGCAATGGCTTGAATTTTATCATAATCAAATTGACCCGTTTCTGGTTCAACACCATAAAAACTTGGGGTATAAATTCTTCCCGAAAAATTAACCGGTGAACCATGTGTTAAGTGTCCTCCGTGCGACAAATCAAAACCTAAAATTTTATCACCCGGTTGTAAGCAAGCTGCAAAAACAGCTGTATTTGCTTGTGATCCAGAGTGCGGTTGCACGTTTGCATATTCAGCACCAAATAATGCTTTGGCTCTATCAATTGCAATTTGCTCAACGATATCCACCACTTCACATCCTCCGTAATATCTTTTTCCTGAGTATCCCTCTGCATATTTATTGGTTAAACAAGATCCTGCAGCTTCCATTACCTGGTCACTAACAAAATTTTCAGAGGCAATAAGCTCTATACCGTGTATTTGTCTGTCTTGTTCGTCAAGAATTAAGTCAAAAATTTCTTCGTCGCGTAGCATTTTTATATTTTTTAAAAATAGTTTGTCAAAATTACAAAATATGTTTGTCAAATAAATTCTTAATGATATATTTGATTACATTTTTTTCAACAACAAATCAACATACTATCATGCCAAATTTAGCTAATGATCCCAGACGTAAATCCTGGATTGAAGTTCCAAAAAACAGTGATTTTCCTATTCAAAATATTCCGTTTGGAGTTTTTTTAACTAAAGAAGATGTAATTACAATTGGAACTCGAATTGGAGATTGCGCCATTGATATGGGCGCTTTACAACAGCTGGGATATTTTGATGGAATTGAATTGACTGATGATATGTTCATGCAAGACACCTTGAATGACTTCATTTCTGATGGAAAAAAAACATGGCGATTGGTTCGAAACAGATTGAGTGAATTATTTGATAGTGAAAATCCATTACTTCGTGACAATAAAGAACACAGAGAAATTATCATTTTTAAAATGGAAGATATTGAAATGCAACTTCCGGTTTTAATTGGAGATTATACTGATTTTTACTCAAGCAAAGAACACGCTACCAATGTTGGAAAAATGTTTCGGGATCCCGAAAACGCGTTATTACCAAACTGGCTTCATATTCCTGTTGGCTACCATGGTAGAAGCTCTACGATAGTTCCTTCGGGAATTCCAGTACACCGACCAATGGGACAAACATTACCAAACGGAGAAACAAGTCCTGTTTTTGGACCATCACGATTGGTTGATTTTGAATTAGAAACTGCTTTTATCACTACCGATGTAAATGTTATGGGTGAGAACATTTTAATCAATGAAGCAGAAGATTATATTTTCGGAATGGTATTGCTAAATGATTGGAGTGCAAGAGATATTCAAAAATGGGAATATGTTCCATTAGGACCTTTCTTAGCAAAAAACTTTGCTTCATCAATTTCTCCATGGATTATTACTATGGATGCGTTGGAACCATTTAGAACTAAAGGTCCGAAACAAGAACCTACACCTCTTCCCTATTTACAACAAAAAGGAAAACATACGTACGACATTAATCTTGAAGTGTATTTAAAACCAGAAAATGCAGAAGCTAGCTTAATTTCAAAATCCAATTTTAAATACATGTATTGGTCGATGTCACAACAGCTAACGCACCATACTTCCAATGGATGCCGAGTAAATTCGGGCGATATGATGGGATCTGGAACAATTTCAGGCCCAACTGAAGACAGCTTTGGATCGATGTTGGAATTAACATGGGGCGGAAAAAATCCAATCACAATGAAAGACGGATCAGAGCGAAAATTCATTAACGACAATGATACCGTAACCATTAAAGGATATTGTCAAAACAGTTCTACGCGAATTGGATTCGGTGAAGTATCCAGTAAACTTCTTCCTCCTTTTGTAAGAAAATAAGAACTCAATAAAAACAGCTTAAAGCTGATTTTATTATAAATAGTTTTTAATTACTTCAGCATCAATATCACTATGTGAAGCATTATAGATGCATTTCTCTTTACTGATAATAAGTAATTGCGGTGATTGGTGCACCACTGAAAATTTTGAAGCAATTTCATTAGAAATGTCCCTGTGATTCAATAAATCTAAGTAATACGGTAGAATTTGATCGTTGGATTCAAAATCATTTTCAAATTGACGCAAAGCCATTCTACTGATACTGCAACGGGTACTGTGTTTAAATAGTACAACTAATTTTGAGTTAGATGCATCTTCTATTTCATCTAATTGAGAAACTGAGGTAAGCGCCAACCAATTGATTTTTGAATTGGTTTCCTCTTGTGGGGATGCACCAAAAAAATTATTAAATAAACTCATATTTTGTCATTAATTAAGACTTTTTGTCGTAACTTTATATGGATTTCATCCGAAAAAAGTGTCATTTTGTCTATAATTTAGTAATGGAATATAAATTGTCCGACAATCATCAAATATAGAATTTATTAATTTAAATCAAACAATAAAAAACACACAATGAACATAAATAAATTAACCATTAAATCTCAAGAAGCTTTGCAAAAAGCACAGCTCATTGCACAGAGTTTTGGTCAACAACAACTTGAAAACGAACACCTTTTTAAAGGCATTTTAGAAGTGGATGAAAATGTGACTCCGTTTATCTTAAAAAAATTAAATGTAAATATTGAACTTTTCAAGAAACTTCTGGAAGCTACTATTCAGAGTTTTCCTAAAGTAACGGGTGGAGAACTTATGTTTTCAAGAGAAGCATCCACCACTTTAAATGAAGCAGAAATAATTGCTACAAAAAGAAACGATGAATTTGTTTCTATAGAACATTTATTATTGGCGATTTTTAAGTCGAAAAGCAAAGTCGCTCAAATACTGAAAGACCAAGGCGTTACCGAAAAAGCTTTGGAAGCAGCAATCACCGAAATGCGCAAAGGAGAACGGGTAACATCGGCATCTGCAGAAGAAACTTACAATTCCTTAAGTAAATACGCAAAAAACCTAAATGAATTGGCTCGAAGTGGAAAACTAGATCCAGTTATTGGTAGAGACGAAGAAATTCGGAGAGTCTTACAAATATTAACCCGAAGAACCAAAAACAACCCGATGCTAGTGGGTGAACCTGGTGTAGGAAAAACGGCCATTGCTGAAGGACTTGCGCACCGAATTGTTGATGGTGATGTGCCCGAAAATCTAAAAGATAAAATTGTTTTCTCCTTGGATATGGGAGCGCTTATTGCAGGTGCGAAATACAAAGGAGAATTTGAAGAACGATTAAAAGCGGTAGTCAAAGAAGTAACTTCTGCCGAAGGAGATATTGTTCTTTTCATTGATGAAATCCACACGCTAGTGGGTGCAGGCGGTGGCGAAGGAGCTATGGATGCAGCCAATATATTAAAACCGGCTTTAGCTCGTGGCGAACTTCGTGCAATTGGAGCAACCACATTTGACGAATACCAAAAATATTTTGAAAAAGATAAAGCACTTGAACGCCGTTTCCAAAAAATAATGGTTGAAGAACCGGATACAGAAAGTGCTATATCAATTTTAAGAGGGATTAAAGAAAAATACGAAACCCATCATAAAGTTCGTATTCAGGATGATGCCATTATCGCTTCGGTAGAATTATCCAAACGCTACATTACAAATCGATTTCTTCCAGACAAAGCCATTGATTTAATGGATGAAGCCGCATCTAAATTGCGAATGGAAATCAATTCAAAGCCGGAAGAATTGGACGTCATAGATCGTAAAATAATGCAATTAGAAATTGAAATTGAAGCGATTAAAAGAGAAAAAGATGAAAACAAACTAAAAGGACTTGGATTGGATTTAGCCAATTTAAAAGAAGATCGAAACGAAATTTTCACCAAATGGAAATCCGAAAAAGATGTAGTCGATTCAATTCAGTCAGTTAAACAAGAAATTGAAGACTTTAAATTGGAAGCAGAACGTGCTGAACGCGATGGCGACTATGGAAAAGTAGCCGAAATTCGTTACGGAAAAATAAAAGAGGCACAAGAGCAATTGGATGCGTTGCAAATTACATTAGCCGAAAACCAATCGGGTTCGTCATTAATAAAAGAAGAAGTTACCAGAGAAGACATTGCCGAAGTGGTAGCAAAATGGACCGGAATTCCGGTTATGAAAATGCTTCAAGGAGAACGAGAAAAACTATTAAAACTAGAAGAAGAATTACACCATCGTGTTGTTGGTCAAGAAGAAGCGATTGAAGCGGTTAGTGATGCCGTAAGAAGAAGTCGTGCAGGATTGCAAGACATGAAAAAGCCAGTTGGAACTTTCTTATTTCTTGGAACTACCGGTGTTGGTAAAACCGAATTAGCGAAAGCGCTTGCCGAATACTTATTTGACGATGAAAATGCAATGACCCGAATTGATATGAGTGAGTACCAAGAGCGTCATAGCGTGAGCAGATTGGTTGGTGCGCCTCCTGGCTATGTGGGTTATGATGAAGGCGGTCAGTTAACCGAAGCGGTACGAAGAAAACCCTATTCCGTTATCTTGTTGGACGAAATAGAGAAAGCACATCCGGATACTTTCAATATATTGTTACAGGTTTTAGATGAAGGAAGATTAACGGATAATAAAGGGCGAGTAGCTGACTTTAAAAATGCAATCATTATTATGACTTCAAACATTGGAAGTGCAATAATTCAAGAGAAATTTGAAAACTTAAAAGGTGGTGTTGATGCAGCAATTGAAGCAGCAAAAACCGAAGTTTTAGGTTTGTTGAAACAAATGGTCCGACCTGAATTCATTAACCGTATTGATGAAATTGTAATGTTTACGCCTTTATCGTCTGATAATATTAAAGAGATTGTTGGACTTCAGTTGAAGGGATTAGTTAAAATGCTAGCGGAACAAAGCATAACTATGGATGCAACTCCGGAAGCGATAAATTATTTAGCAGAAAAAGGATACGATCCACAGTATGGAGCTCGTCCTGTAAAAAGAGTCATTCAGCGTGAAGTTTTAAACCAACTTTCTAAAGAAATATTGGCCGGAAAAGTAACAACCGATAGTATTATTTTACTGGATTGTTTTGATGGGCAATTGGTATTTCGAAATCAAAATGAACTGAATTAATTCCTATTTGCAAAAATTCAAAAAAACAGTACATTTATATTTTGTTATAAAATAGAAAAATATGAAAAATATTATTTTGAAAAATGGACTAATAGGCGGTTTAATAATTGCTTTTACAATGGTTTCAAGCGCCTATGTGTGTTATAATGATCCTAAGGGTTTTGAACCTAATTTTGCATTAGGTTTTGGAGGCATGCTACTTTCGTTTGTATTTGTGTATTTAGGAATAGAAAAGTATAAAAAAAGGATTTCGGATGGTACGATTACATTTTATAAAGCATTTCAAATAGGAACTTTAATTACTTTAATCATTTCAACAATTTATGTTGGGGTTTGGCTAATTGTTTATTACAACTTCTTCCCGGATTTTATTGATAAATATGCGCAATCAGAAATTGCACATGCTAAACCATCAGAATTAGCAGAAGTAACTACAAAAATGGAATCCTATAAAGAAATGTATAAAAATCCATTTTCAGTAATTGCAATCACTTATATGGAGATAGTACCTTTAGGTTTAATCATTACTTTGATAAGTTCTTTAATTTTAAAGAAAAAATAATAAAAGGCCCGCAATTAGCGGGCCTTTTATTTATATGACTTAAACTATTATTTATCTCTTGTAAAATCAAAACTTTGAGGTCCAACGCTAAGTTTTATAGCATCTTTAGCTTCGTTAAACTGAATTACTAAACCAGCTTGTTCTAAAGTGAATTTTCCAGCACCTTTACTATCAAGAGCTGTAGCAGGTTGACCAGGTGAATTAATTACTAAACTTTCCTCTTCTTCTGTAAATGTGATTTTGATAGGTAATTGTTGACTAGAAAATTTACCTAAATACGGAGTCAATACTTCAACTTGAGTGATTCCATTTTTTTCATTGGTCCAAACATTATTTTCCGGATTACTATCTGGTAATTTATTATCTGGATCAATTGTAATTGAATCTAATTCTTCATTAGTATCAACTTTAAAAGTCCAATCAACATTTCGTTCCCAAATCTCAACTGGTAGTGATTTTCTAGAAACAGCTCCACTCTTAGTTTTGATTTCTAAATCCACTGGCATTACCATTTTTTCGAAATTTTCAATCGTAATAACAGCACCATTTTTGGAATTACCTTTTACATATTTTACTTTTGAAATACCTTGATCTAATCTCCAATTATTTAAGAACCAACTTCTCCAAAACCAACCTAAATCTTCACCCGCAACATTTTCAATTGTTCTGAAGAAATCATCTGGCATAGGATGTTTGAATGCCCAACGCTCTGTGTATGTTCTAAAAGCTTTATCAAAACGTTCTTTACCTAATACAATGTTACGTAACATATCCAATCCAGCACCTGGTTTGTAGTATGCCAATATTCCGAGATTGGCCTCCTTTAAATTACCAGGATTTGCCATTACAGGTTCTAAACTTGGGTCAGTAAGCATTCCAGAAACTTCATGCATGTTTTGATCTGGTTGTTTGTATTCACCGTTATTGAAATCTTGAGCACTTAATCCATTAATAAAAGTATTAAAACCTTCATCCATCCATGCAAATAAACGCTCGTTAGACCCAACAATCATAGGATACCAACCATGTCCAAACTCGTGATCTGTAACTCCCCAAAGATCTGCTCCTTTTGATTTTAATTCACAGAATACAATTCCAGGATATTCCATTCCACCTTCATTTCCTGCTACGTTAGTTGCTGCAGGATAAGGAAATTCAAACCATCTTTTTGAATAATTCTCAATAGATGTTTTTGTATATTCGGTAGATCTTCCCCAAGCATCTTGCCCATCAGATTCAACAGGGTAAGTTGAAATTGCTAGGGCTTTTTTTCCACTAGGTAAATTAATTCGTGCTGCATCAACAATAAATGCCGAAGAGGATGCCCAAGAAACATCACGTGAATTTTTAATTTTAAATTTCCATGTCAAAGTTGATTTACCTTCAGGACGTGAAGATGCTTGAGTCACTTCTTCTGCAGTACGAATCATAACGGTTTTATCACTTGCTTTTGCAGCAGCCCAACGTTTTTGTTGCTCAGCAGTATACACTTCTGAAGTGTTAAGCAATTCACCAGAACAAACTACAATATGACTAGCTGGCGCAGTAATTGCTACATCAAAATCACCATATTCTAAATAAAACTCTCCTGCTCCAAGGTAAGGATATGTGTTCCAACCACGAACGTCGTCATAAACACACATTCTAGGATACCATTGAGCCACAGTGAAAATTTTTCCGTTTTTAGTATCAACAACTCCCATTCGATCCGATCCATAATCTGGAGAAACGAATGAAAATTCAATTTTTAATTTAACCGATGCACCATTTCCATTTAACTCTTGTGGAAGATTTACTTGCATACGGGTATCTACAATAGAATAAGTCGCTTCTTTCTCAACCGTTTTTCCTCCTACTGTTGAAATCACTTTAAGCGATTTTATTTTAATACCTCCGTCAAAATCCTGTCCTTTGGCACCATTTCTACTTCCTTTTAATGGAATAATAGCGTTACCACGGGAATCTTTTTTGAATAAATTTTGCTCCAAATTCATCCATAAAAAACTTAGTTTATCTGGACTATTATTCGTGTACGTTAAAATTTCTGACCCTGAAATTTCTTTAGTTTGCTCATTCAAATTAGCGGTTAAAGAGTAATCCGCGCGATTTTGCCAATATTTAGCACCAGGTTGCCCGCTTGCAGAACGTGTTTCAGATGCATTTTTTGTGTAAAAATTATTAGCAAATGTTTCATTATAATTATAATTCGACATTGGCTTTGCATCTTGAGCATTTACAGAAGTAAATCCGAAGAACAAAGCACTTAAAATAGAAGCTTTTAAAATAAATTTTTTCATAGATTGGAGTTAGTTAATTGATAAAACAAATAAAAGAAAAAAATGCTTTTGATTTTCACAAAAGCATTTAAATAAGTCTTAATAATATGTTATTTGTTACAAACAAAAAAACTACAGCTGATTTTGCTACTTTTACGAAATAAAAATACTCAAAATGCTAGAAATTAATTTCCATCCATTTAAAAATTTAGAAAGTAATCGTCTTCTACTTAGACGTATTATTGAAACAGATGTTGATGAGATTTTTGAGCTTCGAAGCAATCCTGAAACGATGAAGTTTATCCCTCGTCCATTAGCAAAAACTAAGGAAGATGCATTAGAACATTTAGAAACGATTGACAAAAACATAGAAAATAATAAAGGCATTAATTGGGCAATTACTTTAAAAGGAAATCCAAAATTAATAGGAATTATAGGCCATTATAGATTACAACCAGAAAATCACCGTTGCGAAATTGGGTACATGATTTTGCCACAATATAACGGACAAGGAATTGTATCCGAAGCCATTAAATTGGTTTTAGAATATGGATTCGATGATTTACAAATGCATTCTATAGAAGCCGTAATTGATCCTGAAAATAGAGCTTCTGAAAGAGTCTTACAAAAAAATGGGTTTGTAAAAGAAGCGCATATCCTAGAAAATGAATTATGGGATGGAAAGTTTTGGGATACCGTAATTTACTCTATCTTAAAAAGAAATTTCAAAAGATAAATGCTATTCTTTGACTAGTCTAGGTAAAGTCTTAATGAATAAATTTTCAACTTTCTTTCGAGCCCAATCGGTTTTTCTAAGAAAAGTTAAACTAGATTTAATTGATGGATTATCTGTAAAACATTTAATTTTTATCAATTCACCCAAAGTATCAAAGCCATAAAAAAGAACTAGTTGCTCCAGCATATTTTGCAAAGTAACTCCGTGTAATGGATCTTTTGACTTGTTGGTTTCCATCTGATAAATATAAATTAAAAAGTACCTAATTAATTTAAAGAAGCTTTATTTACTGTACTTTTTCTTTCTCAAAAAAGTAAAAACAATTCCAAAAACTAAAACTAAGGTTATAGGAATACCAATAGTTTGAATCTGAGAAAAAGTATAATTTTCAGTTACTTTTTGAGTGTCTAAAATAGGCAATGCAACTTCTTTACTTCTAATATTTATCAAGCAATTATCATCCAATAAATAATTTACACAATTAAGCATAAACTCTTTATTTGCATACAAATTATTGGTCCATTTATCAAAACCCAACTCCAAAGGTTGGAAGTTTTTATCTAACTGATTTTTAACTACATCACCATCAGAAATTAAAATCATTTTAGACTCTTTCCCAGTTGAAATAAAATCTTTTTCTGCAAATGGCAGTACTCTGTTTTGGTATACCGAATTAAACTTACCTTCTAATAATACAGCAACCGGAATATTTCCGTTTCCTGAAAAATCTTTTTGTTCTGGTCGATCTTGAACCATGTTTAAGTTCACTTGAATTGGAGTACCAACCGATTTAGAATAAGGAGAACTTTGGAGTAAAACCGTCTTTTTAATATTGTTTTTTAGGACTTCTATCGGATTAGTAAATTCAAATTTCAATCCGTCAAGATTACAAACAATCGGACTCGTTTTCGTTGGATCTAAATTAGCCACCGGATAAATCATTGGCGAAAACAACCACGGAAACTTGGTGTATTGAGTGGCACTTCCCTGCTCTCCAGTAGCCAAAGATATTGGCGTTGCCATAATATCTTTAATTAAATCAGGCTTAATTCGGACACCATATTTAAAGAACAAGTCATTTAAATTTAAGTCTCTAGGTAAAGCAAGATTTTCACCGGTCTCCATTAAACTATCCATTTCCATGTTTACTTGATCCACCAGCCAAAGTGTTTTCCCACCGTGCATTAAATATTGATCTAACACTTGTTTTTCTGAATCTGAAAAAGCTTCTGTTGGTTTAGCAATAATTGCTAAATCGTATTTCTTTAATTCTTTTAAAGTGGTTTCTGGGTTTTTTGACACAGAATCTAGAGTAAAAGGTCCTATAAAGTAATTTTCTCTAACCGATTTTAAAAAATCAGCTAATAACAAATCATGAAGTTCACCATTCCCTTTAATAATGGCTACTTTTTTTTCTCTGTTTTTAGTAACCGAATTGAAAGCATTTGAAAAAGAATATTCTAAATGCTGTACCGAACTAACAACTTTTTGAGCTGTTGAAGCACCCATCATGTTTTTTAACAATGGTACTTTAGCACTTTTATTACCATAACTCACTACAGCCCATGGAAATACAATTTCTTGTGTTTGCTTTCCTTTTTCATCAAGTGTTACATTTAAAGGAGTTAACCCTCTATCATAAAATTGCTGAAGTGTTTTTTCTCTTTCTTCTTCTTTATCCAATGGATTTATAAATTGAAAGATGATGTTTGAATTGCTCGCTTTAAATTCTTCTAATAGTTGCTGCGTTTCTGTTTGTAATTTTTTGAATTCACCTGGAAAATTTCCTTCTAAAAATACATCTACATAGAGCGGCTCTTTCACTTCGCTAATAATATTTAAAGAAGTTTGTGATAGCGTATATCGCTTGTCTTCTGTTAAATCAAATCGTTTAAAAAGATAATGTCCGGCAAAATTAGCAACCACTAAAATAAAGATAATGGTAAAAAGATTTTTTAAAATTGGGTTCTTATTTTCCATTATGATTTATGCGATTTAAGTTTGTAAACAGTCACCGACAAAAACAAGGTAGTTATACTCATAAAATAAAGTGCATCACGGGTATCAATAACACCACGACTCATACTTTTAAAGTGATTATCCATTCCGAAGTAGGCAATAAACTCCTGCCAATCTTTAATTTGTGAAGCAATTCCTTGAAAACCAAAATACAGAAAAAAGCATAAAAAAACGGAAACGATAAAGGCTACTATTTGATTTTCTGAGAGTGAAGACGAAAAAACACCTACAGCAGTATATCCAGAAATTAAAAATAATAAGCCAAAATAAGATCCAAAAGTACTTCCCCAATCAAGATTTCCCTCTGGCATACCCAAGCCATAAATTACATAAACATAAATTAATGTTGGAATAATTGCAATTATTATAAGAGCAAAGGCACCAAGGTATTTTCCAATTACAATCTCCCAAATTGAAATGGGTTTAGTTAAAAGTAATTCTAATGTTCCTTGTTTCATTTCATCCGAAAAACTGCGCATTGTCACTGCCGGAATCAAGAAAATCAAGATCCAAGGTGAAATGGTAAAGAAAGGTGATAAATCGGCAAAACCACTATTTAATATATTATATTCTCCTTCAAAAACCCAAAGAAACAATCCGTTAAGTAACAGAAAAATAGCAATCACCAAATAACCTATTGGCGATCCGAAAAAGGATTTTATTTCTCTTAATAATAATGACTTCATATATTTATTCTAAGGTAACTAATTTATCTACACTCCAAGCTTCTGGCTTATCGTTGAATAATTTTTTGGTAAATGTCCATACCTCATCAAACAACTCCGATTTCCTGTAATTTTCTAAATCTGCTTCGGTTTCCCAATAACTATAAGTAAATAGAATGCTGGGATTATTTTTATCCTGATACAATTCTAGAAAACGATTTCCAGGAGCATTTCGTATGTGAATTTTCATTAATTCGAAATTTTCCAAAAAAGCAGAAATATTTTCTTCATGAAACGACATTTTCACAATTCGTACAAACATTAGCTATAAATTAAAGTTAATCATAACAAAATCTCGGCATTCTAAACCCAATAAACTTGATGCAGAACCAATTTTAGGATTACTTTTATACAAACCAATTTCTAAAAATCCTGCTTCATTAAAAATAGCCAGCGATTTTCCCATGATATTATACAAAGATTGCTTTTCAATTGTTTCAATGTCGGAATATTTCGCAAAAATACTTTTGACTTTTTTACTTTTAAATTGCACTTCATAGGGCCTTCCCTTGGCCGTTTCTAAAAACAATTTCTTAGAAATATTGGTAATTGCGTTACCAAAATTATCAATATACACTACATACCCTTTAATTGAATTTTTATCTGAAGCCACGACTGCCTGTAATTCGGTAACTTCTTTAAGCGATTGAATTTCTTTTCCTATTACCGTAAGCGCACCTCCTTTTGCAATGTGTACTGCAGAAGTTACCAAAACATCCATATCGGTTGCATCAGGCAATAACCGATCATGAATGGTAATAGAAACCATTTTTTGTGGTTTTATTTGGGTGGTTAATAGACTTAAAATTCCATTATCGGCAGTAACAAAAAAATGATCATTCCACTGAACAACAATATGCTGATTGTCTTCTTTTAATTCGATATCCACGCCAATTAAATGAACGGTACCTTTTGGAAAACTAGCATACGCACCTTGAAGTAAATAACTTGCTTCACTCACGTTAAATGGATCAACTAGATGTGATATATCAACCAGAATCAATTCTTTATTTTGTGACAAAATCTTACCCTTCAAAGCACCCACATAATGGTCTTTGATTCCGTAATCGGTAGTAAGAGTAATTATTGACATAAAATTGTTTATAAATAATTCGGAATTGTACCGGTGTATTTCTTAAATTTGAAATGATTGCAAATCTACTAATAATTAGTAAAAAATAACTAAAAAACTACTACCATTTGAACGAACGCATCATTGAATTACACGACATCGCTCCAAAAGAATTTTGGGGAACACAAGACTCCCATCTTGAAACTATTAAAAAGTATTACCCTAGATTAAAAATTGTTGCAAGAGGAACTACTCTAAAGGTATTTGGTGAAAAAGCAGAATTAGATGAATTTGAAACCCGATTCAATAGATTGATGCTACACTTTACAAGGTATAACAACATCGATTCGAATGTAATTGATCGAGTTATTCAAAGTAATTCTGTTGAAGAACAGCGCATGCCCGATCATGAAAAAATATTGGTACATGGAATTGGCGGAAAGCTCATAAAAGCCATGACTCCAAACCAGCATTTACTTGTAGAAACTGTTTTTAAAAACGACATGGTTTTTGCAGTTGGACCGGCAGGAACAGGTAAAACCTACACTGGTGTTGCACTTGCTGTAAAGGCATTGAAAGAAAAACAAGTAAAGCGAATCATCTTAACTCGACCTGCAGTTGAAGCGGGTGAAAACTTAGGTTTTTTACCTGGAGATATGAAAGAAAAGTTGGATCCCTACATGCAGCCACTTTATGATGCTTTACGCGATATGCTTCCACCGCAAACATTGGATGATTATATCCTAAAAGGCATTATACAAATAGCCCCATTAGCATTTATGAGAGGGCGAACTTTAGACAATGCCTTTGTGATTTTGGATGAGGCGCAAAACACAACCCACTCCCAAATGAAAATGTTTTTAACTCGTATGGGTAAAAATGCCAAATTCATCATTACGGGTGATCCAGGTCAAGTTGACTTACCGAGAAGAACAATCTCGGGATTAAAAGAAGCACTATTAGTATTGAAAGATATTGAAGGAATTGGAATAATATATCTCGACGATAAAGACATTGTTCGCCATCGATTGGTGAAAAAAGTTATTGATGCATATAAAAGCATTGAAAATCACGATTAATTTCGGTTTAGATTATTACTTAAATTTGCATGAAATTAGAGCCTTATGAAAGACCTAAGCGATTATAGAAAATCCTATGAAAAAAGTGAGCTATTAGAGCAAAATATTCCTGAAGATCCAATCAATTTATTCAATCGTTGGTTTCATGAAACTGAAGATTTTGGTGGAGTTGAAGAGGTAAATGCCATGACTGTTGCGACTATAGGTTTGGATGGTTTCCCAAAATCGAGGGTGGTTTTATTAAAAAAATTCAACGAAGAAGGATTTATATTTTATACCAATTACAATTCAGAAAAAGGAAAAGCAATAGTAAACAATCCCAATATTTGTCTTTCCTTTTTTTGGACAAGCCTAGAAAGACAAGTAATCATTAAAGGTATTGCCGAAAAAACTATTGAAGCAGTTTCGGATAATTATTTTGCCTCGAGACCAGACGGAAGTAAACTTGGCGCGATTGTATCTCCGCAGAGTGAAGTAATTCCTAATCGAGAATTTCTTGAATCTAATTTGAAAAAACTTGAACAAGACTATCAAAATATTGAAATAGAAAGACCAAAACATTGGGGAGGTTTTTTGGTAAGACCAGTAGAGGTCGAATTTTGGCAAGGTCGTGCTAACAGATTACACGACCGAATTAGATACCAATTACGGTCTGATTTTAATTGGAAAATAGACCGATTGGCTCCTTAAATTAGAAGAAAACTTAATCTTTATATAACAATTGAAGTGTATATAAATTTTATATTCGCGAAATATTAATTTCCCAATTGTTTACCTACTTAAAGAGAAAATATTATGAATACAGGCACCAATTACAGATATATCGATCGTGAAAAAAGTTGGTTAAATTTTAATGCAAGAGTACTTCAAGAAGCGGCAGATGAAACTGTACCTTTATTAGATCGACTTCGATTTTTAGGTATATTCTCCAATAATTTAGATGAATTTTTTAGAGTTCGATTTGCTGCAATTAGAAGACTAAGTTTATCTGGAGAATCAGGCGAAAAAATACTTGGGGGCATAACTGCAGAACAATTATTGCATGACATTACCAAAATTGTAATTAAACAGCAAGCCGATAGTTTGAAAATTCTAAATGAAATTGAAAGTCAATTAGAAAAACAAAATATCATTATTGTAAATGAAACACAATTAAGCGAAGAACATAAAGAATTTGTGCACGATTTTTTTATTCAAAAAGTTAGCAATGAATTAATAACAATCATCTTAAATGATTTAGATGAATTTCCATTACTAAAAGATACTGCAGGATATTTAGCCATTAAACTGGTAATGAATTCTAAAGAAAAAGCAAAAGGTTTAGGATTATTAAGAGCTAAAAATGAAGTTAGATATGCAATAATTGAAATTCCAAAAAACATCAATCGAATTGTAGTACTTCCATCTATAGGAGAAAAACAATATATCATGTTACTGGATGATGTAATTCGTTATAACTTGAGTAGTTTGTTTAATATTTTTGATTATAAGAGTATTTCGGCACACATGATCAAAATTACTCGTGACGCGCAATTAGATATTGACAGCGATATGAGCAAGAGTATGTTACAGAAAATTGCTACATCAGTAAAGGATAGAAGAATTGGAGAGCCCGTTCGTTTTGTATACGACAAAAGTATTGGAAAAGATACCTTGGCTTTCTTTTTAAATAGAATGAAAATTGATTCGACAGATAGTATTATTCCTGGAGGACGTTATCACAACAGAAGAGACTATATGGATTTCCCTAATTTAGGAAGGTTTGATTTGCTGTACCAACAAAAGAAACCATTAGAAGTTCCAGAACTTAGTTTAGACGGAAGTATATTAAGTAAAGTGGCAACAAAAGATTTCTTAATATCCGCACCATATCAATCGTATTCTTATTTAATAAAATTCTTAAGAGAGGCTGCTCTAGACCCTAAAGTTAGTTCTATAAAAATCACTTTATATCGATTGGCAAAAAACTCACAAATTATCAGCTCCTTAATTAATGCCGTTAAAAATGGAAAAAGAGTTGTAGTTCAAATTGAATTACAAGCACGTTTTGATGAAGCAAATAATATTTATTATGCTGAACAAATGCAACAAGAGGGAATTGAATTGATTTTTGGGATAAAAGGACTAAAAGTACACAGTAAAATATGTGTAATTGAACGATTTGAAGAAGGTAAAACAAAACGCTACGGATTTATTTCTACTGGAAACTTCAATGAGTCGACTGCCAAAGTATATACCGATGTTACTTTGTTAACTAGTCACCAACAAATATTAAAAGAAGTTTCAAGAATTTTTGATTTTTTTGAAGTAAATTATCGATTACACCGCTACAAGCATTTAATTGTTTCTCCTCATTACTCAAGAAACAGATTTTATAAACTAATTGATCGAGAAATCCATAATGCTAGAGCAGGAAGACCTGCTTACATTAATCTAAAAATGAACAGCTTGTCCGACATTGCAATGATTGATAAATTGTATGAAGCAAGTAATGCAGGAGTAAAATTGAGATTGCAAATTCGTGGTATTTGCAGTTTAATTCCGGGTGTAAAAGGAATGAGTGAAAATATTGAAGCAATAAGCATTGTAGATAATTTCTTAGAACATTCTCGTTTATTTATTTTTTGCAATGATAACAATCCGGAAGTTTTTATTTCATCTGCCGATTTTATGACTCGTAATCTTGATGGTCGCGTAGAAGTTACCTGCCCTATTTATCAAGAAGACATAAAAAAACAATTAATTGAGACATTTGAAGTTGGTTGGAAAGGAAATGTAAAAGCGCGTTTCCATTCTGAAAAATTAGACAATAAATACCGAATTAGAAAAGAAGACGAGCCAGTTTTTAGAGCACAATTAGAAACTTACAATTATTATAAAAACCTATAAGAGCCAAGTAAAGACATTCCGTTTTTATAGCTCAATAACCGCCAAAAGTAAATGATTTCAATAAAAAAATATGCTGCCATTGATATAGGATCAAACGCTATGCGTTTACTTATTGCAAATGTGGTTGAACAAAAAGGAAAAGATACACAATTTAATAAATCTGAACTTGTTAGAGTTCCCATTCGACTGGGACAAGATGCCTTTACAGTGGGTAAAATTACTTCCGAAAATATAGATCGAATGATTGATGCTATGGAAGCCTTCAAGTTAATCATGAAGGTTTATAAAGTGGAGCGCTATAAGGCATGTGCTACTTCGGCGATGCGAGAGGCCACTAACAACAAAGAAATTGTAAATAGCATCAAAGAAAAAACAGGAATTGAAATTGATATAATTGACGGAAAACAAGAAGCTGCAATAATTGCTTCATCTGATTTACATAATTTAATAGCTACCGATAAAACGTATTTATATGTTGATGTAGGTGGTGGAAGTACTGAATTTTCTCTGTTCTCAGATGGAAATATGATTGCATCAAAATCATTTAAAAATGGAACTGTTAGATTGATAAATAACATGGTAAATGATCTAGTTTGGGAAGAAATTGAAAAATGGATCAAACTGCATTGCGAACCTTTTGAAAATATAACTTTAATTGGCTCCGGAGGAAATATTAATAAAATATTTAAACTATCAGGAAAACAACAATCTAAACCATTGTCCTTTTTGTACTTAAATACACAATATCAGTATTTAAGTTCACTATCATATGAAGAACGAATTTTTGAACTTGGATTAAATACCGATCGGGCCGATGTAATTATTCCAGCAATTAGAATTTATTTAAACGCTATGAAATGGAGTGGAGCACGTCAAATATATGTTCCTAAAATTGGTCTTTCAGATGGAATAGTAAAAGCCATGTACTATGGAAAAATCTAAGTTCTAGCAATCTAAAAAACTAAACAAAATTTATGAAAAAAATTCTATTGTTAATTGCTTTACTAACTCTTATTTCATGTAAGCAAGAAGAAAAGTCGATTACTTATTTTAATTCTGAAACTTCAGGAATGCAAATTGGTGGCGTTCAAAAAATTGCCATTGAAACTCCAAAAGGGAAATTTAATGTTTGGACAAAACGCGTTGGAAACAATCCGAAAATTAAATTGCTGCTTCTAAATGGTGGCCCGGGAATGACTCATGAGTACTTTGAATGCATGGAAAGTTTCTTACCAAAAGAAGGAATTGAATTTATTTACTACGACCAATTGGGTACTGGTTTTTCAGATAACCCCAACGATACAACAATGTGGGACTTACCTAGATATGTTGAAGAAGTAGAACAAGTGCGTGTAGCTTTAAAACTTAATAAAGATAATTTTTATTTATTAGGTCATTCTTGGGGCGGAATTTTAGCCATGCAATATGCGTTTAAATACCAAAATAATCTTAAAGGAATTGTCGTTTCTAATATGATGGCGAGTTGCCCAAAATATGGCGAATATTCTAAAGTGCTTCAAAGCAAATTGAATCCTGATGTTCTAAAAACAATTCAAGATTTAGAGGCAAAAAAAGACTATTCCAACCCAAAATACATGGAACTATTAATGGCAAATTTTTACAACCAGCATATTTTAAGATTACCTGTAAACGAATGGCCAGAACCGGTTACAAGATCAATGGGAAGATTAAATCAATCTCTTTATATTACGATGCAAGGTCCAAGCGAAATGGGACTTTCAGGTAAATTAACCCACTGGGATGTATCTAAGGAATTAAAGAATATTTCAGTTCCAACCTTAGTAATTGGAGCAAAATACGACACCATGGATCCAAAATATATGAAATGGATGGCTTCACAATTTCAAAAAGGAACCTATTTATATTGCGCCAACGGAAGTCATATGAGTTTATATGATGACCAACAAACTTACATGAAAGGCTTAATTGGTTTCTTGAAAAAAGGAAATGAATAATAAAAAAGGGATGTACTTACATCCCTTTTTTATTTTACAAATCTAAATCAAAAGCACGTCGTAGTTCTTCTAGATGCGGATTGATTTCATTTAGTCTGTTGTATTTATCTTGTGCAGTAAATGCTATTTTACTTTTTACACTTTCGTTTACAACCACTTCAATTGCTATTTCGTGATTGTGTAAATGTCCGCGTAAATACCCTAACAGATCGGGTTTTTCTTTATCAAAATCAATTTTAGACCCTTCATTTGGCAACTCGTAGATAATTTTAGATCCTTCCAATTTAGGGTCGCTAATTCGCAATAAAGAAGCCATAATCATATAACCTTTATCGGTTAATCGTTGGGCATACTTAAACCAAAAATCGAGCATTTCGGTTTCGGTAAAAGCTTCACTTGGAAAATGAACTTCATCTTTAACAATCCCTTTTTGTGATTCTTGCATCTCTTTCTTAGCACGAATACTAGCTAATGAAAGCACTGAAACATTTACTTGACCTGAAACTGGTGTAGAATTTTGTATAGCAGAATCTTGGATTTGAGTTACAATTGGTTCATTTTCAATTGGAGCCGTTACAACATCAACTTCTATATCCTGACTTCCAACTTCCAACTTCACGCTAGTTTCATCCACTTTTTGTGTTTCCACTTGTATCTTTAAGCTTGGCGCTTCAACAATGGAGTAATCGGATCTTTTATAATAAGTAGGTGGAATTATAAAATCATTTTTTTTTTCTCCATCAAAATTGATAGAGCAAAGTTGCATAAGGGCAAGTTCTACTAGTAATCTTTGATTTTGGGAAACTTTAAATTTTAAATCGCAATCATTAGCAATTTCGATGCTTTTTAATAAAAAATCTGTAGAACATTTTTGAGCCTGCTCACCATATAATTTTTGAGCCTGTTCCCCTGCTTCCAATAAAGAAAGAGTGGATGGATTTTTACACACTAACAAATCTCTAAAATGCGATGCCAATCCTGCAATAAAATGATGACCATCAAAACCTTTTGAGAGAATATCATTATAGAAAACCAAAATTTGAGGAATGTTATTTTCCAAAATCAAATCGGTTATCGAAACATACGTCTCATAATCCAATACATTAAGATTTTCGGTAACTGCTTGTTTGGTTAAGTTGGTCCCGCAATAAGAAACTACTCTATCAAAAATAGACAAAGCATCCCGCATTGCGCCATCAGCCTTTTGAGCAATGATATGAAGTGCATCATCTTCAAATGAAACCCCTTGATTTGTTGCAACTTCAGCCAAATGTTCTTTAGCATCTTTTACGGTAATTCTTTTAAAATCAAATATTTGACAACGAGATAATATCGTTGGAATGATTTTATGTTTTTCGGTCGTCGCCAAAATAAAAATAGCATGCTTTGGTGGCTCCTCTAAAGTCTTCAAAAAAGCATTAAATGCAGCAGAAGACAACATATGTACCTCGTCAATAATGTATACTTTAAACTGACCTGTTTGTGGCGGAATTCGTACTTGATCAATCAAGTTTCGGATATCGTCAACCGAGTTATTGGAAGCCGCATCCAATTCAAATACATTAAATGCAAAATCTTCATTCGGATCGTCGTAACCAGGTTGGTTAATTTTACGTGCTAAAATTCGGGCACAAGTTGTTTTTCCAACACCACGAGGTCCTGTAAACAATAATGCAGAAGCAAGGTGGTTGCTTTCAATGGCATTCAACAATGTACTTGTAATAGCTTGCTGTCCAACCACATCTTTAAATGTTTGCGGACGGTATTTTCGAGCTGATACAACAAATTGTTCCATAGAAATAGTATTGGTTTACAAATATAGCTTTAAAAATATCAATTTCAAATATCAAAAAACTAACATTTATCAATAAAAACGGCATTTTGTTAACAAAAAAGAGTAACAAAATCTTGATCAAAAGCTTATCAAAACGAACACCATTATTTTGCTTTTTGTTTCATTAATTTGTTAGTACCTTTGTATCGAAATGATTAAAACTGCTAACATACTTAACAAAAGAGCCCGGTTTGATTACGAAGTAATTGAAACCTTCACGGCGGGTATTGTGCTAACCGGAACCGAAATTAAATCAATTCGATTAGGTAAAGCTCAAATTGCAGAAAGTTTTTGTGAGTTTAATAATGGAGAACTTTTTGCCATTAACACCTATATTGAGGAGTATGCATTTGGAAATCAATTCAATCATAAATCCAGAAGCGAGCGCAAACTTTTGCTCAACAAAAGAGAATTAAAATCCCTAGCTCGAAATGTGGAATCAAAAGGACTTACAATAGTTCCGTTGCGATTATTTACCAATGAAAAAGGACTTGCTAAATTGGAAATTGCACTTTGCAGAGGTAAGAAAACCTATGACAAACGCGAATCTTTAAAAGAACAAGACACCAAGCGCGACTTAGATCGAATTAAAAAAGAATTTTAATTTAACTTTATCAAATGAAAGATTTATTAAAAAATGCTCGGGTAAATAAAAATATAGGAACGCGTCAACTTGCTGCACTAGTAAATATCGACCCTGCTATAATTAGTAAATTTGAAAGCGGTCAAAGAATTCCTACAGAAAAACAAATTATAGATTTAGCAATTCAATTAGAAATCGACCTAAACACCCTTAAAGTGGCTTGGTATAAACAAAAAATTGAGCATCAAATTGATTTCAATCCGCAGTCCATTCAAGCAATAAAAGAAATATTAAAAGAAAAAGGAATTGAACTTAAGGAAAATTCCAAAGAAACTCAAATAGCAGAAATATTATCTGAAATCGAAAATTTAAAAACAAAATTGAATTCGATTTAATTTTTGTTTTCTAAAAGGGGTACAAATTTAAAATCGCCAAATTCGTGTTTTTCAAATTGGGTTTCGTTTTTACGAATAAGCAAGGTCATAATTTGCTCTTTTTCCCCAACCGGAATTACCAACCTACCTCCTATTTTTAACTGAGCCATTAAAGGTTGCGGAATAATTGGCGCACCTGCAGTTACAATAATACTATCAAACGGAGCATGATTTGGCAAACCTTTATATCCATCGCCAAAAGACAAATGTTTGGCTCTAATTCCTAATTTAGGCAATAATAATGAAGTCGTTTTAAACAATTCATTTTGACGTTCAACAGAATATACTTTGGCTCCCAGCAAACACAAAACAGCGGTTTGATAACCGCTACCAGTTCCTATTTCTAATATTTTTTGGTCTTTTTTTACTTCCAAAAGTTGGCTTTGAAAAGCAACGGTATAGGGTTGTGAAATGGTTTGACCTGCCCCTATAGGAAATGCTTTATCCTGGTAGGCAAAATCTTCGAAACTCGAATTCAAAAACAAATGACGCGGAATAGTACGAATTGCTTCCAATACATTTTTATCAGTTATGCCTTTATCTTCAAGAATTTTAGCTAACTGATTACGAAGTCCTTTATGTTTATTCGTGTCTTTCAATTTTACAATCTAAATTATTCCGTAAAAATAGAAAACAAAATACCAATTATCAATTACCAATTATCAATTAATTACTATTTTTGATAAAATTTAATTATTATGCTTAAAGTTGGCGTACTTGGTGCTGGTCACCTTGGAAAAATCCATTTGCGATTATTACAACAATCTGAAAAATACGAATTGGTTGGTTTTTATGATGAAAACCAAGAAAATGGTGCTAAAATTGCTGCCGAATTTGGCTATAAACAATTTGACACCATAGCCAGATTAATTCATGCTGTAGATGTTATCGATATAGTCACTCCTACTCTTTCTCATTATAAATGCGCCAAAGTTTCTATAAAAAGTGGCAAGCATGTTTTTGTCGAAAAACCAATTGCGACAACTGTAGAAGAAGCCGAAGAAATCATTGCTTTAGCAAAAGAATATAACGTTAAAGGGCAAGTTGGACATGTAGAACGATTTAATCCGGCATTCATTGCAGTGAAAGACATGATTGAAAATCCAATGTTTATTGAAACGCATCGTTTGGCCGAATTTAATCCACGTGGCACGGATGTTCCTGTGGTATTAGACTTGATGATTCATGATATTGACGCCATATTAAGTGTAGTAAAATCAAAAGTAAAGGGAGTTCACGCCAGCGGAGTTTCGGTATTGAGTCAATCTCCAGATATCGCAAATGCCCGAATTGAATTTGAAAACGGATGTGTAGCTAACATCACTTCCAGCAGAATTTCGATGAAGAACATGCGTAAATCGCGTTTCTTCCAAAAAGATGCTTACATATCTGTGGATTATTTAGATAAGATTTGTGAAGTCGTAAAAATGAAAGATGCACCCGAAGTTCCTGGAGATTTTGATATGATTTTACAAAATGCCGAAGGCGAAAAGAAACAAATTTATTTCAATAATCCAGAAGTTGCTCCTAACAACGCCATTCTTGATGAATTGGAAACTTTTGCAGATGCCATTAACAACAATACAACCCCTATCGTAACTTTAGAAGATGGAACTGAAGCACTACGAGTAGCCTATCAAATTATTGATAGTATGAATGCTATTAAAACTATATAAAAAATAATAAATGAAAACAATTGCAGTAATTGGTGCAGGAACCATGGGCAACGGAATTGCTCATACTTTTGCACAAAGTGGATTCACCGTTAAACTTATTGATATTTCTGAAAAATCTTTAGAAAAAGGAATGGCAACCATAGCTTCCAATTTGGATAGAATGGTAGCGAAAGGAACCATTACTGAAGCAGACAAGCACCAAACAATTGGAAACATAATTACTTACACCGACATCAAAGATGGTGTGGTTGGAACCGATTTAGTGGTTGAAGCTGCTACAGAAAACGTCAATTTAAAACTAAACATCTTCAAGCAATTGAGCGAGGTATGCGATCACAATGTGATTTTAGCTACAAATACTTCTTCGATTTCAATTACACAAATTGCAGCGCAAGTGGTGCATCCGGAACGCGTAATCGGAATGCACTTTATGAATCCGGTGCCAATTATGAAATTGGTTGAAATCATTCGTGGTTACAATACTTCTGATGAAGTAACTAAAATCATCATGGAATTATCAGTAAAATTAGGGAAAACTCCAACCGAAGTGAATGATTATCCTGGATTTGTAGCCAATCGAATTTTGATGCCAATGATTAATGAATCTATTGAAACATTATACAATGGTGTTGCCGGAGTAGAAGAAATTGACACGGTTATGAAACTTGGAATGGCACACCCAATGGGACCGCTTCAATTGGCTGATTTTATTGGACTTGACGTATGTCTTTCTATATTAAACGTTATGTACGACGGATTCAAAAATCCAAAATATGCACCTTGCCCTCTTTTGGTAAATATGGTTATGGCTGGCAAACTCGGAGTGAAATCGGGTGAAGGGTTTTATGATTATTCAGAGAGTAAAAAAGCTGAAAAAGTATCTAAACAATTTTCAAAATAATACATGTCGAAAATACTTCCATTTAAAGCAGTTCGTCCAACACCAGATAAAGTGGGGTTAGTTACGTGTAGAAATTACGACGACTACTCCCCTGCCGAGCTCGCTTCATGGTTGAATTTTAACCCTTATTCGTTTTTACATGTAATCAATCCCGCGTATGTTCATGCCCAAAAAATAACCTTAGACAAACGATTTAAAGGGGTTGCGCATAAATATCAAGATTTTAAAAATGATGGCATTTTCATTGAAGATGAAAGTCCTGCTTTTTATTTATATCAAATAGAAACCAAATCACAAACTTTCACCGGGATTGTGGCAGGAACTTCAATTGAAGAATACAAAAACAACATCATAAAAAAACACGAGGACACACTACAATATCGTGTGGAATTATTTAAAGATTACTTACACCAAACAGGATTCAACACGGAACCCGTATTGATCACATATCCTGATAATTTAGAACTCAATAATTGGATAACCGATAAGAAAAAGGAACAAGCAATTTATCATTTTGCTACAACCAATAAAGAAAAACACACGCTTTGGAAAATTGATTCTGAAAGTGAAATTAATTGGATTCAAAAGCAATTTGAAAAAATACCTGAATTATATATTGCAGATGGACACCATCGATCGGCTTCTGCAGAATTACTATTCGACCAATACCAAAATTCTGGAAGTGCTAATTTGAATTATTTTATGAGTTTTTTAATTGCCGAAAGCAATGTAAAAATATTTGAATTCAATCGGATAATTAGAGATTTAAATGGGAATTCCAAAGAAGACTTTTTGGAGAAATTATCCTCTCATTTTATAATCAAATCAAAAGAACAAGAATTGTGGAAACCACAAGGAAAGTTTGAATTTGGGATGTATTTAGACGGTTGTTTTTATGCCTTATTTTACAAACAAGAAACCAAAAACCCTTCTATTTTAGAAAACCTTGATGCTCAAATTTTATATGACAAAGTTCTTCAACCCCTACTTGGGATTCAAGATTTAAGAAATGATGAACGAATTGAATACATTCCGGGGAAACAATCAATTCTAACCCTAAAGGAATTGGTAGACGAAGGAGAATTTGAAGTTGGATTTATGCTATTTCCAAGCGACGTAAAGGAAATAAAATCATTGGCAGACCATAATTTAATCATGCCGCCAAAAAGCACCTACATAGAACCGAAATTTAGAAGCGGATTACTAATTTACGAATTGTAATTAATACATTAAATGCTTTTTGGAATTGTTATTCCAACCCGCTTGGTTTTGATACTTCACAAAATATATTTTTAAATCGGCTTGATTTTCATATTTCACAAAATATATTTTCTTATCTGATTGGTTAGTATAATCTACGAAAAACCATCTTCCCTCATTTTTTGTTGCTTGATTGCTATAGGCTTCTTTGAAAACTTTTAAATCAGCTTGATTTTCATATTTTACCACATAAACTTTAACATCGGCTTGATTTTCATAGTCAACCGAATATACTTTTTGGCTGTAAGATTTCATTGTGAATAATGAAAATAATACTGTAAATAAAATAAATTTCATTTTTTACAATTTAGTCAAAATCAAAATTAATAAAATGAATTGATTTAAATTCTAGAAGTTAAATTTTTAACAAAAAACAGCTTGGATTTCAAGCTGTTTTTTTTTTATTATTTAGAATTGTAAACTGAAAGTGCTTCTTTCAATATATGAACCGATCGCACCAGATCTTCTTTCTTTAATACATAAGCAATTCGAACTTCATTCAAACCCACATTAGGAGTTGAATAAAATCCGGCAGCAGGCGCTACCATAACTGTTTCTTTATTTAAATTATAGGATTCCAATAACCATTGTGCAAAATCATCGGCATTGGCAACGGGTAATTGTGCAATACAGTAAAAAGCCCCTTTTGGAGTTCCAACTTTCAACCCATCAATTTTTTGTAACTCCGAAATTAATACATCGCGGCGTTCTTTGTATTCTTCAATAACTACATCAAAATAACTTTGTGGTGTTTCTAAAGCGGCCTCACTAGCAATTTGCTCATAGGTTGGTGGACTTAATCGCGCTTGCGCAAATTTCATAGCGGCTGCCATTACTTCTTTATTTTTTGAAACAATACAACCAATTCGTGCACCACACATGCTGTATCTTTTTGAAACCGAATCAATCATGATGGCGTTTTCTTCAATACCCGGAATATTCATAACGGAATGATGTTTTTCTTTTTCATCATAAATAAATTCACGGTATACTTCATCGGCAATTAAAAACAAATCGTGTTTTTTTACTAAGGCAGCCAATTGATTCATCTCTTCTTCAGAATATAAATATCCGGTAGGATTCCCTGGATTACAAATCAGTATCGCTTTAGTTCTGGGAGTAATCAAATCTTCAAAAGCCGAAATTGGAGGTAAAGCAAATCCATCTTCTATAGTAGAAATAACAGGAACCACATTTACACCTGAAGCAACCGAAAAACCATTATAATTGGCATAAAATGGCTCCGGAATAATAATTTCATCATCCACATCCATAGTGCTACCCATAGCAAATAAAAGCGCTTCTGATCCACCAGTTGTAATAATAATATCAGTAACATCTATTGGCAACCCATGCGTTTTATAATAAGCCGATAATTTAACTCTGTAACTTTCAAATCCAGCCGAATGACTGTATTCTAAAACTTTAATATCCGCATTTTTAACAGCATTAATAGCAACTTCGGGAGTTTTTATATCCGGTTGCCCAATGTTTAAATGGTATACTTTATTTCCGTTTTTCTTAGCAATATCTGCATAAGGCACCAATTTACGAATTGGTGATTCTGGCATTTGTTTTCCTTTATTTGAAATCTTTGGCATGGTTTATTTTTTGATTATGCAAATTTGCATTTTTTTATTTTAAAATTTAAACCTAATTGAATATTTAATTCATAAAAAAAAGCAGTAAAACTAGTTTACTGCTTTTATCTATTTTGGAAATTTCTAAATTATGATTTAAAGTGTCTTTCTTCAATATCTTCAACATCTCCTTTTGTCATCGTATCAACCAGTACAGGAGTTGCAATAAATAATGATGAATAAGTTCCGACGATGATACCTACCAACATAGCGAAGATAAATCCACGGATTGACTCACCGCCAAATAAGAACATAGTTAATAACACTAAAATCATCATTAATGAAGTATTTAATGTTCTTGATAAAGTACTATTAATAGAAGCGTTAACCACATCCTTAAAGTGACCTTTGTAATTTCCGCCAAGGTATTCACGAATTCTATCAAATACAATTACGGTATCGTTCATAGAATATCCAATAACTGTTAAAATTGCAGCAATAAAATGTTGATCCATTTCCATGTGGAAAGGCATGATTTTGTACAATAATGAATACATTCCCAATACGAAAATTACATCATGGAACACTGCAGCAATCGCACCTAATGAATATTGCCATTTACGGAAAGAGATTATTAAATACAATCCAACAACTAACATTGCACCAAGAACCGCCCAATAAGAATTTGTTTTAATATCTTCCGAAATTGCAGCACCTACTTTAGAAGCTTGTAATACTCCAACTTGTTTTCCATCATAAGAATTAATGAATTTATCATAGGTCATGTTGGTATAATATTTACCTAAAACTTTAAATAATTTTTCATTTACTTCTTTATCTACACCAGCGCTTTCTTGTTGAATTTTATATTTGGTAGTCAATTTTAATTGATCGGCATCACCAAAAACTTTAGCTTCAACCGCAGTTCCAAATTCTTTAGATAACTCTTCAGAAACTTGAGTTGGTTCAACTGTTTTTTCAAATTTAACTTGGAAAGTTCTTCCTCCTACAAAATCAACACCTTGATCTAAACCGTTACCGAAGAAAATAGAATACAAACTCACTACTACTACAGCAGAAGAGAATAAGTAAGTCCATTTTTTAATTCCAACAAAATCAAATTGGAATCCTGTAAACCAGTTTTTTGTTAATGGTGTTGAGAACGTTAAATTTTTATTGTTAGCTACGTCTTTATCAATAAATATTCTTGCAATAAAAATAGAAGTGAATAAAGAAGTGAAAATACCAATTAATAATGTAGTTGCAAATCCTTGAATTGGCCCTGTACCGAAAATGAATAAGATAGCACCAGTTAATACGTGAGTAACATTCGCATCAATAATAGAACGCATTGCTCCTTTCCAACCATATGAAGTAACTACTGCATCGGCTAGAGTTTTACCTTCGCGAAGTTCTTCTTTGGCTCTTTCGTAGATAATAATGTTCGCATCCACAGCGGTACCCAATGTTAATACGATACCAGCTATTCCAGGTAACGTTAATACTGCACCTAAACTTGCTAAGATTCCGAATAAGAAAAGTAAATTAACTAATAAAGCAATGTTAGCATACCAACCCGCTCTACCATAATAGAATATCATCCATAAGAATACTAATAAGAATCCTACAATAGAAGAAATAAATCCAGCATGTATTGCTTTTTCTCCCAAAGATGGTCCTACTACTTCCGATTGAATAATTTCTGCTCTTGCTGGTAATTTACCTGCACGCAATACATTTGCTAAATCTTTAGTTTCTGCAATATCAAAGTTTCCAGAAATTTCAGATCTACCACCAGCAATTGGACCAGAGGATACACCAGGTGCAGAATAAACAACATCGTCTAATGCAATTGCTATATAACCTTTAGTTGTAAATGCATTTCCAGTTAATTCTTCCCATTTTTTTGCTCCTTGCCCATTCATTTGCATAGAAACAGCTGGTTTACCTAATTGATCAAAGGTATCTCTTGCATCTGTAATTACTCCACCACTCAATGGTGCAGCATCGTCTTTATTGCCTTTTAATGCATATAATTCAAAAGTTTCAGATTCTTTACCCGTTTTCTCATCTTTAGTAAAAGTTGGTTTTCCCCAAACAAATTTCACAAATCTTTTATCTGCAGGAATTAAAGCACGAATATCAGCTCTTTTAAAATATCCATTAATTTTAGCTGTATCTTTAACAGAAACTATACCTAAGATCGGACCTCCTCCTTGAGCAACAAATTTGTCTAACAATGGGTTATTTCCTTTTTTATCTGCAACTGAATCTTTAGATTTATCAGTTAACATTGCAGTTAATGAATCTTTTGCTGCGGTTTTAACTTCTTTTGGAGCTGCAGTTTCTGATTTTTTCAAAGCATCATTAGCAGCAATTAAAAAGGTACCAATTTCTTCAACTTTATATGTTTCCCAAAACTCTAGTTGCGCCGTTCTTTGTAATAAAAGTTTAATTCTATCTACATCTTTAGCGCCTGGTAATTCAACAAGAATTCTTCCTGTTTGTCCTAATTTAGCGATGTTTGGTTGAGTAACACCAAATTTATCGATACGTTTTCTTAATACTTCAAATGCACTTTCTACAGACTCATCAACTTTTTTTATGATTACTTTTTTAGTTTGTGCATCAGTCATATTAAAATTGATCTGATCAGATAAATTTCTATTTGCAAAAATACTTGGATCTGCTAATTTTACAGTTCCTTTTGAATTGGCTTCGAAAGCTTCAAAGAAGGCATCCAAATAGGATTGGTTTCCTTTTTGATTCAATTTAGCATCTTCTAGTGATTTGTTAAATATTGGGTTTTTAGTATCGTTTGCTAGACCTTTCAAAACATCTTTAACTGAAATTTGAAGTATCACGTTGATACCTCCTTCAAGGTCAAGACCTTTATTGATTTGTTTTCCACTCACTTCAGAATAAGTAAAATCTACCAATCCAAACAAACTGAAAACATTTTTGTTTTTCAAATCATTTAGGTAATCAACTTCTTTTTGTTGATTTCCTTTAGCGAAAGCTTTAGCATCGTTTTGAATTCCATTTGAAACAAATGTGAATGTTAGTTGGTAAATACTTACCAATGCAAATAGAATTGCGAAAAATTTAATAAGTCCTTTATTCTGCATTATTACTAAAAATTAATTAATTTTTTGGTTTATTGTGTTTATAAAAACAAATGAATTAGTATTAAACTATTGATTTTCAAAAAGTGATCGAGGTAAAATAGCAACTGCACATTTTTATAAACGTGCAAATATATAATTTACCGATAGATTAACAAATTATTTACCTATTAATATCAAAAAAAAGACTGCAAAAAGCAGTCTTTTTCACATAAAAGTTTTTATTTTATTATAAAACCGATTTTAAATCAGCGTTCATTGCTCTAACTGCATCTGCACTCTTAGCAAATTTCGCTTTTTCGTCATCGTTTAATTGAATGTTTACAATTTGCTCAACTCCATTTTTTCCAATAATACATGGTACTCCAATACAAATATCGTTTTGGCCGTATTCTCCTTCAAGATATACCGAACATGGAATCATTTTCTTTTGGTCATTCAAAATAGCATCTACTAAAAATGCTACAGAAGCACCTGGTGCATACCAAGCAGAAGTTCCTAACAATGCTGTAAGAGTAGCTCCTCCAACCATAGTGTCTGCTGACACTTTAGCTAATTCGTCTTCAGATAAAAACTGAGACACAGGCACTCCATTGTATGAAGCTAAACGCGTTAACGGAATCATGGTTGTATCTCCATGACCACCAATTACCATTCCTTGAATATCATTTGCAGGTTTATTTAGAGCTAAAGACAAATAAGTTTTAAAACGAGAACTATCTAAAGTTCCTCCCATACCAATAATTCTATTTTTTGGTAAGCCAGTAGCTTTTAATGTTAAATAAGTCATTGTATCCATTGGATTAGAAACCACAACTACAATTGCATTTGGAGAATGAGCTAATAAATTTTCCGCGACTGATTTTACAATTCCAGCGTTAATTCCGATTAGTTCTTCTCTTGTCATTCCTGGCTTTCTAGGAATTCCAGATGTAATTACTACTACATCACTTCCTGCAGTTTTAGTATAATCATTGGTACTTCCGACCATTTTAGTATTAAATCCTAAAGTAGTTTGGGTTTGCATAATATCCAATGCTTTTCCTTCTGCAAAACCTTCTCTAATGTCTAATAATACGATTTCACTCGCAATTCTTCTGTAAGCAATGGCGTCTGCGCAAGTTGCACCAACATTTCCTGCTCCAACAATGGTAACTTTCATTTTATTTTGTGTTATATTGATAAAAAATTAAAATTCGTATTGAACGGATAAATTTGTGTTTACAAATTTACCAAATGCAATTGAAGATTGCACATAAAATTTGCTAAATTGATATCTACCAGAAATTTCAGCTAACCCTATGTATTTATTTTTATAAATACTTTCAAGTCTTTTATTAAATTCTTCTCTAACCGTTTGATTATTAATCGTAATTACTTGGTCTATAGTTCCTTTTTCTCCACCAAATTCATATTTAAAATCACTGTAATTAACAATTGAACTAAACATTAATTCAAATTTTTTCCATTCTTTAGAAATGCTAATTTGAAATTGTGTTGTACTAACCAAACCATTTATTTGACTAATTCCTAGAGTTCCAAATGTTGTTATTGGATCAATAAAATCAAAACTGATATCTTCTTTAGAGTAAGCAATTAATGCGGCTAAATTAATTTTTCGTTTTTCTAAACCCGAAAGATATTGACTAAGATTATGTTTTATCCCAAATCCATATACCTGATAATTCCCTCTTTTTAAATTCACTTTTGAAGAATATTTTACTGCAAATTCAAAACCCTTCCATAAAGAAATAGAACCTTGTAAATAGGGGTAGATTATTGATTCTTGATTTACTCCATTTGGAGATTCCATGATAATTTGATTATTATCATCTAATTGTCCAACCAAATAATATTGACTTTGACCTCCTAATGATGTTGGCATAGTAACTGGACCTGAAGTTGTTGAAACCGGATTTCCGCTTAAATCTTGAATGGTAAAAAAAGAAAAATCAGAATTACTTATTTCAAAATTTCGGTCGCTTTTTGGAACAAAAAATGCATTCCCATATACTCCTAATGTCACCGCATATAATTTTCTTTTTTTGGGAGAAGTCATCCAACCTGAAGAAGATTGATAAACTGCAGCATCTGTTGCAGGTGTAATATATTTATCAGAATACATTACACCATCATTCAAAAATAATCCAATTCTAGAAAGTGCTTGGGGTGATTGCGAAAAGGATTTACTTGAAAAAATCAAACATATCCAAATCAATAAATATTTAAATAAACTGTTACGCATCAATATTCGCATATACAGCGTTTTTCTCAATAAATTCTCTTCTTGGTGGCACCTCATCTCCCATTAACATAGAGAAAATACGATCTGCTTCTGCAAGACTTTCAATTGTAACTTGACGCAAAGTTCTAAAATTAGGATCCATTGTAGTTTCCCATAGTTGCTCAGCGTTCATCTCTCCTAGACCTTTATATCTTTGGATTGCGGCATTTCCACCCATTCTTTCGTTAGCTAAGTCACGTTGATCATCATTCCAAGCATACTCTTTTTTATTTCCTTTTTTAACTAAGTATAAAGGAGGAGCAGCAATATAAATATGTCCTTGCTCAATTAATTCTCTCATGAATCTAAAGAAGAATGTAAGAATCAAAGTTGCAATATGACTTCCATCCACATCGGCATCACACATGATAATCACTTTGTGGTATCTTAATTTTTCAAGATTTAATGCTTTACTGTCTTCTGCAGTTCCAATTGTAACTCCGAGAGCCGTAAAAATATTTCGTATTTCTTCATTTTCAAAAACTTTGTGATGCATTGCTTTTTCCACATTCAAAATCTTACCTCTTAAAGGTAAAATTGCTTGAAAAGCTCTATCACGACCTTGTTTTGCAGTACCTCCCGCAGAATCTCCCTCTACAAGATACACTTCACATCTTGCCGGATCTTGCTCAGAACAATCTGACAATTTACCAGGCAATCCCCCGCCACCAAGTACGGTTTTTCTTTGAACCATTTCACGCGCTTTCTTAGCTGCGTGACGGGCTTGAGCTGCAAGGATTACTTTTTGAACAATGATACGAGCATCATTTGGATTTTCTTCCAAATAATTTTCTACCATTTCACTTACCGCCTGACTCACAGGAGAAACAACTTCTCTGTTTCCAAGTTTGGTTTTTGTTTGACCTTCAAATTGTGGTTCTGATACTTTAACCGAAACAATTGCAGTCAATCCTTCACGGAAATCATCTCCTGAAATTTCAAATTTCAGTTTTTCCAGCATTCCAGAAGCATCGGCGTATTTTTTCAACGAACGAGTTAAACCCGTTCTAAATCCTTGTAAGTGGGTACCTCCTTCGTGCGTATTGATATTATTTACATACGAAAAGATGTTTTCGGTGTAACTTGTATTGTAAATTAAAGCAACCTCAACCGGGATTTCTCCTTTTTCGTGATCCATAGAAATCACATGAGAAATAATTGGCTCACGGTTACCATCTAAATAACGAATGTATTCTTTTAATCCTTCTTCAGAATAGAAAACTTCACTTAGGTAATTTCCGTCTTTATCAACTTCTCTTTTATCTGTAAATGTGATACGAATCCCTTTGTTCAAGAACGAAAGTTCACGCATTCTAGCAGAAAGTGTATCGTATGCAAACTCTACAGTTTGAGTAAAAATGGTATCATCTGGATAAAAAGTTTGCATGGTACCTCTTTTGGTAGTTTCGCCCACTTGTTTAACCGGATAAATTGCTTTTCCTCTTTCGTATTCTTGTTCGTAAATTTTACCGTCTCTATAAACGGTAGATTTCATATGTCTTGAAAGTGCATTTACAACAGATACCCCAACTCCGTGAAGTCCTCCAGATACTTTATAAGAATCTTTATCGAATTTACCTCCTGCTCCAATTTTGGTCATTACAACCTCAAGCGCAGATACTCCTTCTTTCTTATGCATATCAACCGGAATACCACGACCATTATCTTCTACAGTAACCGAACCGTCTTCATTAATTGTAACTCCAATAGTATCACAATGACCTCCCATTGCCTCATCAATAGAGTTGTCTACAACTTCATAAACTAAGTGATGTAAACCTCTTACTCCTATATCTCCAATATACATAGAAGGACGCATTCTTACGTGCTCCATTCCTTCTAATGCCTGAATACTATCTGCTGAATAATTGCTCTTTTTGATTTCTTCGCTCATATAATTTTATTCTAAAAATGTATTTTTTGTGTAACACGCAAATATATTAAATCAGGAAGGAATACAAAGTCATTTTATGCACTTTATAGCGTAAGTTATCAACATAAATCCTTAATAAATAATAATAAATTAAAAACTCTTTCAAAAATTAAAAATTAAAAAAACACTTACAATTCAATAAGTGTTTTTTTTATAAACAAACAATAATTCAATACATTAACTAGTATAAAATTAAAATTTAGCGATCTTCACATCGGCTTGTATATGAGCTGAATTTGCCCTGCCACTAGGATCTTGATTGTCTTGCCATTTTGGAATCCATTTTCTAACTGTTTGCGCCGCACTTTCTTGTGGATAATGTTTATGAAAAATAGTTCTGTATAAATAGGCTTCCTTTGTTGTTGGAGTATTATAAGGAAATAAATTAGGAGCATTTTCTAGCTCGGTATCATTAACCTTAGAAGCACAATATTCTATTAATTGATCTATCCAATTGTACCCAACCCCGTCTGAAAATTGTTCTTTTTGACGCCATAAAACTTCATCTGGCAAATAAGGGTTATCTGGAGTGTCAAAGGCTTTTCTAAGTATGTATTTTTCTTTTCCTTCATAGGTTTTTGGTTGCTTTTCTTCTGCTTTAATAAGCATTGCCAAATCAAGAAATGTTTTATCTAAAAATGGAACTCGTGCTTCTAATCCATGTGCCATTGTTGATTTATCGGCACGAAGTAAATCAGCAGTAAATAATTTCTGAACTCTATCTATAGTTTCTTTTTGAAAATCTTCAGTTGAAGGAGCATTTCTAAAATATAGATAACCCCCAAAAACTTCATCGGCACCTTCCCCCGAGAGTACAACTTTTACTCCTAAATCGGTGATGGCTTTAGATAAGAAAAACATAGGTGTGCTAGCTCGAATAGATGTAACATCATAGGTTTCAAGATGCCAAATTAATTTGTCTAAAATTTCAATTCCTTGATCAATTGTAAAATGTACTTCGTGATGCTGGGTTCCTAAAAATTCAGCTACTTTTCTAGCAGCTAAAGCATCAGGCGATTTGGAATCTAAACCTATTGAAAACGAATGCAATTTTTTTCCTTTATCTTTCAATAATCTCGAAGCAATAGACGATGTTAATGACGAATCTAATCCACCAGAAAGTAAAACTCCAATTGGCACATCACTCATTAATCTTTTTTGGGTAGCTTGGATCAAAGCATCTCTCAATTCAACTAAATTCAATTCCTTTGTTGCTTTATTATAATCTTCGTATTCTGGATTGTAATATTTAACAAAACCAGTTTTTGGAGTATAATAATGTCCTGGAGGAAAAGTAGAGAAGGTATGACATTGGTCTGCTATGGGCTTCATTTCAGATGCAAAATACATTCTACCACTATCATCCATTCCATAATATAAAGGTTTAACGCCAATGGGGTCACGCCCAGCAATATAATCATCTTCATCAACCACAACAAATGCAAAATCACCATCTAATAAATGCAGGAAATTATATTTATATTTTTCGTATAAATGCACTATTACTTCTGAATCTGATTTAGAACGAAAAGTATGATCTTTTAAAATTCCATTGCGTAATTCTTGATGGTTATAGATTTCGCCATTATGCACCATCCAAGCCAAATCAGTTCCCTGGATTGGTTGTCTTCCAGAATGTAAATCAATAATTGATAATCGTTCGTGAGATAATATATGTCCACAGGGAGTAATCTGTATATCGCTTTCATCAGGACCACGATGCGCCATTCTTTTAGATAATTTTCTAACTAAAAATTCGTCTATTTCTTCTCCAATAATTGCTAAAAATCCACACATTTTTGTTTCTTTTAATCATTTAATTTATTTAAGCAAAAATGCAGTTTTTATCTTTAAAATATTAACAAAATTATATTTTTGAGGAATTAACAAAAATCAATCAATTAATATTTAGAAAAGTTATTTTTTTATTAAATAAAAACATATTTTATAATTTTCTGCAAATGGATCTTTTCCAACATTTCCATTTAAAGGATTTAAAGTTATACTTAATTGCAATTTTTCGTCTTCTATTTTAAAATCAACCATTTTTTCTAAATAAGACAGGTATCGATTTTCACATTCCATTAAAGTAGTATTTTCTGAAGCCATTTTAGTTGAAACCAATGGCTCGAATTTGATCTTACCAGTTTTGGTTTTTTTTTCAAATGATAAAATAGTATACCAACCCATAAAATCATTCACAGTTGATTGACCAAACAGTTTTTTCTTTTCGCCTGAAATCTCTTTTACTGAAGTTAGGATCAAGTTCATATCTCTACTTTTGCCTTCAATACTGAACCCACAAGGCATGTCCAAAGCATCACCCATAAGCACGCTTTTCAAAACCCAAGTACCTTCAATAGGATTGGAATAGGTGTTTTTCTTTAATACCGATCTAGTATTTGAACATCCAACAATAAGAAGTGCAATTGATGCAATAAGATATTTCATGATATACCATATAAAATTAAAGTTTATCTATTAAAGTTACGCTATTAATTTTAATGTACTAATTGTTTTAGAATATATTTTCTACGGTGAATTTGGATGTATTAATTTCAAATGAAAAACCAACTGAATTACCCATTAATTTACTTCCTAAAGGCGATTGAGGAGAAACCGCAATAATAATCGATTGATCAATAGTTGTTTTTGGCAAAGCTGCACATATAAAAAGTAACATACCGTTAGTTTGAACCAAACTTCCTAAAGCAATTTTAGTATGCTTTGCATTGGGATTAATTTTATCTAAAATGGCTTTTTGAGCCAAAATTTCTTGCAATTTATAATTCAGTTTTTCTTGCTCCAAATGCATCATTGAAAGTGCTGTTTCATGTTTATCACCAGCAGATCCTTTGGCATCGTTTTGCGCATCTTCAGTTAAACCCGAAATCATATCTCTAAAAACATCTATACGATCCTGAAGAATTTGATGGTATCGTTGCAAAACTTGTTGCTTCATATTGACTTCTTAGATTGTTAGATTTCTTGGAATTTTATTAATATTATTGTAAGTGATTCTAAAAATCAAATTTATAATTGGCACCCAACATGATTTGAAGTCCTTGAACTTGATAATTCATCCAACGTTGGTAATTTTGATTTGCCAAATTATTTCCTTTAAAAAAGAAAGTCAATCGCTCATTATTCTTGTAATTCACTTGCGCATTCAAATCAAAGTAACTACTTAATGAAATAACTTCTTGAGTATAAATTGGCGGAAATACATTAGCTATACTTGGTGTTGCTTTAAGATCTTTTCGTTGCCCAACAAAAAAGAGTTTGGCGCTTGCATACCATTTTGAATTAAAGGTATAATCAACAAATGAACTCAATTGCATACCCGGTAGGTTCCATGCTTCTTGTTCATCTTGAATTCCGTAACTATTAAATGTTCCATTCACTCCAAAAGACAAGTTCTTTGAATAATCTGCTTTAAGCTCTCCAAAGAAACTAAGAGTTTTCACTTTGTCATAAACTACACCAAAAGAATTACCAAATCCGTAACCTGAATTATTCGTGTTAGGTTCTTCATATCCATTGCTTTTAAACAAAGCTTTATTGTCTTCATTTTTAAAAGAACCACGAACATTATAACCAATCGTATTGGTTAATTTTCCTTTTAAACCCACATATACATCATATTTTTGATCGGTTGGTACAACTCCAATTGTTGGCGATACAAAAAAATTATCCTGCACAAACCCTTGATATGAATTTTGTTTCAACTCACCTTCTGCCCCAGCATAAGCAATCATTAAATCTCCAACTACATTAAGTGAACCTGTAATATTTGGATAAATATAAACTTTACTTTTCGCTTCCGAAGTTTCCGTTTGTGCTAATGAATTATAATAAATTCCTACTCCAAAATTAATTGAAAGTTCTTTTTTGAAATAATTAAAAGTAGGTTGTATACCAAATAATGTAGATCCGTAATTCAATGAAGTTGAATTGTAAAAATCCTTTTGAAAAGTTCCGCCTACATAATCTAAAATAAAGTTTGTTTTTAATTTCACATCCATAATTTCAAATTGAGTAATTGGCTTCACAACAAATCGGTTTTCTGCAGAAGCATAATTATCCAAAAAATGATCGTACTTAAAAGTTACCTCTTTAAAAACTCCAGTTGCCAAAGCTACTCTTCCTCCTAAATATATATTTTGATATACTTGTTTCGGGTTAATTTTACCTAAAAACAAATCCTTGTCAGCTGGGAGTAAATTTTCATACAAAGCAGGATCCAATCCATACCAATTATAGGCTTGACGCTGAAAACCCAAATCACCATTCCAAGATAGTTTGTTTGATTTACTGCCGTAAGTAGCATCCAAAGAGGTGTTTGAAAAATTGTTATCTAAAACGACATCCTTAATTCCTCCTTGAGATGAAAGATGACGTAACATTGCAGCAACATAATCACCATTTTTTAATGTTTTTGTTGCGAATAAATCAGCATTAATAGTTCCGAAGTTACCGGCAGCAAACGTTGCATAATTGCTAAACAACTTCTCTTTTGCCCCGTTCTCTACCCCAGCAGCTTTTCCTTTAGCTGGAGCAAAAGTAGAAGCCACAGGAAATGAAAAAATGGAATATTGAATTGTTTCTTTTTTCGAATTATCATCATCGCTAAGAACTGGCGTTTCTTTCACTTTAAAGGCATCCGAAATTGTTGGCGTATATGCTTTTACCACATTTACGACTTCGGTTCCAATATTTTCGTCTTTTTTTTGCGCACTAGTTAATTGGAAACCAAAAAGAATTACCAGGATTGCGATTTTATGTTGAAAATTGATTTTCATAATTTCTATCATTTAGTGAAGCACTTTACTATGCTTATGTGACAATTATTTATTTTCTATTGACGAATTTGTTTTACTCTCCTCTGCTTTAATAGCATCCAATTCCGTTTGGGCTTCTTGAATTACCTCAGGAAAATCAGTGAAATTTTCGATAACACTATCTAAAATAGCTGTAGCTTGAAAACTATCTTTTAAACCATAATAATTTTTTGCCATCACTACTAACCCTTTCGCTCCAAAGAATTTATACCCTGAATAATCTTTAGCTAATTTTTGAACCGATTTATTTGATTCAGCAAATTTTCCATCTTTGTTTTTGAAATAGGCATCATAATACAACGCTTCGGCTGCTAATTCTCCTTTTGCGATTTTCAATAAAACAGAATAAGCATAACGCGCTTTCACTTCGTCATTCGCTTTTATTGCAGAACGTGCAACAATGATTTGAGCATCACTTTTTATTTTATCATCTGTTTTTGGGTTGGCAATTACTTTATCAGCATAAACAACTGCATTCAAATAATCCTTTTGTTCGTAATAGGAACGCATTAAATTTGCTTGAGCAAAGGTTACATTCTGAGGGAAATCTGCTTCAGTTTCTAAACGATTCAAAACGGTAATTGCTTTTTCAAAATTATTTTTCTTCAAATAGATTTCACACAAACGTACTAAAGCCTGTTCAGTATATTCACTTTTAGGCTGCGCAATTACATATTCATAATTTGAAACTGCATTGGATTCCAAATCATCAGCATAATAGGATTGCGCCAAATAAAAGTTTGCTTTCAAGGCATGTAACCCTTTTGGAAATTTAGCCAAATACCCACTTAAAGTAGATATAGCTTGCTTGGTGTTATTTTGCAAATACTGTTTCTCCGCCGCTTCATAGGTATCATTATCTAAATCGGCATCCGATACTTCTATAAAATTCAAAGTTCGTACCCAAGCAGCATACTCATCTACTTTCCCATTATCTACATATATAAGTCTAGCAGTTGTAACCGCTTCTAATGCTTCGGGAGTTTTAGGAAAATCGGCAGCCACCTTTTTAAATTTGGCAATAGCCAACTCATCTTTGTTGGCATTGTAATAAACCAATCCTTCTTTTAAGATCGCTTTACTAGCATAGGAACCATTTTTATATTCTGACAATAATTGATCGTAGGTTTTAATTGCCAAATCGGTTTTGCTTTCGGCTACATAAGTGTTTGCTAATTCAAACAAAGCATCATCGCGGTACTGTGACGATTTATAGGTTAGTAAGAATTTATTAAAATCATCTATTTTCTTTTCATTTTTCCCAACAAATCCATAACTAATGGCCTTTTGAAAAGCCGCATAATCGGCATCCACACTTTTTAATTCAATGGCTTTATTATACGCATCCATGGCAGGCCAGTATTTGGAAGTAACAAATCGGCAATCTCCTAATCGTAAATAAGCATCATTCAAACGGATTTTATCCTCTTTATTGGAATCAATAAATGTTTGAAACTGATTACCTGCTTGCTCGTATTCTTTCTCTTTAAAATAACAATACGCAATATTGTAATTTAGATTCTTAGCCTCTGGAGTGTTTTTCGCCTCAGCACTTCCTTCAAATTGCTTAAAACTCAACAAGGCCTCTTTGAAATTATCCAAAGTATATTCTGTTTCAGCTTTCCAAAACGAAGCACGTGCCGAAAATTTAGCGTCTTTCTGAACTCCTATTGAAGTAACAAACATCTTTAAGGCTTCTTGATAATTTCCATCGGTATACAATTCTAAACCTCTGTAAAAAGTTACCTTTTGGTAAGCTAATTTATTTTCTGGATTATTATTTTTTTCTAAAATCACTAAGGCTTCCTTGTAGTTTTTAGATGTAATATAGGAATTGATTAACAAACTCTCCAATTCATTTTTACTTGGCGAATTTGGATATTTTGTTAAAAACGAATTCAACACATCAGGCACCGATTGATATGAATTTCCAATTTCATAACTGATTTTAGCATAATTTAAATGAGCATCTTCCTGAATTTTAGCATCAAAATCCATTTCGGAAGCAATCTTAAATGCATTAAGCGCCTGCTGCTTTTTATCGGTGTTCATATAGCTTTCACCCAAATGATAATAGGCGTTTTGAGCGACGCCATCCTTACCATCAATGATCTTATTGAATTGTGATATGGCATTTTCATAGTCTTTTTGTTGGTAATACGCATAGCCCAATTGGTAAAAATCGGTATTACTCCATTTTCCTTTTTTTCCTTTATACTCTTTTAAATAAGGCAGTGCTGTATCATATTTTTTCAAATTGAAATAACTTTCACCAATGATTTTATTCAACTCCGATTTTTCAGAAGCATTAGAATTTGGCATGGCCATTAAACCTAAATCGATCGCTTTCTGGAAATTACCCGATTTAAAATTCATATCGGCTTGAAAATAGGATAACTTTTCCTTGTACTTCTCCTCACCCGAAACTTGATCAAAAAATTTGTTTGCCTCTTTGTAATCTTCTCCTTCATAAGCCATAAACCCTAAATAATATTTGGCCTGCGAGCCAAAAGTTTTCGAATTTGTAACTTTACTCAAATAGGTAGTTGCGACATTTTTATTTTTTTCAGAAAAATAAGCATATCCTTTTTGGAAATTATATTTTTCCAATTCATCAAAAGTTAATGTTCGCTCATCTACTTTATCAAAATTTTGAATTGCTTGAGGGTAATTCGAACTTTCAAAATAATAAGTTGCTAGTTCCAATATCGCATGATTAATTTTAGTACTTGTTGGAAAACTGGAAATGAAATTCTCCATCAATGTATTGGCATCCGATTGATTTAATTGAATTGCGCAATTGGCTATATAATAAGAACAATCTGCTTGAACCTCTTGGTTTCTAACATATTGCCGAACTTTATCAAATAGAATTTGAGCAGCTAAATATTGTTTTTCCTGATATAAGGCTATTGCATTATCATATTCAGATAAAGTATTTGAATGCACAATAGATTGCTGTGCCGTAAGTGTAGCCCCAGAAACTAATAAATTTAAAAGTAAAAAAGCAGCTGTTTTTCGCATGGTTTGGAATTTAAAAGTACTTCAAATGTAGGATTATACAAGCTATAACGAGAGTTGATTGTTTTTTATTATAAACATATTTTTTAACAATAGAAAAAGTGGCTGAATAGAAGTTACTACTTGGAAGAATTTAATAACTAATCTTAAAATTTATTTTGAAAAACAGCGTTATCTTATTACTTTTACCAAATAAACAATTTCAAATATGTCAAATCCTGTACTAGCGTTAAAAGACGTAACCATTTACCAAGAGAATAAAGTGATTTTATCCCAAATTAATTTGGAAGTAAATCATGGTGAATTTCTATACATCATTGGAAAAACCGGAACGGGTAAAAGTAGTTTAATGAAAACCTTGTATGCCGACTTACCTTTAACTCAAGGAGAAGGACACATAGTAGAATTTGATTTGGCAACACTTGAGGAAAAAGATATTCCGTATTTGAGAAGAAAAATTGGAATTGTTTTTCAAGATTTCAAATTATTACCAGACCGTACTGTTAATGACAATATGATTTTCGTTCTTAAAGCTACTGGATGGACAGATGCACAAAAAATGCAAGATAAAATAGACGAAGTATTGGATAAAGTTGGAATGAGAGGATTTGCTTCAAAAATGCCACACCAACTTTCAGGTGGTGAGCAACAACGTGTTGCCATTGCAAGAGCTTTGCTAAATGACCCTGAATTAATTCTTGCTGACGAACCAACAGGAAACCTAGATCCACAAACCAGTGTTGAAGTATTAGAAGTATTAAAAAACATCAACGCATTAGGAAAAACCATAATTATGGCAACCCACGATTATGCATTGCTTATGAAATTCCCTTCTAAAACTTTAAAATGTGAAGACGGATCTATTTTTGAAGTAGTTCAAAAAATGGGTTAATCTCCTAAAAATTGTAACATTCACAATTTGACAAAAAAAACAATTGTAATTTCAGGAATTAACATGAAAGAAGGTGGTTTGCTAACCATCCTAGATAATTGTTTGCAAAAAATATCCGATTACAACGCCAATAATGAGTTTAGAGTAATCGCTTTGGTTTATGACAAGACTTTTTTTTCTTATCCCAACATTGAATACCTCTCCTTTTCAAAAAAAAACAGCTCTTGGTTTACCCGAATTTATTACGAATTCTTTTACTTAAAAAAGTTATCCAAAAAAATGGATGCTTTTGTTTGGCTATCGCTACATGATGTTACACCAAATGTGATTGCAAATAAGCGATTTGTGTATTTTCATCATCCTACAATTTTTTACAAACCAACATTCAAAGATTGGAAATTCGATTATAAAATTGGGGTTTTTTCAGTTTTATACCAATATTTAACCCGAATCAATATCAAAAAAAATGTTGCTGTTTTTGTGCAACAAAATTGGATTAAAAACGAATTTGAAAAATTATATAAAATCCAAAATATTAAGGTTTGTTATCCAGAAATTGTCATCAACACTAACTCAGTTGTGCCCCCTATGGATGCTACTAAAATTCAGTTTTTTTATCCCTTAATTGCACGAAGTTTTAAAAATGTAGAAATTATTGCTGAGGCAATTCAACTTCTACCCGATTCTATTAAAAATAAGATTCAAGTTTCTTTAACTTTTACCAAAGGTGATTCAAAATACGGAGATTACATAATTGATAAATACACCTCAATTCCTTTTCAACTACTTGGTAAATTAAGTAGAGAAGAGGTATTTGGATATTACAAATCCATGGATTGTTTGTTATTTCCATCCAAATTAGAAACTTGGGGATTGCCTTTATCTGAAGCTAAAGCATTTGGAAAACCTATATTGGCAGCCAATTTAACCTATGCTAAAGAAGCGGTTGGAGATTATGACCATGTTTCGTTTTTTGATGTTAAAAACCCAAAGGAATTAGCGCAACTACTTACTGATTTTGTTAACAATACAATTCAATTTCAGGGAAATAAAATTACATTTGACCACAACGATCATTTAAATAATTGGAATGCACTATTTGATTTCATGCTAAATAATTAAAAAATGCCATTTTTTACAGTCATCATTCCGCTTTATAATAAAGAACCATTTGTTGAAAATACCATAAAAAGTATTCTCAATCAAACCTTTTCGGATTATGAAATTTTGATCGTAAACGACTGTTCGACTGATTTAAGTGTAGGAAAAATTAAACCCTTTTTATCAGAATCTATTCGATTAATTGAGCATTTGCAAAACAATGGTTTATCGGCAGCACGAAACACCGGAATTGCGAATGCAACTTCAAATTATATTACTTTTCTAGATGCCGATGACACCTGGAAACCCAACTTTTTAGAAACAATTCATAACCTAATATCAGAATTTCCAGAGGCAAAAATATTTGGAACCAATTATGAAGAGGTTTATTCAAATAAAATAACCACACCGAACAATTTTCCGGAAGGAATTGCCTCAAAAGAAAATCAAATAATCAATTTTTTCGAACACAATTTAGGACAAGGAATTTACAATCACGGTAGCGTTTGTTTTCATAAATCCGTTTATGAAAAAGCTGGACTTTATGATGAAACGATTGATTTTGCTGAGGATATTGATTTTAATATTCGGGCAAATTATTACTTTAAGTTGGCGTATTCCAATACCATTCAAATGCAGTATTTCATGGAAACTGGAACTCAACTCACAAGAAGTTCCATTTTAAATAAAAGACTACCCGATTATGACAAATATGATGTTTTTGCAACCGAAAATAAGGACATAGCAAAGTATTTAGCTTTTGAAAGATATGTTTTAGCTAAGCACATTAAAACCGATGGAGGGCAGGAATCATTCAAAAAAATCAGTTCAAAAATAGATTATAGCTACCTCAATTGGAAGCAACAAATTCTTTTGAAATTGCCTGCTTTTATTTTGAAACTTATAAAAACGATAAAGGAATTGCTTATTAAAAAAGGTGTGAAATTTACAAGCTACTAACTAGTAAATTTTCATCAATTCCAGCCATTGTTTTCCAATTGAGTCAATCGAAAATCTCTTAACGCTTGCTTTAGCATTATTCTTACAATGGTTGTACAATTTTTCATTTGAAGCCATTTCATTCATTGCTTCAATCAATTTTTCTTGATTTTGATTTTCAACTAAAAGTCCATTTTCTTGATCAAAAATAATTTCTCTCGGACCAGAAAAACAATCAAAGGCAACAACCGGAGTTTCACAAGTAAGTGACTCAATTAATACAGTTGGGAAACCTTCATTTTTACTCGTTAAGACAGTAAAAAAAGCCTTTTTATAATAGGAGAATGGATTAGCAACTTTGCCTTTAAATAAAACAAAATCCTGTAATTCAAGTTGGGTAACCTGGCGCTCTAAGTCAGCTTTAAATAACCCATCACCTAACAATATAAGCTTAATATTGCTTTTTGACAAATTGGATTTTGCATAACTATCAATTAAAACATCAAATTGCTTCACAGTATCATTCATCCTTCCCACAGCCAAAATATATTTGTAATCTATTGACAAATTTTCCTCTTTAGCTTTTTGTATAGCCTCAAAATCTATAGGATTGTAAATCATCTCAACATTTGAATACGTATATTCTGAAGTTATCTTTTCTTGAATTGCTTTAGAAACAGAAACAATTTTATTTGCATGCGAATAAATTGAATTTGCGAAAGTTTTATTTTTTGGAAAATACAACTCCGTCATATAACTATGAACGGTAACAATTAATGGGGAATTGAAAATATATTTTGCAATGACATATTCTTGCAAAACATGGCGTTTCACACGGAAATCTATAATAAAATCAAATTGATTATTATTAAAAAAGTGTTTCAAAGCCCTAAAACGTTTCCAGCGATTTAAAAGTCCATTGGTTCTGTTTTTTAGTTTGCCGAGATTTAAAACTTCGCCAGCAAACTCATATTCAATTTTATCAACCACAATAACATGTTGGACTTTACAGTTATTTTTCTCAAAATAAATTGACAATGTAGCAGCGCAACGCTCTGCTCCTCCCGTTGCAAGTTGATCGGAAACAATACAAATTCTGGTTTGCTTTTTTTCGGAAGGGTTCAAATTTTTAACTATTTTAGCAACAAATATACAATAAGTGAGAATATTATTAGTAGGTGAATTTAGCAGGTTACACAATTCCTTAAAAGAAGGCCTGACTGCTCTTGGACACGAAGTGGTTATCATTGCCAATGGTGATGGTTTCAAGAACTACCCTGCCGATTTATCTACAAAAGCAAAATGGTGTGAAACAAAATTGGGTAATATTCCACGTCAAATTATCTTCAGGCTAACCCGATTTGATATTGCAAGAATAGAATTCGGAATTCGGTTTTATTTTCATTTAAATAAATTGAAAGATTTTGATGTAGTTCAATTCATTAATGAGGCTCCAATTCAAACTACACCTAGTTTGGAGCGTTTTCTTTTAAAGAAATTAATTCATCAAAATAAAAAAATATTCCTGCTTTGTTGTGGCGTGGATTATTTGGTAGCCCAACATTTAATAGAAAAAAAAGAACGGTATTCTATTATGAATCCCTATTTTGAAAATCCAAAATCCAAAAAGGAATACCAATTCTTATTAGATTTTCTTTCCAAAAGTCATAAAAAAACACACCAATTAATTTATCAAAATATCCACGGACTTATAGCTTCCGATATTGATTATTTATTGCCCATGCAGGGACATCCCAAATTTCTAGGGTTAACTCCGAATCCAATTAACACGGCTGCAATAGATTTTTCAGAATTAAAAATTGATGATAAAATAATATTATTCTTAGGAATCAATCGAGGGACTTATTTCACTAAAGGAATTACTTTTTTTGAAAAAGCATTGGAAATAGTAAAAGAGAAAATGGGCGATCAAATTGAAATTATCATTGCCGAAAATTTGCCATACCAAACTTACATCAATCAATACAACAGAGCGCACATAATTTTAGATCAGGTATATAGTTTTGATCAAGGTTATAATGCCTTGGAAGCCATGGCTAAAGGAAAGGTTGTATTTACAGGAGCTGAAATTGAATTTGAGAAATATTATAACTTGACCGAAAAAGTGGCTATAAATGCCTTACCCGATGTGGATTCATTAGTGAAAGATCTTACCCATTTAATTGAAAATCCATCAGAAATTAGCGCTATTGGTAGACGTGCTAGAACATTTATCGAAGAACATCACAATTACAAAAATTGCGCAGAAGATTATCTCTCAAAATGGACTAATTAATTTTTTAGTGTTTTTCTAAACATAAAAATGATAATCAGGAAAGTAACTAAATTGGCTGCAAAATATGCTTGAACCACCCCTTCTGAAGAACGTTGCGGAATTAACACATAAGATAGTATAAAAAAACAAACGTTAAATACAATTTCAATAATAAAATACTTTTTAAGCATTGATTTTACAAGGATTTGAAATCCGAAGGCAAGTGTCATTATTTTGAAAAAATCCCCTAATAATTGCCAAATTAATATTGAATTTATCTTATTAAACTCTTTGGTGAAAGCCAATTCAATAATATAATTTTTCAAAATAAAAACCACAATAAGCATCACAATAAATAATGGAACCAAGGTTTTAAAGTAATTTATGATTTCAAGTTTGAACTCAGAATCGGTTTTTAGAGAAGCTAATTTTGGCATGTAATACAAGGTGATTCCTGTATTGAAAAAGATCATGTAAAATCCGGAAAGTCGGTTAACACCATCCCATATTCCTGCTTCTTGAATGGAATGAACTGAAACTATTCGATCCCGAATTAAAATTAGAGTTAGTGGCACTAAAACAGCACTTAGCAGAGCCATAATTGAATAGCGCTGCATGACATTTAAGTATTTTTTATAGTTAATTTGATGGTAATCAAATTTGAAATGCGTGAACGATTTTCTTATAAACAAATAGGTTACGAAAAACATCAACACCTCTGCTATTCCAACAGAAAGCAACCCGCCTTGAATATTATTATGCCATACCAAATAGGCTGTTAGGAAAAACAGAATCAGATTGGAAATAATTTGAATACTTATAATGTGTTTGAATTTTTCAAACGCATTGTAAACCGAAGTCCAAAATACATTAATAACTATTAAGGGCAACATCAACCCGAAAAACTGAATTGGAATTGCATATTGATTACTATAAAAAATAAGATTTGAAATTGATCCTGCAAATAATGCAACAGAAATTCCGATACCAATTGCCAGTCCGAGGAATACCCCAAAAAAAGTAGAATATATTATAGAAACTTCCTCCCGATCATCTTTATTTTCAACGATCAGTTTCACCACCGAAGTATTGATTCCGAGGGTTGCAACTGACTTAATCATTGTGGTGAAATTTCGAAAACTGCCCATTAATGCCATCCCTGAAGGACCTAAAAAGACTGAAACAATTTTAGAAGAAAGCATACTCAAAACAAAACTTATTCCAACTGAAACAGAATTCAGCGAAAGTACCTTAATTAAAGTGTTGTTTTTGAGTTTATTAATCACTATAAATTTCTAATAACTTTAGCAGGAACACCAGCTGCAATACTATTTTCGGAAATGTTATTGGTAACTACAGATCCACTTCCAATAACTGAATTTGAACCAATTGTCACCCCTTTCAAAATGATTACATTATCTCCAATAAACACATTGGTTCCAATAGTAACATCGGTGGTGGTAATCACCTCTGAATTTCGTTCCAGAGGATTAAGATTGTGCCCGTCATTGTCCATAATTGAGCAATTTACACCTATTAATGTGTTGGCTCCTATAGTTATTTTTGAAAAGGCTACCGCCGAAAAAGCATTATTTATGGTTACATGATCTCCTATTTGAATCGAACTTGTTTCATTTCGAGCTTCTAAATAGGAATAATGCGAATAAAAATTAGGAGAATCAACTACTCCTATTTGAACATTTTTTCCAAAAGAAATTGTCCCTTTACCTTTTAATAATAAAGGATGAAAGCATTTAGGCGACCCAATACGCTTACTACAATTAGAGAGAAATTGGTATTTCCAAACGCGGAAGGTGACAAAAATGAAATGTTTAAATATTCCCATTGCTTTACTATTTAAAAACAGTATCTAAGATTGTATAATTTCTTGTTTCTACTTCATAAAAATTCTGAATAACGGTTTTGGCTCCAAAACTTTCTTTCCAAAACAGCAAACCTTTGTTTATCTTTCTACCATCATATTCATTGCAAATTCCGAAATCATGAAAATGATAATCCTTAAAAACTTCTTTAATTAAATGGTGGTGTAAATAATCTAAACTTCCACTCACATTTTTAGTTTCATTTCCTGAAATGTATTGCGAATGCACTACTTTTTTATTTACAAAAACGGTTGTTCCACCAAGTAATTCTTCATTTTTATAGACATTAAATTGACGGATATTATTTGGAAATAAATGCTTCAATTTAGTAATCTCAGCTAAAGTATGTACCGGTTTTGCATTGTGTTTTTGAGCTAAATTAGGAACCAAAATTGTATCCCAAAATAAATCAAAACTTGTTTCTTCTTTAACGACTAATTCATTTTTGATTCCACGCTTCACGCCTTCCATTCGGTTACTATCAATCGCATTCTTTTTTGTTAAATCCAATACCGACAAGGCATCTCTTCGTGTTAATTTGGCTTGAACAATAAACAAACAATATTCCAATTCCTCAGAAAAATAATCCGAATAAATTGTAGGTATTGATTTTACTATTAATTTTTCAATTGCATTTTCATGAAGAAATTGCAAAACATTTTTAAATATTGCGATAGCCGCACTTAACTTGGCTTTGCTACTTAAAACCAACCCTCCATAAGTCAAGCCTTGATGAGAAAATACGGTATCATCTACCCTATTAGCAGGCAAAACAGCAACCAATTTCTCACCATCAAAAACCATCAAAGAATAATCCTGAAAGCGATCGGAATGGTAATCCATGAAATTTCTATCAAACAAAAAAGTGGCATTTTTTGCAACACCAATAAATGTATTCCAAATAGTAAAATCTTGAGGATGATATAATCGAACTTGAAATTGTTTCACAGGATACTCTTAAAACTATAAATTATAAAACATTAATTATTGTAATTACAATTACAAATGTAGTTATCTAAAAATAAATACCTAATTTAGACCATCCAAATTAATTAATTCTGGTGAAAATCAAGATTCAAATACTTATTTTAGGATTAATCTTTAGCATTTCTTGTTCAATTCAAGGGCAAAGTGTGGCGTTATATCAACAATTTAATGGCCGATATGACTTCACATTTATAGGAAATACTATGAATTTGGGTGAAAACAACATTACCGCAGGTTGCGAAGGTTTACTAATTAATTCTTCTTCAGCAAGCTTAAACTTAAATTCAAATCAAATTATTCAAAATGCCTATTTATATTGGGCAGGATCTGGCAACGGAGATTTTGATATTGAATTAAATTCAAATCCTATTTCAGCACAAAGAACATTCTCAAATATTTCAATTTCTTCAGGACTTCCCTACTTTAGTGCATTCGCAGACATTACTTCTCTGGTTGTAAGTACTGGAAATGGTAATTACACTCTTTCTAATTTAGATGTTAGTCAAACTTTATTAAACACTTCGGGATATTGTACCAACCGAACAAATTTTGCTGGATGGGCAATAATTATAGTATACGAGGATACAAGTTTGCCATTAAATCAAATAAACATTTATGACGGTTTACAAAGTATTCCGAATTCCATAAATATTACTTTAAATAGTTTAAATGTGGTAGACAATAACAATGCTCAAATAGGATTTATTGCTTGGGAAGGTGATTCAAATCTTGCAATTAATGAAACATTAATGATTAATGGAAACACTTTAAGTAATCCGCCGTTAAATCCTGCAAATAATGCGTTTAATGGAACGAATAGCATTACAGGCTCCTCAAGTTTATACAATATGGATTTGGATATTTACAATATTCAAAACAATATTAATATTGGGGATACATCAGCACAAATTCAACTAACTTCCGGACGCGATGTAGTCTTAATTAATGTAATTGTAACTAAATTAAACAGCCAATTACCGGATGCAGGTGTAGTACTAAATTCGTTGAATCAAACCTGCGATTCTAGAGATATCCAAATCAACTTTACTGTAACCAATTACAATTGTACTAATTCACTTCCTGCAGGAACTCCAATAGCAATTTATTCAAACGGACAATTAATTGGGCAAATACAAACAACAGCAATTATGCCTATTGACGGTAGTGAAAATAAACAAACCACAATCACTTTACCGAGTAACATTTCCAATAACTTTACAATAACAATAGTTGTGGATGATAATGGCGCAGGAAATGGAACTGTTAGTGAACTATCTGAAAACAACAATATAGTAACTAGCAGCTTACTTACATTGTGGTTCACCCCTTCATTTAACACCATGCAACCCTTAAACACCTGCAATCAAGGTCTTACGCAAGGAACGTTTAACTTCTTTGATTACAGCACTTTATCGCTTACAAATTCTGGAGATACTTTTGCAGGATTTTATGAATCAGCAGCTGATGCAACTGCGGCATCGAATGCAATAGCCAACACAACCAATTACATCGCTTCCTCAACGCCAAAAGAAATTTTTATCCGTATCGAAAATCAAAATTGTTACTCCATTAGTTCCTTTTGGTTGTATACAAAAAACTGCCCTCCAACCGTTTATAATTATGTTTCAAGTAATGACGACCAAGCTAATGACACTTTCTTTATTGATGGCTTGAGAAATGTGTTTGTAAATTTTGAATTGGAAATATACAACCGCTGGGGAAAATTAATTTGGACCGGAAATAATAACACGCCCGATTGGGATGGAATGGCAAATAAAGGAATTCGTGGGGATAATTTGGCGGTACCAGAAGGGACCTATTATTACATTCTTAACCTAAATGATAAAGACTATCCTGAACCTATTACAGGATGGTTGTATTTTAGAAAGTAACTCGATTCTTTATAAAAATCTCAGTAACTTCGCAAAAAATATTTCCCTTGAAACAAATTACCTCCATACAAAATCCATTCATAAAATCGTTAGTGCAATTGCAAGAAAAAGCCAAAGCACGTAAACAATCCGGAACTTTTTTAATTGAAGGCAAACGTGAAATTGAGCTGGCATTAAAAGGAGGATATGAACTCAATACACTACTTTTCCTTCCTGAATTAATTTCTGAAAAAGAACTGAAAAATCTGTGTCAAAAAAATGATATTGATTGTATCGAAATCAATAAAGAAGTCTATCAGAAACTCGCTTACCGAGACTCTACTGAAGGTGTTATTGCTGTAGCTAAAACTAAGTCGGTTGCTTTAGAAGATTTGATTTTACCAGAAAATCCGCTAATTTTAGTTATGGAATCGATAGAAAAACCTGGAAATATTGGTGCCATGCTGCGCACTTGTGATGCTGCCAAAATTGACGCTGTAATTCTCACCAATCCAAAAACTGATTTATATAACCCGAATTTAATTCGTTCGAGTGTTGGTTGTATTTTTACCAATCAAATTGCAACTGGAACAAATGAGGAAGTTATTGCATTTTTGAAAAATAAAAAAATCGAAATCTTCAGTGCCACTTTACAAAATTCAAATTCGTATCATACTCAAAATTACACCAAAGCCGCAGCAATTGCTGTAGGAACAGAAGCAACCGGACTTACCCAAATATGGCGTGACCATGCCACTCAAAATATTATTATTCCGATGCAAGGTCAAATCGACTCCATGAATGTATCGGTTGCCGCAGCCATAATAGTATTTGAAGCAAGAAGACAACGCGGTTTTGAAACCAAATAAATATAAATTATGAAAAGTAACTTACTTATTGCACTATTACTAACCACTATTTTTAGTAATGCCCAAATTACCGAAGCCAAACTTGATGATATGGTACAACGAACTATGAAAACCTTTAACGTGCCCGGAATTGCGGTTGCAATTGTAAAAGATGGAAAAGTAGTTATTTCTAAAGGTTATGGTGTAACCAATATTAAAACCCAACAAAAAGTTGACGGAAATACCCTTTTCGGTATTGCTTCCAACAGTAAAGCCTTTACTGCGGCTGCACTAGCAATGTTAGTTGACGAAAAGAAAATCAATTGGGACGACAAAGTAATTCAATACCTTCCTGAATTTAAAATGTATAACGATTATGTGACAAACGAATTCACTATTCGAGATTTACTAACCCACAGAAGCGGACTCGGTTTAGGTGCCGGAGATCTTATGATTTGGCCTGACGGTCATAATTTTACACCAAAAGATATTATTAAAAATATCCACTTTTTAAAACCGGTTTCAGCGTTTAGAACAAAATACGATTATGATAACTTACTATATGTGATTGCTGGTGAAGTTATTGAACGTGTTTCTGGTAAAAGTTGGTGTGATTTTGTGGAAAATAGAATATTAGCGCCACTCAAAATGAACAACAGTGCGGCATCCTGGAATAGATTAAAAGACACCACCAATACTATTGTTCCGCATGTACCAACAAATGGTAAGTTGGAAGTAATTAAGCGATACACCAACCCTATTTTTGATGCTGCTGCAGGAATTTACACAAGCACCAATGATTTAAGCAAATGGGTTATTGCCCAATTAAATCATGGAAAATATGGGGCAAATAATGAAAACAGATTGTTTAGCGAAGCGGCTCATAAAGACATGTGGACTTCACAAACAATTTTGCCATTAAACAATATGAAACCGTACAGTTGTAATTTTAAAGCCTATGGTTTAGGATGGCAATTAACAGATATCAATGGGCATCTTCAAGTATCGCACACAGGAGGATTGGACGGAATTGTTACTCAAACCATCATGATCCCCGATTTGCAATTAGGAATTATTGTATTAACCAACCAACAATCTGGAGCGGCTTTTACAGCAATATCAAATACTATAAAAGATAGTTATTTAGGCTTTAATTTTCCAGACCACGTGGTTACATTAAGCGCCAACAGAAAACAAGCTGAAGATAATGCCGATAAAATTACGGATGAAGTTTGGACTAAGGTAAATCAAAACATTGCTGCGAATACCCAATTAGAGCCAAAAAAATTAACCGGAACCTACACAGATAATTGGTTTGGCAAAATAAAAATCTTTCAAAGCAATGGAGCATTGCGTTTTCAATCGGAACGATCTTCCCGATTAAAAGGCTCTATTTTTTATTACAAAGACAACACCTATGCGGTGAAATGGGATATTAGAAGTTTCCAAGCAGATGCCTTCATCCATTTTGACATCTCTGAAGTTGGAATTGCTACCCATTTTAAAATGGAAGCAATCTCTCCCCTAACTGATTTTAGCTATGATTTTCAAGATTTGGATTTCACCAAGGATATAAACTAGACCTCTGAAGAATATTATTTAGTTTTATTCTCCTTGTTTTTAAGCGTTTTTTTATACAAAGGTAAAAAGTAAGAAATGGTGTAATTAAATCCGGCACCAAAGTTTCCGCCATAGGTTCTATTAAAACCCGGAATGTACAAATTATCAAAATTGTCAGGGGTTTTATTGGTTATCAAATGGTTTAAACGAACGCTAAATCCAACGTATAAATTTTGAAACATTTCTGCCTTAACTCCAGCAACAACTTCAAGCCATTGAGCCGATAATCCATCATATTTTTGCCCCGATTCAATTATTGGTTTTGGAAAATAAGTATTCGCATAATAAATAGAATAGCTATTTAAGGTTTGGCTAAAAGCACTTACTCCATAACGCATACCCACATAGATCATGTTATTCATTCCAACCCAATTTTCATAAGAATTGTAATCAAATCCTACTTTTAAATAGGTACCGTTAGTTGTGAAATTTAATTGATCATCATCAACTGTTTTATTTTCGTTTCCAATTTCGGCAGCCAAATAATGTTTGCGAGTAAATTTAAAATCTCCAACCAATTCCAATCCTTTATAATCTTTCTCATAAAATGATCGAGTTAATTTAGACAAATCAATCCCCACACGCAAGCCATATCGCTCCGTTTTGGGTTTCACACTATCTTTCTTCGTTAAAGTTGAGTCTTTTACGGTAGCTTTTTGTGCTGATGCAAAAAACGAACACAAAACCAAGAATAAACTAAAAAAACATTTTAATATGTACTTCATTTTCAGATTCTAGATTAGGTTTTGCAATCATTATATTTTTTATCCAATTGTTACTATCTACCGATAGAATATTGGTATTTGTATTGGTAAGATTAAATAGGTATTTATAGCCACAAGCTCTAGAAACATATACTGCTTGGGTAGCATAATTGTAAGTTACAATATCTTCATTTTCGAAAGCACCACCAAAATCATATTTTAGCGAATAGGTTGTTGTGGTACCCGATGGATTTAAAGGTAAATAGATTTTGTTACTGTTAGATAAATAACGTAATGGATTTGTAACAGGTAATGAATTATTAAAAACTACTCCCTCTTGCATTCCTGAAGCCACCGCTTTTAAATTCGTTACACTTTTTAATGTTGGTGTTGCGACTGAATTATCATAAAATTCAATGACCAATCTTGGAGTGGTAGCATTCGATGCATCACAGATGTCATCTTTTTCACAAGAAAAAAGTGACAATGAAATAAGCAATAATAGAATTATTTTTTTCATAAATTTTAGTTCCGTTTTACTTAATACAGTTAGAAAAAACTATCGAAGTTCCAAAAGTACAACATTTTCCACATGATGCGTTTGCGGAAACATATCAACCGGTCGCACACGAATTACCTTGTATTTTTCATCCATCAAAGCAAGATCTCTAGCTTGTGTAGCCGAATTACAGCTCACATAAACCACTCTTTGTGGTGCAATTTTCATTATTTGTTCCACCACATCTTTATGCATTCCATCACGAGGTGGATCTGTAATAATTACATCGGGCTTTCCATGTTGGGCAATAAATTCCTCATTGAAAACATTCTTCATATCTCCCACAAAAAACTCACAATTGGAAATTTCGTTTCGTTTGGCATTTTCTTTAGCATCGGCAATTGCCTCAGGCACTGCCTCTACTCCAATTACTTTTTTGGCTTTTTTAGAAACAAATTGTGCGATGGTTCCCGTTCCTGTATATAAATCATAAACGACTTCGTTACCGGTTAAACCAGCAAAATCTCTAGTGATTTTATACAATTCATAGGCTTGGTCCGAATTGGTTTGGTAGAATGATTTGGCATTAATGCTAAAATGCAAGCCTTCCATTTCCTCTAGAATGTAATCTCTTCCTTTATACAATTTGATATCTTGATCGTATAATGTATCGTTAGCTTTGCTATTAATTACATACTGCAAGGAAGTTATTTGTGGAAATTTCTCCTGAATATGATCTAAAAGTAATTCTCTTTTTTCTTTATCGTTTTCAAAAAACTGAATCAAAACCATAATTTCACCTGTAGAAGCAGTACGAATCATTAAAGTCCTTAATAATCCTTCTTGGTTTCTGGCATTAAAAAAGGTCATTCCGTTTTGAACAGCAAATTCTCGAATGGAATTCCGAATGGCATTAGAGGGATCTTCCTGCAAATGACATTCATCAATATTCAAAATCTTATCCCACATCCTTGGAATATGAAATCCCAATGCAGGATTTTTACTCATATTGGAATCCTCCGACTGAATTTCGGTTTCTGTTAACCATCTCGTGTCAGAAAAACCAAATTCCATTTTGTTTCTATAAAAGAATTGTATTTCAGAACCTAAAATTGGCTCAAATTCGGGCAAGTCAACCTTCGCAATTCGTTTTAAATTATTATAAACCTCTTGATTTTTATAAAACAACTGACGCTCGTAATTCATGTTTTGCCATTTGCAACCCCCACAGGCACCAAAATGTTGGCAAACAGGTTCAATTCGATGTTCTGAAAAAGAATGAAATTTTATAGCTCTTCCTTCAAAATACGACTTACGCTTTTTTAATGTTTGCACATCAACCACATCGCCAGGTACCACATTTGGAAGAAAAATAACTTGACCTTCTGGTGCTTTAGCAACCGAAACTCCTTTTGCACCCGCATCAAGCACGGTAACATTTTCAAAAATAACTTTATCTGTTTTCTTTTTTCCCATAGCGCAAAAATAAACTATTGCTTTGTTTTTCATATTGGTTTAGCAAAAAAATAAGAAATCTTTTTGATGCGATAATTTATTCGTCTTGAAAATGGTATATTTGAAAAAATAACTTCCATGACCACACACCTTGCCTTACTTCGCGGCATCAATGTTTCGGGGCATAACATGATTAAAATGGATGCCTTGAAAATGGCATTAGAGCGAATTGGTTTTTCAAATGTAAACACCTACATACAATCGGGTAATGTTTTTGTAATGACCCCCGAAGAAAGCCCTACCAAAGTGGGATTTTTAATTAAGCAAGAAATTTATAAAACCTTCGGACATGATGTTCCGGTTGTAGTAATTGGCAAAGCCGATTTGGAAGTATGCCTTAAAAATAATCCGTTTCTAAAAGAAAAAGATGTGGATACCAAAAAATTGTATGTTTCGTTTGTTTCCATGGAATTAAAAAACGAACGCATTCATGATTTAAAAATCAGCAAAATAAAACCCGATCAAGTTCATATCGACCAAAGCAGAATTTACATCAAATACGACATTTCGCCAGCAAAAACGAGATTAGACAACAATTACATTGAGAAAAATCTGAATGTAATTTCTACCATTCGAAACTGGAATACCGTCAATAAATTATTAGAATTATTTGAAACAAATAATTGATAATCAATTTATTTAAGCAATCTATTGAATTTAATAATCTAACTAAAATTTTGTTTTATACAATTATTAAATCACCAAAAATTAGTCGGTATTTTATCGATTTTCGCAATATATTTTTCTATTTTTGCTATCCCAGGATGATTTCTCTCCCAATTAAGAAGGAATGGCTTTAAGAAATAGCTGCAAATTTGCAGTTTAACAGAAAAAATATGTCAGTTTTAGAAAAAATCAGCTCTGCAGAAGCAATCGCTTTAGAAGATAAATATGGAGCGCACAACTACCATCCACTTCCAGTAGTATTAAGCAAAGGAAATGGAGTATTTGTATGGGATGTGGAAGGAAAAAAGTATTATGATTTCCTATCTGCCTATTCTGCAGTAAATCAAGGACATTGTCATCCCGACATTGTAAATGCCATGATTGAACAAGCGCAAACACTTACGCTAACCTCTCGTGCTTTTTACAACGACAAATTAGGGGTTTATGAAGAATATGTAACCAACTATTTTGGGTTTGATAAAGTTTTACCCATGAATACCGGCGCTGAAGCGGTTGAAACCGCTTTGAAGCTATGTAGAAAATGGGCCTATGAGAAAAAAGGAATCTCAGAAAATGAAGCCCAAATCATTGTTTGCGACGGCAATTTCCATGGAAGAACAACTACTATTATCTCGTTTTCAAATGATGATAACGCCAGAAAGAATTTCGGACCTTATACGGCCGGATTTATCAAAATACCTTATGATGACATTGAAGCGTTAGAAAAAGCGCTTCAATCAAGCAAAAACATCGCAGGCTTCCTTGTAGAACCTATTCAAGGAGAAGCAGGAGTATATGTGCCGGCTGAAGATTATTTAGCGAAAGCAAAAGCAATTTGCGAAGCCAATAATGTTTTATTTATTGCCGATGAAGTACAAACAGGTATTGCAAGAACAGGTTCTATATTAGCCGTTTGCGGGAATTGTACTTGCGGAAATTCATGCGAAAAACAAAGCACTTATGTAGCTCCAGATATATTAATTTTAGGAAAAGCCCTTTCAGGTGGCGCCTATCCGGTTTCGGCAGTTTTAGCTAACGATCCTATAATGAACGTAATTAAGCCCGGGCAACATGGCTCGACATTTGGAGGTAATCCAATTGCAGGAGCTGTAGCCATAGCCGCGCTGGAAGTCGTGAAAAAAGAAAAATTATCTCAAAACGCACGTACTTTAGGCAAGTTGTTTAGAGAAAAACTTGGAGAATACATCCAAACATCGAACATTGCAAAGCTAGTTCGAGGTAAAGGCTTATTAAATGCAATTGTAATTAATGACACCGAAGAAAGCGACACGGCATGGAATATTTGCATTGCTTTGCGAGACAACGGTTTGTTAGCTAAGCCTACACACGGCAATATCATTCGATTTGCACCGCCTTTAGTAATGACCGAAGAGCAATTGCTTGATTGCATTGCTATAATTATCAAAACCTTAAAGCAATTTGAAAATTAATTTAAATTAATAAAAATAAAAAAAACCGTCACAAAGACGGTTTTTTTTATTTGTTATCGAGCCATATCTTGCAAATG
>Ga0078894_10000034_pt1 | contig 79317 bp, 67 predicted proteins | sample LauGreSu1BDMLBSD_2_FD_67506 | JGI IMG/M metagenome (GOLD analysis project Ga0078894, IMG submission 67506) | Freshwater lake microbial communities from Lake Michigan, USA - Su13.BD.MLB.SD (version 4) (version 4) | ecosystem: Environmental > Aquatic > Freshwater > Lake | place: Lake Michigan...
TGAAATTTTGTAATTGTTCAGCGCCAGACAATGCTCTATCGTAGAGAAGAACCGCAGCTATCTTTCCCTTGAACATCCATCCTGCGTTATAAGCTGCAGAACCTATGTGATAGGCCCAGGGCGAACCGAATGTGCCTCCTGTGTTGGTTCTGGCGCCTCCGAGGATGTTCCAGCCTGAAGAGAAGGTTATGTCACTATTTGAGGAGGATCCGTTGTTATAGACGGTCCCCGCAGAGGACATCCAGTCATTTCCGTTGCCTGGGTTCTGCCAATACCACGGACCAGTTCCGTCGGCTCCTTTGAGTCTGAGAGAATTGCCCGAAGCTCCTGGGTATGAATTTTCTGGTGCGATGAGACCCACATGATAAGCAATCGTCGGCCCATGCGAAAAATCTGGTTGCATTACTATCGTAAAATCGACATAATTTTGTGAAACAGAGGAGTATATCTCGTCATCGATGCTATACCCTCCTGTTGGGAAGTTCCAATATGAGGCTTGCCCATCACTGACCCATGAGACGGAGCCGCCCATCGTTCCATCAGCATTTTGTGCTGTTAGATCGTAAATAGTAGTTCCGCTTCCTGGATAGCTGGTTGAGTTTGAGGCATCTAGGTGTGCTATCAGTCCGGATGTGACTATTCCGCCGCCGCCGCCTCCGCCTGACACACCAAACTTCATTGAACCGCCTGTTCCTGACATCTTGATTGCACCGCCTGACCCGTGCATTCTTATAGCCATAATAATCTCCTTGGCAGAGCTCATTTCCCTGCCTGTAGACAATAACTATTGAAAAACGAATAAAACAAATGCGAACATCAAGAAATACAATTGTGTGAATGCGAACATCAGAAAACTTGTCAAGAATCAAACAAGAGCTTCTCAGACAAATCGATTTTATTAGGGTTGTGAAAACAGCATCGACATTATGATAATATTGACTGCCAATGATCAGATACATCGGGCAGCTACCAGAGAAGTGCACCATTGCCTTCAGCGGAGGCGTGGATTCTGTTGCCATCGCAGACTTTCTCGTTAGAGGAAGAAAGCACGTCCAGCTAGCTTTCTTTCATCATGGGACTGAGACGTCGACGAGAAGTGAAGAATTTGTGAAAAATTTCGCGAAGGAAAGAGGACTATCCCTGTCGATCGGTAGGCTTGAGAGGCACAAACCTCAAGGGACATCGCAAGAAGAATTTTGGAGAAACGAGAGGTACAAATTCTTGGAGATCTACGACTGGCCTGTGATCACTGCACATCACCTGGACGACGCCGTAGAAACTTGGGTCTTCAACTCCTTGCACGGTAATCCTAGGCTGATTCCATACAGGCGAGGCAATGTCGTGCGTCCTTTTCTGATCACGCCCAAAGAAGAGCTGCGAGATTGGTGCACAAGAAAGGACCTCACGTGGATTGAAGACGAATCAAACAGTGACACAAAGTTTATGCGGAACTACATTCGTCACGAACTTCTACCCAAAGCTTACCACGTCAATCCCGGTCTTCGCACTGTGATCTTCAAGAAATATCTCTCGGATGGAGGCGTCACACCTGAGTCGATGTAGTATACGTATTGTGAGGTCAAGTTGAAGAAGGTAAGGATCAACCTGCGCCGCGGCGTGAAGTCGTGGTCGTTCGTGCTATACGACTCCGCCGAAAGCGCGTATTTCCTCAAGGACGAACCTGTTTATGCGCCTGACACCGATGAAGAGTACAGAAAAGTCGTCGTCCTCCGTCCTGGCGAGACGATCGAGGCTGAATGGATTGGAGCCGAGTGGGTATACGGAGACGAGACGTCACCTGGCTTCGACGTGCCTACCGACATGATTCATGACAAGTTTGACAGAGTTAGACTTGGAAAACTTTCGATATTGAAAGGCAAAGACGGAGTCGACGACACCAATTACCTTGAGATCTATAGCGGTTGGCTGCCTGCTGGTTCTTTGCCGTGGAGGCAAGAGACTTCACCTGACAGTGTGAAGGTCACTGAGATCAAGGGTAAGATCAAATCTAAGCTTGACTTTTCTAAGCTCTTTCGTGGGACTTCACTCGAGGAAGAGGAACTCATCGAGGAGAGGAAGATGGTGTCTGACGAGCCGCTAGTCCTAAATTGACATCAAGTCACTCTGAAGAGGAGAGACACTACGATGTCGGAAGGCATTACAGCTGTCCTTTGAATATCAGGAGTTGCCAAGACTGCTATCTTGTCTCCTGCTACTGCAGAATCACTATTGACTGTGTCAGAACCTGAAGATTCGTTGACCAACGTCGCGACGTTTAAATTCCCTGTGGAACCATTCTTAATTAATCTGTACCTGACGCTGTCACCTGCATTACCTATTGTACCTGCAGTTTGAGAGACGTACATTGATACAAAGCTGCCTGCGAGTCCAACGGTAATATTTCGTATTGTTTCTGTCGCAACTGAAGAAGAGGAACCAGGATATAGATACAAAGATGCCGACTGTGATATCGATCCTGCCCCAAAAGTATAACTGATGTAAGTACCAGCAGCTCCTCCGTCCGATCCTCTTCTCGCGACTGAGAATGTCTGAGTCACTGTGAAGGTCGCCACGTTCTCAAGATTGACGGTGTAGACAATCTTTGCGGCTGTGCTTGTCATCGAAGAAACATCGCCGTAGACAACAGGACTACCTGCCGAAGTCGAAGAACCCGGAGTAACATTCGTCCCCGAGGCCGATGAAGTAAATTGCCCGGTCGTGGGCGTGCCGCCTATCGTACCGTTGAGCTCTGTTGTGCCTTTGAACGCCCTGATTGTAGCTCCTGTTCCGGAATATGACGTGGGCACACCCGACGAGTCACCGGGTATAGTGATAGAAGCAGGATCAAGAATGACGTAATACGAATCTCTGCCCTCATTACCAGTCTCACCCTTGTCGCCTTGAGAACCTGTGGCACCAGTCGGTCCCGTTCCACCTGTAGCACCTGTAGCTCCTGTCTCACCTCGGTCGCCTTGAGGACCAGTGGGGCCTGTGGGACCAGTGGACCCTGCAGGACCAGTGGGTCCAGTAGGACCCGTCGAGCCTGTGGGACCAGTGGGACCTCCTGATGGTCCCTCGGGACCGGTCGGACCCGTTGCACCTGCTGGTCCTGCAGGTCCCGTCGCCCCTGTAGCTCCTCTTCCGTCTGACGCTGGTGATGCAGTCTCGCTTAGTGATGACCATGTGGATCCTGTCCACACCATAAGAAGGGCGCCGTAAGAACTTGTGATGGATTTCGTCTTCGAGCCATCTATCAAAGATGTGGATGCAACAACGATGTTGTTTAAATTCGCAGTTCCTGATGCATCTTTTACGTAACAGGTCTGACCCGTTCGCGGAGACGACGGCATGTTGACTGTAATGGTTCCTGAAACTGAAGACTTACGTTTCACCAAGAGGATTGTCACGTCGCCCGACATGGACGTTGACTTTCCAGGCTCAACATCCACAGTCGACGTGTTCTGCGAGAACCTACCGAGGAGGCTCAGTTCGGCAGGCTTGCCAGGATAGCCGACCTGCATATCCGTAGGTGCCAAGACTCTCTTGACGATGCCTTTTTCTGACACCGCAACGAGGAAGTTTTCTGGATTTTTCGGTGTCGTCATGTCACTGTCAGGTTCCCATCAGCATATGTGAAAGAAGTTATCTGAGTGTCTGCCACCTTGCTGTAGTCCTCCTCGGACCTGTGACGTGCCACGCCGTCGAAGTAAGGGACCGACGAAGTGACTTCTTCGCTTAGGTTTTGCGATATGGTCAACGCGGGGTCGACCTGAACGTTGTAGATCTCACCGATTCCGCGAGCGTCTCGTCTGTAGCGCTGGCGCACGAAGTTGACTTGAACAGCGGCCGGCAAGACCTTTTCGACCGACTTCGACTTTTTCTTGCCAGTTATACCGAGCGTGACAGAGTCCTGCAGGCTTTCGTTGGACTCCAATGGGTCGTCATCGAATACTGAACTTTCTGTATCCACAAATTTCGAGTATTGACGCTGCTCAAGCATGTCTCGAAACTGTCCGTAGGAGCCTCTCCTGAACACCACCTTGGTGTTGGCGGGGAAACCGCTGTAGAGACCGTACTTCCAGCCACGGATCACAGGAGAGACTCCAAAGAGAGTTCCGCTGTGGATCAGTGCATTATAAGGATACGTGGTCTTATCATAGTTTATTCTATTTAGTGTATAGAATTTATATGCGCTAGTGTACCTATCGACTACTTCTTTTGATGGTTTGTTCCAAGAGGGGAAGGTATAGGGCATGCTATACACAGCACCTCCGAGCAGTTCTTCTGCATCTATCCTGTGATCTCTGTTGATGTTGCGGAAAACTGGGTAATTATTTGCTCCAACAAGTGATCCTGAGTCAGGAAGAAAAGACTTTGGCGTGTATTGTATTATTCTTATGTTGGATACAACTGCCCTGTTAGGTTCAGGACGAGGCGCGCCTGCACCGGTTCTATAAATGAAAGAAAATTTGATGTTGTATTTGCCCGGGTCAATTGGATAAGGATAAGGAGAACGCGCCAACCAAGTCTGGTTTCTGTAACCGTCTCGGGGCCATCCGATAGAAATGCTACTTGACATTCCGTTGACTCTTAGATCGTTCTGTTCCATCACAGCAAAATTGTATTCAGGAACGGATATACCTGATGCAGAGCCAGTTAATACATCTAAGTAAGTGAATTCTCCGTTTCTCTCACCAGACAGAGTAATTTCAAGCGAGCTTGTAAAGTTAGAACCGATTGCTCTGTCGTATGTCAAAGTCCACGGATAGTCTGATGTCACCTCCAGTGTTATGTCGCTGCTAGGACCGTTGGCTGTCATGTCACCACCAGACGTTGTGTCTGTGTCTGATGCAAGGACGATAGAACTCCATGGACCTCCCGGAATATCATCAACTAGACCTGCATCAGTCGGGAAAGTAGAAAAGATAGGATCGTAAGCGTGCCAAAATATTCCTTTTGTTGGAGCCAAGAGGCTGCCGCTCAGATGATTAAAGCGTCTTTTGACACCAGATTTCGAGCCTGTCATGAAGACGTTCGATGGGTCGGTCAGAACTCCAGCAGCAGAGACCCACTTCCATGCACGTGGGTTGGTTGCCCCAATCCATCTCGTTTTTAGGCCTAGTGTGTCTATTCGACTTGCCTCAACGAGAGTGGCATTCATGGCAGCCGCAGATGTCACACCGCGTTCAAGCCAACTCGTATTCAATTCTGACATGCCGGAGGTAGTTATCCAGTACCGTGGGTCGATTCCTCTTCCGTTCCTCATGGTGGCAGTTTGCCAACTGGCATTTGCACATGTATCTTGGGTAGCAAATCCAAAAGTCGAATAGCCTGCGGTATTTACTCTAACTCTTACTGATAGATTGTTTGATCCTGGTATAAACTCTGGTGTGACGTTGGGATATGTAATTGTTGGTACGTATTTTGTTCCGCTCGTGCTTGGTTTTAGAATCATTGCATCTATAAAATTTTGCAACGAACCAGTGCCTGATGTCTCAATCAGGACTTCACCTGCTGTAGGAGTCAAAGCTGTTCGAAATGTATAGACGGTGCTGTCTATCGTAACCGTCTCACCGTCACTGAAGTTTGACACGGGAGAACTGAGACTGAATGTACCTGTGGCATGCAGGAGGTCTATCGACGGTTCCAGCAAACGTCTAGAATACGTCATGTTGTTGAGATCCCCAAATCCAAAAAGGAATCTCACGGTGTCGTCAAATGTCATAGATCCCGTGAGAGGTTCCGGACCAGGTCTTTCAAAAAACCCTGGTCCGAATGCGGCTCTCCACGGCTCTAGCCAATTTGTCCTGTCGTCAGAATCGTATAAATTCATGTCACTGGGGAAGAGATAGCTCATTCCGTACATGTCGTCAAAGTTGGGATTCAGAGGATCGGCAACCATTTGCGATTTATAACCGTATGTTCCCGTGACTTTGTACTCTGACCTAAAAGTATTTCTTCCACCAAAGCCGCCGAGGATGTCTGGGCGGACCTTGCCGGGAAGTATCGGCATGAAGTGCTTTATCCTTTTGGGTCTTTCGATGGAAGATGTTATGCTCTTGAAATTATAACCGTCCCAGTCTGCTATGTAGTTGGCATTGAGCCCTAAAGCATGCGTATTCTTTACTGCTCTCTCAGCATTGCGGTACTTTGCTTCATAGGGATAAGACCAAGTCCAATCGTTGTTCGAGAAAGCATTGTTGCCTTCGAGACCCGACGAAAAACCGTCTTCTGGTCGGTCCAGATTGATGCCTCCCCCGTTGAAATACATGAATCCCGCACTCTCTGTTACTACATTTCCTACAGGACTCAATAGCGGCCAAATCCTGCTTTCGTTGAGAGTCTCATATCCTGGGCCCATTGTCTTTTTAACTGTCCAAATATTGGAATCTCCATCTGCTTCGAAGCACTTGGACAAATTAGGCAGACAAGAATCGTAGAATCTCTCCTTCGAGTCGAAGGCCTGTGCGATCCTGTACGCCGTCCTCGAGACGCGTGCGCTCCATGGTACCTCCCTGAATGACTGAAGTGGGTTGTATGATACTTCTGCGGTTCCTGCAGCACCCTCTGCAGGAGATTCTTCACCCGCATAATATTTGCTGACTGCACGCCCGCGTGGGCGGGTACCTGTCACAAAGGTCCTAAAGCGCTTACTCCTCCCGACGTTTGTTTCAACAAGCATCGTGCCAGTTACATAGTCGTCGGCTGTAGAACCATAGAAAGATGCTGCATAGTCGATGTCGAATTGGTCGAGAACAGGCTCGTCACCTATGACGTCCTTGACTGCATCAGTGAAGACGGGATCATAGAACTTAGTCATCTGCTGTATGTGCTTCCTTCCCTCACGTAGGAACCGTAGAAAGTGATGTTGATACTTCCGGTGGCGAGTGTGACGTCATGCCCAGAAGAAGACCCTGTCCAATAGTTTTGAACTCTTAGGATGTGGCTGCCTGTGTTGGCGGCTGTTGAGTTAGGAATACGGCAGTTGCTAGACGACGTCGCGGGCCGTGTCTTTGACATTGCGAGCACCAGTCTTTCTCCAGGCCTCACCAGGTAAGGCGAAGGCGTAGAAACGGACGTCAGACCTCCACCATCCACGAGATAGAATCCTGTCGCCATCGTTCCATTTGTGTAGTAAGGAGGTCCAGGTGCATCCTTGAAGGGAGGACCAGGATTCAGTTTGACGTAGGGAGGAGAAGACAGCGCATACGGTGCAAACCAAGGTGCGATCGTAGATGACAGCTCTTGAAAGGACGCTATTCTATCGGCCTCGTCGCTAATGTACCAAGGATTGTTAGCCTCTTGGCCCGTCGCGACCGGAAGTGTGTATTCTTTCCCGAATATCGAGCCTCCGCTCGGTGAGAAACCTGTCATCCCGCGTCCGTAGGGATCGCACGGCCCATGCCGCAACACAAAATCTTCGGGCGCTTCTTCGAAAAGCCTAGGATCTTTCGGGACATCGTACCAAGAAGATACAGAAATTCTCTTCCACGTGTTGTCCAAGAAAGTCTCTGGGACCGTGAGGAAGTTGATTAATTTGTTGCTGTTATAGATGGGATCGACTGAACCCGTAAAAAATACAGGTGCTGAAAGAAAAGTATTCAGTCCGTTTGAGACTGCAGCCTCTGTGAGAAACTTCACAGAACCCGTAAATGTGTTTTGATTGCTGGGAGAAACTTTTGCGGAAACTGATGTCTCCATTCCCGACATCCACATCAGTAAACCGTATGGATTGGTTGAGCCGCTCGGGACATGCGTGAGCCGCTTGTTGTCTCGCGTGTGGGTCAAGACACCAGTTAGTATCAAGTCTCTGATCTTGTTGGGCCCGTATCCCTTTTGAGAGAAAAGGGAAATTGTAATTCCTGGTCCTCCCTTGTCGATGAAAGTAGTTGCCGGGATCGGATTGGCTTCGGTTGAAAATGCACCTGTCACCGTCGAGAGAGTAGTCATAGTTCTGTCTTGAAACCAAGACTCACCGAGAGCGAATGGTACTTCTATGACAGCCTTCTCTATCAAGAAGGGTCTGTCTATCTCTATTGAAAAAGTCTGGTCTTCTGACGCATCGTAGGTCGAAGAGCGCTGTACACTCTTCGGATAGTCGCCATTAAGTTGCTCTAGCGCTTCAGAAATCCTGCTTTTATTAGGAGATCCTATGAAATCTGCGCTTTGATTGAAAAAGGGGTACTCGACTTGTCGATGCATGTTTAGACTACCCGACATCACAGAACGACCGTAGGGATCAAAACCCTTGTAGTCCTCGGAAATCAATGTGCCTTGCGTGCCCAGTAAACCAGTAGTACCTGAAGGGACTCCCCACAGCGTGTTGACACAAAATTTATCGAACGGCCCCACGTGGTCAGTGACAGAATTTGGCGGAAGGCGCCATTGCCCTGCAGACTTGTCGAAGTAATAGATGCTTGACGACTTCGCAAGCATCTTTACGGGATTCTTTACTCCGAAAGATATTTTTACCTGGTCCTTCGTCTTCAGGTCCCCACTAAAAGTGCCAGGTTTTTCTCCAATGCTTACCGAAGTGGATGTGCTGTAAAAAGACCCAGACGGTTGATGCAACTCGAAAATCTTGTCTTCAGAGAAAGGCTTCATCTGCCCCTCCTCATCATGTACTCAATCGACATGTCGTTCACAACAGAGTCGAGCAAGCCTGGGTATGTTCCTGATCTGACAACCTGAATGCTTCCGTCAGCATATAAGCTAGCTACATTGCCATCCGGAGAATTTGTAGTTGTTTTTTGTGAAACAGGCAACATTGTGGGATATTCTACAGCCTGTGTCGTGAACGATAAGGTCTTTTGGTCATCAAACATTGAGCTTTCATTGCCTGCAAAAGAAATTGCATCCCGAAGTTGAACTATTGATCTGTTCTGTCGATGACGTATTCTAGGGGGTGAAAATTTGAGTATTGCGCCTTCTTTCTCTCTTGCGGGCCAATTTGACTGAGCAGTAAGCCTGGCTGAACCAACTAAGTATTTTACTATTTTAAGGAAATGTAGGGATCTACAATATTTCGATCCTCCTGTGTCCGTATAGAGACCGTCATAAACAGCACCCCCGTTCTTGTACACACCTCTTGAATCTGTAATTCCAAGAAGCGGACATGCGTCACGGTATCTGTCTGAATAGAAGCTGGGTCCTGATGCGAAAATGCCAGTTACAGCTCTCTCTCCGTTGGCATCTTCGAATATTCGATCAAAAATCTTAGGTGCATATCTGAATTCTATTTTCCCATTTTCATAGATCACAAGATCAAAATGAGCTATTTTTCCAAGCTCTGACGAAATGTTCTTGGTAAAAGACTTCCATCGAACTACTAAAATTCTTATCCCGCTTTCACTCTTGCCTTTATAGTATTTCACGCCTCCGTGTTCTGAATCAACGCCTCGAGGATAAGGCGAAAGTCCATTAGCTACTGATGATCTATCCGTGCTCAACAACGTGAGATAAGCGTCAGTCACGCCTGCTACGGGGTCTAAGTCACGCCAGACGTTCTTCATGTCTGTCCCAAACCACGGTGCTAGAAAGACATCGTCATGTGCAAATGTGCTTAGGATTCTTGATGTTTGATTAAAGCCTCCCGTGAATATGTCGTTGTAGTTGCTTAGGCTTCTGCTTTCTTGAAGAAGCAATGCCCACCCGCGGACATTGATGTGTATTTTCGTATATTCAAGATCATCAATTTTGAATGTGAAGCCTATGGGTATTGTGCATTGACCGTCTGTAGCACCTTGTAGATACGCACCAGCTCCGGGCGTGAATTCTCCTGTGGCAGGTACATATTCCATCTTTGAGCTTGCTATCGGATACAGGCCTGCATTGGGACCAGCCTCTTTTGTAAGAACGTAGTCCTCCAACATCCGCCTCTCGTCAGGAGTCCTCTTGGATTTAGGTGAAGCTGACATCAGTAGAGCATGCCTCCGTAAGCTATGGAATCTGTGCCCAAAGGAACATTGTCGTACATGAAACCCGTTGATGCAGACTTCTGCTTCCGATTCACATAAGTCGTACCTAAACTTGGTAGTTCTTGTATGGCAGCTGACATCTGGTCTCCGTATGATGAACTGATAGGATAGCCTCTAGGGATCTCAAAGTCCTCAAACGGCATCAGTCTGCTGGGTTTTATGAAGATGTAACCGACTGAAGGGCCAATAAATACCTCTTCATCTTCGTCAGATAAGCCCACCAGATCGACTGCATCAAGGAAGGGTGGGCACATCGAACCTGTTACTGTGGTTGTGTGTTCATACACGCTTACAATCTGACTAGTTGCGAATCGAGAATCCATGTTTCCTTCACCGAATTCTCCCCTTGTCGAATGTGGCTCGAAAGGAAAGTTGATCGAGAAGTTGGAGATGACCGGTCGGATCGGGAACGGCTCTATGATGCCATTGAGGATGTAGTTCTCTGACTGGTTCGAATCTATCGTTATAATTGGGTAAGTGATGAACTGTGGGTCACCTCCCGTTTCCACGTACCTCACAGGATTGAAGAAGTCTATCTCGATGAATTCGTCTTCAGATATAATGCTTGTCTCTGAGTATCCGAAACTTAAGTTCTCGTAGAGATGTCCCGGAGTGCCTGCCGTTATCTTCGACATGCCGGCAACCCAGTGTTTATCTTCTGTTATCTCTATGCCAGTCCTATATGCGTCATAGCTTCCTGAGGAATAGTAGTCTATGCTTAGAGAAAGTATGTTCCTCGCACCGCCAGCGTTGTCGACCACGGTGCTTGACGTAGGATGGATAGGTGAATTATAGATCGTATCGTCCTTTACAACTCGGACTCGTGACATGAGTCCGACTACCTTATTGGACCCGGAAAGCATTGCAGGCGTAGACGTCTCCGTGAACGTCCTAGTCTTCCGTAGCTTGACCTGCTCCTGAGTGTTGAAGTAGTTGCTCTGGGAGTCTATGTTGACGAAGTCTATGTTGTTGTCGCGCTGGTCGTTGATGATCGGCATCTCAGTACTTCTTCAACTTTCCGACGATCTGCTGCACAAGTAAACTATCATCTATCACCTCTCGGACACCCAAGTAATTTTGACTGTGTCGATACATGTTCTTGTGTCTCTCTAGGAGGTGAGACTCTACAACGAAATTGGTGCCTTTATAGAGTGTCTTGCTGGGAAGGAGCTGCTGGATGAAGGATGAGATGGAGACGTCGAACCATCTATAGAACTCTAGAAACTTTCTAAAATCGGGCTTTCCCGATAAGCGATTGAAATATACATCACGGAGGCGGTCCATGTCCGGATAGTCGGGTGAGAACATCATCTCAGGACGACCTAGCATGTCGTTGATCGTGTCAAACGAGGAGAACATCGAGATCATGTCCTTGTCGAGCGAGTCCACCATTGAGAACTCTATCGAGAGCCGCGTGTCGTCCATAGGTTCCTCCTGAAGAAAGAGGACGTTGCTGAGGTACGACGGAGCAGGCACCGCCCAAGGATCCTCGTCCAATAACTTCTGCTCTTGAAAGCTCCTGACACGTATCTTGTCAGAAGTGGACGCTTCATCGAAGGCAGGTGACATGTAGGTGTAGCTGAAGAGGTCGCCGACTAGGACCCTTGACTCCGGAAAGAAACCACTTCCACTTGTCTCAGAAGTATTCAAGCTAAAATCTAGGAATTTCAACTCACCCAAATTATCGGCATTTCTCTGCGGCTGCTTCTGTAGCGTGTCGAGACGAAGCTTCTGGAAAGATCCTGACGTTGCCGTCACGAAGTTGTAGTTGGTCAGGGGATCATCGACGCCGACTGACTTCGGGTTGCGGACGTGCTCTCTCCACTCATTGACACTAATGCCCTTGGACCAGAATCTAAGGTTGCCTGCCCATCCCACAAATTCTGTGATCCGGGCTTCGTCAGATACATTGAGGGCGTCATTGAGGAACCTATATCCCATCATTGCATCAATCGTCTGGTTCGTGCCGATGCAGATATAACTTCCCGATGCGTTATAATTTGAGGAGACGGATTGCAGTACGTTGCCTTCTGCTGTCGGTTGTTCTTCGAAGAACGATGCTGTCACATAGAACTCGTTTCCTTCTGCATCCTCTGTCTTCCCGGCTCTAAGGAAGTAAGACGAAGACACTATTGAGTCTATCTCGTCGTTTCTAAATCTGCCAAATGTTATGTTCCACTTGTCACCGTCGAAGATTCCTGCACCGCTCAGAGGAAGAGCAATCTCTAATACAGGTGAAGAAGTCGAGAGACCCGGCCTGTAGTATGCTATCACTTGTGCCGGCGCCGGCGGATATTTGACGTACTGCGTCGCGAGGACATTAGCCACTACCGCTGGGTCAGATCCGGCGGCGCTGCCCGTTGTGGTCAACCTGAAGAGAGACTGGTAGCCTGACGGTTCATTTATCGTTTCGACGTTCTGCAGAGGTATCTTAAAGACGCCCTCGATCGTCCAAGACCCCGACGTAAGAAGACCGTCTGACGCGTCCGTGGAATCTGTGTTCCGTCCTGTCAATGGGTCTGTCAAGAAAGTACCTGCTATCTCAGGAAACCCTGGTTCGACTCTGGATGCCGAGAGGGGTGGAGTCACCACGAGTGCGCTCGAAGTGAATGCAACAAATGCACCTGGTTCGAATCTCTTTTCTCGGGACGCCACGAGCTGCTTGGTCGTGGGCCCACCGTACTCCCTTATCCTCAGTGAGTTGTCTGGGTCAACGCCGACTGAACGCAGAAAGGAACGTATACTGTGTTGTGTTCCTTTCGACTTGACGATGTCATTCATGTTGACCAAGACGCGGCGTGTCAGGATTGCTTGGATCTTCTTGAGTGGTGTGTTGATGTCCGAGAGGCCTTCGATGTTCTGTCCCTCAGCGAACTGTTCAAGTGTGGAGTGGTTGAAGAATTTAGGCAAGTACATGCCGTATGACCTGATAGCGTCCTCCAGGAAGTTGTCAGGTATCGTGTCGTTTAGTTGGTAGTCGACTGTCCTGAGAGTCACGAAGGCATCGATGTACGTCTTTAGTTCATCAAAAAATTTAGCCCAGATGTAGAGGAACGATAGGATGATCTGTACAGAACCCTTTTCTCCTTGACCTGGGATGCCTATTCCGCCGTAAGGCTGACCTCCCAGCCCTTCTGGATTTTCGAAGCCGTCCTCGGCCGCTCCTTCGAGCAGGTAATGCGGGGGAACGAGTTTCAATATGTTGTTGGGATTGTTTCTGTCGTATTCTTTCGCTTCAGCAAGGAGCGAAGCGTTCAGGTCGATGACTTCCTGATATGCGGGAAACAGTATCTTCGTGTACTCTTTCCTCTCCTGGGTGACCACGTTGTTTTCGTCTTCGAGGGCATTTACTCTAAGATCGAAACTGAAGTTTTTTACGTTGGAATGCAGGGAGTTACCTGAGCTGTCGAGTACGATTGAATCGACTGAGTAGTTCTTATTGAGAGACAGAGAACCTGAGGGCTCGTTGAACCTGAAGTAGAGTCTCAAGTCAGGTGTGGAATAAACACCTCTAGTTATGTTCAGAAGCTGTTGCTTTCCTGGTCTTACGCTGTGATAGACTCGGAACTCGTCCAACGTGCCGCTAAATGTCTGTGTAGGCGTGACGAGCGACGTCCGTGAATAGAATGAGCTTCCCGATCCAATGAGAAGATCAGCTTCATCGACTGTAATTTTGGAAAACCTGATGCTGTTCTTGCTTTGCGCCTTGAGCTCGGCATCCAAATAGAATTGAAGGCTGTGCTCCCTGGTTTCTTTGTTGAGAACAAGACACAAGTGATTGTATGATCCCTTCCTAATAGGATAAGAGACGGCATTCTTGTTGGACCCAGAATTTACACTGAACACTGCGTTCACGGTAGTGGTCGACATGGAAGGCTCTAGATAAAAAGTAAAGCCGTCTACCTCTGATGAAGTTTTTTGGAATACGACCTGGGTGTCGTTGACTATTTCTGGTAGGTATACTAGCGCCTCGACGGAGAGCGACGCGTCGTCGTCTGGATTGATGACCACTTCTCCCTTGTTGTTTTTTGCGAGATCAGGATACAGGTTTCCCGACTTGTCCTTTACACCTATCCACGTACCAAGCTCTGCCGCGAAACCATTTGCTGGGTCCTCTCCTGCTTGCGTTCCGGAGAAATGTAATGCACCTGACCACTGTGGGAAAGAGTCTAGAACGTACTTTTCAAAGCCTGTGAGAGTATCCATGTACTCTTCCACTTCCTTCTTCGTGCCGTCGAAAGGATAGCTGTTGATGATCTTGTTGAAGGCTTCGTTTACCTTCACCTCAGCGGAACCGAAGAAAGTGTGGTTCTCAAACTTCGACCAGTCGACGTTGAGCTGTTGTGTGTTCTTCAGCGGATAGTCGAGCGGGTCGTATTTGAAAGAGCTTGTACTGCTGTGACTTGAGTCTGAGAGATTGTAGTCCGCATAAGTGGTCTGGACTGGTTTGGAGTCACTCAGAGCCGCCTTGAGGAACGAGGGTACGTAGGGCGAATTCGATCTTGTGGTCATTTCTTCGTCCTCATGACTCGACTTCCTCTATCCTAAATGCGGGTGACACATTCATGTGTCGAGTTTTCACTCCGTTGTGATGAATCATTATGTCGATCGCATACGTCTTTCCAGGTCCTAGACTGTCCACGTCGAGCTTGAAAAACATACCCTCTGAGTCACTCGATACTTTCGTAGAATTCATCACGTCGTCAAAGGGTATGACAGGATTGTCCGTGACTGCGTCTCTCACTTGATAGTAGACGCTGTCGAGTACTGTACCGCTTAGAATGGTGGGTATTCTAACGACCTTGATGTAGGGGCTTGACCTGTCGAATATGTTGACCCTGACGAGAGGCTCTTCATCCGTTCGATAAGTTTCGCTCACATTCAATACGCTGACTTCGTAATTTTTCAACGCTCTCGAAGAAGAGCGAACGGGAGGTCTCGCATATATCGCGGCGCCCGAGACATACGTCACCGTGGAGTCGAGAGACGTCCAGAGTGGCAAGAACTTAATCGAAGAAGACACCGACAATTTAGCTTTTAGAACGGGGTCGTTGGACGTCAGGAAAACGTTAGCTGTGTAAGTCCCAGAAACGAACTTGGCTCCGTTGTCTCCAAGGGAGTACTGTGATCCTGTAAACGCGAGAGAATAAGTTCCACCCGAGACTTCTGTTACAAGCTTGAGGAGGAGAGAGTTACTGCCGACCACGGGGACGAGCGACGAACCCGAGGTCATGTTCGCAAGGCTTCCGCCGTCGTAATTGTACAGATTGATCTTGCATGTCTTGTCGAACGTCAGATTGAGCGAGTCGTCATTGATTGAGTCATCAAATCCCACGACAAGTTGCGGCCTTTTTGTGTCTTCATACGCATGCCGAGACGCGAATCTTTTCACGAAATAAGTGAATGTATTTTCCTCTAGCGTATTTTTGAAAGATATTCTGAAACCACTGTCTGGTAGTTCATTTGATAGTGTGGCTGAGACTATCTTCGTGACGTCGACCTCGAGGTCTTCTTCGCCAGTCTTGAAGAGCTGTGTCACTTCCGTAGAAGGAATGCTAATCGAAGACGTGATGTAGTCACCGCTCCCCGTCGCGTAACACGGGAGAGAACAACCTGTGAGAAACCACGCTGAGTTCAGCGAAGAAGACACCCAGTTGCATCTGTCGGAGTCTGAGTAGTAAGAAACGTCCTTGCCTATTCCCTCGTCGAACGACGCCGAAAGAGGAAAGACGCTTACGGTGAAATTCGCGGGTGTGGGCTGACCTCCATACACGTCCCTCAGTTTTAGTTTACACCAAAAGCTGTCGTCGTCGACATCTATCTTATTCTGCTGCACGAGGTCTCGAAGACCGTCCAAATCGAAGTGGAGAAGAATTCTAGAGAGCTCCACGTTCGGTTCCTTGCTAGGAGCAGAACCGCTAAAAGTAATTCCATACAACTTAAACAAATCGAGAGAGCCTGCTTGACCTACGTTGCTGCCGGTCACTCGGACTCCTCTGACTACTTTGTCAGTGATGTATGCGTCCTTGTCTGCTCCGAATATTTTAAGCATTTGACACCGCTTTACCTATGATGTTGACGTCAGGATATTTAATCTCGAAGATGGCGCCCTCGGGTGGGTATATAATCTGATTCTTCGTGTTTAGATTGACGTCGTAGGACACAGGAGAATATTCACGGTTCTTCACAGTGCCGTAGATGTTGTTGAACTGGATGTCTGTTACTGATATTACACCTTTCACGGCGAATATTGTGGAAAGAACGTCAGAGACGATGATTGGCTGCCCTATGTGGAATCGCGATATGTCAAACTGTGTCTTAAGGTCCCTTATGATGCTCTGAAGCAAAAGCATCTTGTTGAGTGAAGGATCCACCAATACCTGGAAATTGAGCTCCAGATTAATGATTGCAGCATCGAAAATGTCGATTGCATCGGACACCATTCTGTAGGAATTTAAGTACCTTCGGAGATTTAGCTTCAGCTGGTCTGGTGAAGTTATGAGTTGTCTCTCCGTGTTGCGCGAGATGATGTACAGCCTCGATGCCAAAGGATTGTTGGGATTCTTGTTCATCGTCGCCCTGAACACTCTTCCGAAATTGCTCGGCATCGTGTAGACCCTCGCGAGGAGGTCTTCCTTTGTGACTATCCTTTCCTGAGAATTTTTGATCGATGGAATCAGCGCAAGCAATTCGTCGCTCGTCGGAGGATCTTCGCCTCCTGCAGCTGGTAGGGGATTTGATGCTTCTATTGTGTTTCTCACTTGAAGTTGTCGACCAGGAAGCGGATTTTCCGGAAAGAAAGTTATGAGACCTGTGATATTTTTGATGGTGTTGGGTGCCACATTGTGATTGAGACCCCCGCCGTACCGATACACGACCGTTATTGTAGTGTTTGCGGCAGATACACCTAACGTTGACGTTTGCAACATCTTCTGCGGATTCACTGGGACTCGTGAAAAAGTCTGCGAATAGGGGAGAGGAATGGAAAATTCCGAAGGATCTGGTATGATGTCGTCTTCTAAGTTGTCAGCTGTGCCTCCTCCAAACAACAACGTCGTTCCACGAGAGCTTAGCGAAACTTCTTTTACGAATCTATACGGAGCGGGTATCACCTTCAAGTTGTCCTTGACCAAATTTGACTCTGTACTTGTATTCGTGACATTTCTATAGACAACATCGTGAGTTAAGTTGCCCACCTCGTAGTACTTGTTCCCTATTCCATCAGACACATCGATTATTTGCGTAATGTTCGACTGACCTAAAGAAACTCTTCTGAATGGGACAAAATCTCCCCACTGGTATGTCTCTGACGTCTGATTGCCTGAGGAGCATAGACCTGATTTCTTGAGTATCTTCGAGATTATCTTTCCGCCCAAGCGCCTACCATTGGTCATTTCGACAGCAGGATCTACGAACAAGACACCCGTGACAGGATCGGCCTTCCAGAAATCAACGTCTTCCATCAGTGTGAATGTGATGCCGCTGTTGGACTGCAGAGTAGTTCCTTCTTTGATCGTAGGAAGAAGATCTGGGTCTGGTTCGAGGGACCCGTCATCTAGAACTGGTATCTCTACGTAGAAATCTACACTTGCTAACGCCGCCGATGCTCCTGTGATTGGCACCCCTGCATTCCTCAGTGCTCTTTCTTTGTTTTGAGTCTCTACTACTGTGTCGCCGTGGAGCTCGCCGTAGAGATGGTCCATGTAGAAAGACATGTTGTCGCCGATGTAGGCGGCCATGTCCAAGAACAAACCTCCGATCGAAGCTTCTGAGAAGTCACGTATCCTATCTGGATAATATTGTCGGGCATAATCGAGAAGTACAGCTCTAAATGAATCGAAGTCTCTCGCCAGATAGTTTCTCTGCCTCACTGACTTGAGTGCTACATTGTTGTCTTGAATTGACATGTGGACCTTTCAGTAAATAAGCAGATCTATCAGATAACGTATAGAACTATTTGCACGGCTTTCTTGTCTGTGCTTAGAGCAGGTATCCTATAAGTGACATTGACGTTAATTATTCCGACATCCTTGTTGCCTATCCTGTCCACAGTTGATGTGAACTCTTCAAGTTCGACAAAAGGCATCCATGTTCCTACAGTACTTTTGATTCTGTCTATTGCCCTGTTGTCGAAATTTTCTTGTGACACGAACTCTGTGGTGAGCGGTTTTAGATTGGCACCATACTGATAAAGTCCAAGACGCTCTCCCCAGTTTGTCTGCAGAAGATTTCTTAAATTGTCGGCAAACTGTTCCTCTAGACTGTAATTCATTATCAACAGACCGTCGGAACTACCTAGCTGTAGCGGCGTCTTTATTCCAAAGGGAGTCGGTGTCGGAGCTTGAGAAGTGTCTTCTAGGTCTTTTTGCTCCTGTGTCTTACCGGAACTCTTGAAGCTGTAAGTCGCCATGACCGTAACTATCAATCACATCAAGTTAAGCATCCTACTACGGCGGAGGAGGACCTGGCATCGGTTGCGACTGATCCGGCTCATTGTCATCATTATTGTCTCCGATTATTGCCTGCTCACCGCCCGCGTCCACCACCGGAGGACCTTGCTCTTTGGAATTTACAGGATCTGATCCCGGTTGTTTGAATCCTTGCGTCTCGTAAGGATTACCGGAGATGACCTTCCACGTATTGATCAAAGCTCTCACGACTCTTCCGTCACCCATGGCCCACCAGCCTGGTGGGTTGCTTGTCGGTCCCATCAATCGTGGTTCAGGTGAACCAAACGCAACATTTTTATAGGGTTGACTAATCTGATACGACCTAGGCTTTATTCCCGTACACGGTGGCCCCTTTGTATATGAGGCTTTATTTTTGTTACCAGGATCTGACCCTCCTCCTTCCACTGTATAGAGAACAGAATCGCCTTCATTGTAGTCTTCTGCGACTACAATGACATGACCCCTGCCGCCCCACCTATCAAGAGAATCTACGATTATGACGTCACCTCTTTTTAGAGAAGGAAGAGAAGAAAGTTTTGCTTCCTCTTTAGAGGCATAAAATTTACCATTGGGCTCAACTGGTAGCTGAGGCAGAATTAATGCTCCTCTGACTCTTGCGATTGCATGCAAGTCTGAAACAGGATTGCCTCTTGCCAGATCGGTGAACCAGTCGACTATCACCTTAGGCGCATCGGGTTTACTACTTACAGGCAAGGCGCGAGGTCCATCGGGTAGGTCTCCCCAAGGTCCCGACTTTGTGATGTAGGACTCTATTTTACCAGATCCTGTCCCAGACTTCTTGTAGTCGAAGAAATATCTTGCTCCGCCCTTGCCGAGTGCGACTCTGGCGAACATGCCACATGATGAGGCTTGACTGCATTGCTGTATCGCTGCCTTCAAATTATTCGTCGCTTCTAGCGGCAAAATAGCGTATGAATATTTTTCTGGGTCTTGACTCCAAAAAGTACCAGCTGAGTCGTCCAAAAAGGCTTTGATAGCATCACGTGCTTCAGATTCAGGATCAGTCCCGCCGTCAGCAGGCTCGCCTAGAGGTGGAGAATAGCCCACCTCTTTCATTGTCAAACCTACTAGTCCAGAAGGAGCTGTACCTAATGTCTTTGACAGTGCATGACAGATTGACATCTCGGCCATCTTCCTGCCGAGGACTCTCCTTGAGGCTTGCATTACAGTGTCTGGGCTCACACCGTTTTTGTCCTGAGGTTCATTTTTACCGAAGAGACCAGCATCATTGATCATCTTGCAGACATCTCCCAGCGCGCCTGGGATGTCGAACGTAATGAGTTTAAAAGCTATCTGAGGTATGCCTCCGATTAGACCCAACATGAAATCCGGAAACCCAAGAACCATCGACAGTTTCATGCTGAGAAGGCACGGTATCTCTAAAGAAGGAAGACCTATTCCGAGCTGAGGCAGCTCAGGAAGAGGAATTTCTATTCCTGGTGGCAGCTTCGGTACTGGGAGTTCGAGCAACGCACTCGGAAGTTTCGGTAACTCAATTCCTAGCTTGACCGCTAAAAGCGGCGGATTGGGAATCATGAAGACCATGAAGTCGCCTAAGCCGTCTAACTTTAAATTACCTCCTAAGCTTGTTGCTAAAGCAACAGGGTCGGCGACAGGAAGCAAATTATACTCAGACGGATTGTCGAGAGCCCTCGCGAGGTCGAGGTAATAACCCAAGATGTTCTTGTGAAAATCAGGAAATATCTCGATGTTTGGAAGGTCTCGCCGAAGGCGCTCGGCCATCTCTGGGCTAACAGGCGGTAGAGGATCCCCGCACGGGAAGGGAGGCGATCCGCCCGACAACTCTTTTATCACGTCTTCAACGAATCGTTCTTTTGCCGCTTCAGGAAATCCTGAGGTTAATTCAGCTTTACTCTTATCACCGCCGTGAGGAGTCAATATGCCTGCATGCACCATGCACCCGTCGCCAGGACCTGCTGTATAAGGATTAGGCAAAGTCGAATACCCTTTCTATTTGATCAACACCTTGTTGGCAAATTTTGCTTGTCCTACGGCCAAAATGGGATTATTGTTACCGTCACCTGCGGCAGCCCCTGCGAAAAAGCCTCCCATGGTAGTGACTAGCGACGGTCCCGATATGTTGCCGTCCACTGCAGAGACAGGTTCATCTGAGCAGACAATACCCTTGTCGGCGTCTTCTCCTCCCAGTTTGATAAATCCCAATTTGGAAGGCTTGAAAATGATGTCGCCGTTAGTTTTTATCATGATAGAAGCCCATTTGTCCAAATCAGCTTCTTCGTCTTTTCTTGACTGACGATTGGGCACTTCTGTCACTGTGTAATTCGTAACAACGAGCTCTAGATCAGACCTAGCTATCATTCTCACCTTGTCTGACTTGATGACTATTGCGGCTTCTCCTGCTGAATCGTCTTGAGAAAATCCAGTTTTCGAATTGAAACCAGTTAGTCCGAATTTGGAGTCGGGGTTTGTCCGTTGCGAGATAAGAATTCTGCTTCTGTCGTTCTTGTAGTCTGGATCTCCCTCGGTTGGTGAAAGAACAGAATGAGACTTGTTTAATTCCTTCTTTATGGGTGTGCCTTTAGTAGTTCCTTTGGCATCCTTGATACTTGTTGTGTCAGCTTCGACTCCAAGCGTCTCAGGCGTGCAACCCCTACCTGTCACCATGTCTATTGCACCTGCTTCTTGAGCAAAAGAAGGTACAGATAATGGTCCGTCTCTGTCTGTGCCGAGGACAATCAAAGAGTTATTTGAACCTTCTAAGACTACATCTGCTGGTCTCTTCCTGAATCTGGGTATTGACTCGAATGTGGTATATTGGGCAGCGACCGTTTCAGTGACAAGAAGTTCGAATATGTCTTCTGGGACGTCTTTCAGGATGTTGAAATCAATCGAGGTGTGTCTATCACCTTCAAAATCTACGACAGGCCCGTTTCTAAGCTCGTGCCAAACGTTCTCACCCGTGGCAGCTGTATTCTGTTTCTCTGCATCGGCTGCTTCCCTGACGGACGGAAACAAAGACTTTTCAAATGCACGTGCAGGGTGAGAATGGTTTACGTCGTCGGCTACATTTACATCAACGACTCTGCAGAACCAATAGCCTATTTGAGGTCGACTCGCTGCCGGGTTGTCAAACATCGCCCAGACCAATTCACCAGGTTTGCAGGGCAATGAAAGGTGCGACGGAAAGAAAGGAAAAAGAAACATTGGGAATTTTGTTTCCCCTGCCTCCTTGGCTACTATCGTATTTCTTGGCAAAGCATTGGCAAGATTGAAATTAGACACTCCTAATTCACTAAGCCACCGATTTCTAGCGTCGTCGGCCAAAGTTTCAGTATTAGGGTCGGAGATTACCTCGATCACAATCATCTTGACGAAAGTGGGCGATGGTACGGAATGTAGTATATGTGAATCTACATTGAAAGTACCTTCAGTGATTCGTCTTATGTTGTCTGCGCCGTCTCTGCTGTTAGTCGACATTCAAGACCCCAGCTTCTTAAACATTTCTTCTGGGTCTATTTCTTTGTCGTCTTTTGACTCAGACTTCGACACCAGCTCTGCAAGTCTAATGATTTGGTCGTTAGCTTTGCTCATCTTTTCTATGTAAGTCGCAAGTGCTTTGCCATGTACTGCGTGCTCTGTGCTCTTATCCTGGACTATCTCCACTAGGGAGGTGAACAAAACATAAGCATTCTGTCTATCTGTTATCGCGTTCTCGTATATTTCCCGCCACAGCTTTTTCTTTTTATCGGACACTCCATCGATTTGTGTGAGGAGTTCGTTGAAGTCCTGTATCTTCTCTTCGATAGAGACGTCGTTATTCTTTGATGTTGACATGTCTTTATAACAATATTCAGAAGTCTCTATTTGTGTCCACTTTGGTCTTCTTGTAGTGACGTTTAATTGACTGCATTGCAGTCGTCAGTTGCTTAGGCGATAGACCCGATAGCTCTCTCATGTAGAGAAGAACGGCACTTTTGTTTAGTAGGTCTATCTCGTCTATGTTCTCGAAGATTGTGATGATTGCATTGATGCAGGTCAATTCATTCTCTGTCTTGACACGAGTTCTTATTTCGTACAGGAGGTTGACAGTAGTTTCTACTGAGTCGACTGAGTCGATAATGAAGTCTTGTGACGGAATTAGGCTATGCTCTTCTATGATTACGGTCTCATGCTCAGTCAGACCAGTGGGATCATCGAGACTAATATTTCTTTTGACACGTTGCGCTTTTTGTTTTGTCCTGATGATCAACCAGTTTTTGGCAACTACATTGAAATATGAAAAAGCATTCGTACCTCTCGCCTGATCGAATTTGTGTATTGTCTCAAAAAGAAAATTGACACAGTCGTTCTTGAGCTCTTCATAGGTGTCATGCATCCCTGTGAACTTATGAATATTGATCAGGTTCTCGACCAACTTTAGAAATGCCGGCAATATCTCGTCGACGTAGAGTCTATCTCTTTCCTTCTTCGATTTCTCGGCTTGAAATCTAACTATTGCATCTTGAGTTCCTGCATTGAAATACAGCTTAACTGATGAGGCATTTTTAGTTCTTGCGTTTAAGCCGTCCAAGGGATCAAGTTTTTCTCCGGAATCATAGGAAGCTGCATCTACGTCTTCCAGAAGCAACTTGGTCTTTCTCTGTTTCTGTCTTTTTGCAGTCATATTTAGATCGTTTCTACATCTTGGTTGTTCTCTGATGACACTGACATATCGAGTATTATAGCGATCTTGTGAAGTGAGTCTTTCGCTTCTGTTATGTCACGTACTAGGTCTTTGATTATTGGTTCGTCTGAAAAGACTTCTATTTTGGTTTTTGCGTCTATCTTCTGGTATTGTTCATCTAAAACTTTGAGAGAGTCTTCAACAGCTTCTTCCACACTCTCAAGCTTATCCATGAACGCCAGGTTTTTCTTGACGCTGAAGAACAAACCTGAAGTTGTGACTGCACATATGACTCCGAGGGCAATCGTGAGTATCACAGAATACCTTTCGTAATTTCATCATATTTGCCCATTACACTTTGAATCGAATATTCTTGTAGCAGCTTTTTTTGCAACGACTGAGCCCATTCCTTTGGAATGGTGCTATTGTTTCTAAATTTTGTGATCTTTCGCTTGAAGTCTTCCTCTTTCGGATTTGCCCATTTGCTTCCCTTCATAAACAGTTTCCCATCCAGTCTGGATGGATGAACTTCAGAAAGAGAATAATCGACATCTATAAATTTGCCGTGCGACATGAAATCAAGATGCCCCGACCAGTTGGTTGCAACAACTGGAAGCCCTGAGGTTGCTGCCTCTAAGATTGGCAGACCATAACCTTCCCCTCTCGTTAGAGATACGAGAGCTTTGATCTTTGGGTGTCGATATAGAGAAGCGACTTCTGAATTGGACATGTTTCCATGAACAATATGGATCTTTGGGAACGGTCCTTTTCTTACTTCCCTGAGAAGAGCTTCAAATGTTTGATTGACGACCTTTCTGTCGATGCAAGTATTTTTTCCAGCGTTTGTCTTTATGACTATTCCAACTTCTTCATCGTTGGCAAAGGTCTCACAAAGCCATTTGACTGTATAAAATATGTTCTTCCTGTCGTTCTCAGGGTTAGTCCCGGTAAGCTGTCCAAAGACCAGGAAATTAAAACTGGTGCTGAATTCTAGGTCGTCTACACCTGTCTTTGTGTCTAGCCCTATTTCATCAGAATATGCCTCTGGTACAACATGCAGGGCCGAATTAATTTTTCCGCAAGACGTCAAGCTTTCAGCTGCATGCTTTGAAGGAACCAGGACCATTGACATGGAATTGCAAGCACTTGTCCAAGCAGGATTGCACTTATCTGTCTCAATTCCTGCTGTGATTCCGATGTTAGTCTTGGCAAGCTTTGGGTCCCATTCATTCGGTAGTTGAAGTTGGACAGAGACGTCATAATTCTTGCCAGTAGGATCGACGGTTTTTTCCATCAGCTTTCCAATGAGACCGTCTTCAATGTTGCTGTTTATCAACCACGGAGTGTCACCCCATGGCAGAGCTTGTACTTCGAGATCGACATCTTTTTTCGAAAGGAGCCAACGTGCTATTTGACGTGCATGTACCCCATAACCGGACTGTGTCAAGACAGGACCTCTAAGAAGAACTTTCTTACGGGCGATAGGATTTACAATCATCATAGCTCACTCACCTTCCAGCTCTTGTAATTCTTCTTCCACTCGTCTGTGGACTTTGTCAATGTGTGGTCCCAGTCATCCACCATCTTTTGTATCGAATAGTCCTTCTTTGCTCTTTCCATTGCCTTCTTACCGATTCTGTCTCTCTCTTCTGGGCCCATTTCGTACATCTTCATGTAAGCCTTTGACACAGTCTCGTGTGAGACGAAGTCTTCGTAAATGTATGGAACCATGTGGTTGCCAATCAGTGTTCTCACTTCCGGCTCGAGAGCGATTCCATACTCCTCACCTGTTTCTGGGTTCTGAACTTGTCGCGACAACCCACCTGTCTTAAGGGCTATGATCGGTTTGCCGCACATCATCATTTCGAGAGTCGGTAGTCCAAAACCTTCGTTACAGCTTCTGTTTACGATGGTGTCTGACATGTTGTAGAGGGTCTTCATGTCATGAAAACCAATTCTTTCCTTTGAGAAAACGATGTTGTCTCTAATGCCTAACATCTCGATGACTTGAAAGAGGTTGGTCCCCTCAGGATCCATTGGATCTGTGTGGAGAATCATCGTTGCCTTCTTGTGCCCCTTCTTTTCTTGCAATTCCTCTAAGAACATTTTCCAAGAGACTAGGATGTCACTTGTCATCTTTCTTCTTGCATTTCTAGAGACGTAGAGACAAGTAAAATGATCTAATTTGTCTTTGCCCATGAGAGCTGCCTTAAACCTTAAGGCTTCTTCCTTAGGAATGGGCGAATAAAGATCGGACGGGACAGCATGAGGTATGTAGTTTGTTTTCTCTGGGAAGTGTTCCTTGACCATCTCGTACGTCGGGTAATTGATGCAGTTGATTAGATCCGTCGACTCATAGAAAGGTCTGTTGAAATCTGGCCAGGGTGGATTGTCCCATAGGTGCCAATACACGATCGGACAAATTTGATGAATCTCGTCCTCCATCTCCCAGACCCACACGAAGAATCTAGGGTCTGTGAATAACATAAGCGCATCAGGCTTCAGCTGTGCCAATGTCTTCCTGAGAAGGTTCTTGTCTCCAAAGCCATTCGTAGGCTTTATGACGAAGTCAGGATTGACTACAACTGTATCATAGTTGTCATGTCTGACAGCGCCTCCGAAACATCGAAAGCTATACTTGCCAGTACCGACTAGACCTGAGACCAACCATCTTGCTTGAGTTCCAACTCCTGATGTTGAAAGCGGGTGGTCTGATAGCAACAGTATGTTCTTTTTCTGCATTGTCCCTATATTACCTAAAACTGAAAAGTTGTAACTTCAAGTACAGTATTGTGTGCCCTTGAATTCGCAAAAGGTGCAAGAATCTCTATTTTTGATGGAGACGCCTCTCTTCACAGAAGTAATCATGTTTCCAACGACCTTGAGCGACCGCTTAATTGGAACTTCCCCGAGAGAAACAGAGAAGAGCTCGCAGTGATTCCCTGTTTTTGCTTGCTTCTTAAGAATGACGAAGCCACAACGAATGTCTTTGAAAGGGACGCTGGGATTCTTCTGATGCCAGTAATTCTTGTAGAGACCCAGCTGCGCCTTAGTCATCTCGTCTGATCGCTTTTCCTTGAACCAACCTCGGTTCGACGTCTTCCAGTCGAGAATCCAATACAGGTCTTCACCTTTCTTACCTTTCGACTTGATGACGCCGTCAATGAAACCCTTAAAGGCATGTGGGTGCCCTTCTACAGCTTCGTAAAGCTGATGTTCTGCATCAACGACCTCCCAGCCAGGGAAAGTATTTTCCAAGAACTCAGGTACCTCAGCAAGTATCTGCGCTGCTTCTAGCTTTGCGGTCTCAAGAGACTTGATAGTGAAGTCTTCTTGACCTGACTTCTTTCTCCATGCTTCATCCAATGCATTCATGCAAATCTCTGTCTTCATCACTTTCGTGAGGAGATAGTCTTCGCATGCAGAGTGAACAGCCGTGCCGAATTCTAGAACAGGAGACGGCTTGGAGAAGTCTAGCTTCTTGACGTGGACGAGATTATGACGATAAGAACACTCTTTCCAAAGCTTCACTTCGGAGAATGACACGTGAGGCTTCCCCGTTGGGAGAGTTTCGAAAAGCGCCTTTTCTTCTTGCATTGTATTGCTACACTACAGCGCAAGGAGACAGGAGTTCAAAGAGTGTTTAGACAGGTGCTAAAGTCAGTTCGCACACATAAGTCAAAAACGTCACAGTTTGACTTTTTTCGTAGAGACTGCCCGGCCGATCAGATCTTCCCAGTCACGTTCTGGTCTTACTTCTAGATTCTTTTTCCATGCACCATCCATGACAGGAGTATCTATGGAAAGATCATCTGCGATCTTTGTCATTGCGTTTAAATCCTTGACAAAACATGAGCCTCCGAACCCGTAATGGCCATCCGGTCCAGGCACAGCCCAGTGACTCTCTCCTAGGCGTCTATCATATTTCGCATATTCGACAACCTTATCATAGTCCACATTAAGACCGGATTTATCTAGGGCTTGACAGACCTGCGCCATCTCATTCGCAAATGCAACTTTGACTGTGAGGAAGTTGTTGGTGAGATATTTCACCATCTCTGCGGTGGTGGATGAGGTCTTCACAAGCGGGACATTCGGAAATGCTGTCTGAAATACTTGTTTTACCGTGTTGATCCAGGGCCGAGGACCTCCGAGAATGATGCGATTCTGGTTGCGCATATCATCAAGTGCATTGGCCTCTGTTAAAAATTCTGGATTGAAGACAACATGAAGACCGGTCTCTCCGAACCTCTTATTCCATCTTTCAGTTGAACCGGGCGGCACCGTAGACTTTACAACAGCAATCCTGTCGCCTGGCATCTGTGAAAGCTCTGTAAGAACTCCTTCCACGATGCTGAGGTCTGCAGAACCATCTTCAAACATGGGTGTAGGTAAACAGACAAAAAAGACTCCCGAAAAGTCTTTAAGTGATTCACATGCAGCAGCAAATGTTTGTACTGCCGTAGGTGTCAGGTGAGAGGTCAAATCGGTCGGCGCGAGACGATTATTACCGCCCGGAGCGACTTTACCAGTCTTGTCGTATGTATAAACATCAAATCCACGTTCTGAAAATACAGTCGTGAGAGAACCGCCTACAAAGCCTTGACCGATAACTGCGATCGTTTGTTTCATGTGAATATCAAAAGTTCAGAATGTCTGTTTTGCAATTTAGTCAATTGACGCATTGTTTGTTAATGGTCTTGTGTAATTTAATCCTAAAATCTTTATCGTTAGATTGATACAGCCTGACCCATGTGTCCTGTTGACAATGCTTTCACTTTCATGTGTCTCATCTTTGAGACAAGATGTTGTAAAGACTTGAATAGTAATTGTCGACCGTAGGAGAAAAGAAGTCTACTTCTATTCCAGCATCTTTGAAAATTTCGATGTTCAAGTAGTCTTTCCCGCCAGAACCAGAGACATATTTCTTCGCGCCTAGCTGACGGCATATCGAGAGAAGAAGTTCTGACTTTGTACCTTGCTTACCCGTGATCGAAGAGGACATGACAATGTCATTTTCAATTCTGAGTTTTCTTCGGCACCACTGAATCGACGACATGTTGATGTCGACCAGATTTTCACTTGAATCATATACTTCAGACATGTCTTGCTTCAGATTGAAAAATATCTGTTTCTTGATCTTGTCTCGCCAACGAACATCCTTGCTGACTTTTACGTCCTTTATCAGCATGGAGTTAGCGTCTTTCTCCACAGGAACCGTGAACCACTCTTCTTGCCCGGATCGATTAAGAAACCTGTTTCTATTCTGAAAGTCGTTCTTCTTGAATTTGACATCATCTAGTACTACGAATAAGTCAGCTGAGGACATTTTCTGGAAGAAGCCCATGTACGGAAAATGTTCCGGCTGATGTATCGTTACTATCATATGAACATCCTGAAGGGCATGAATCCCTCAGCATACTTGCAGACTCTGCTCTTGCTTCCGTTTGCAATTGCCTTTGACTCTATTATTGTCTGTAGGTCGACAGAATAATCTTCTGAACCCAACAGTTGAGATGCATAGTTCTTTGATGCTTCTTTTTTCAGATCCATCACATGGCTCGAAAGCTCTACGAACATGCTTGGACTAAAATCGTAAGAAGAAGGAGTCTCATAGAAGACTACGTTTCTGGTATATCTGCATGCAGAAAGAGAAGCTTCACAAACTGCTCGATGATCTTGATGTGTATCTTTGCTGTAAGGTATGAAGATGTATTGATAGCTATTTTTTCTCAGGCCTTGTTCGATAAACCCTACTAATTCGTTATAGAATCGACTAACTTCTCTATCGACTCCTGGGAAAAATACGAGCTCTATTTTGGATTTGGAAGTAGCGACTTGTTGCCACGCATTTTTCTCTTCGCTAATCCTGATGTTGTCTTCAGGAGACATGCCTCGCGAAACTACACAGCACACATCGATGTCGTGAGTTTCTCTACTCTTTAATATGAGACCTCCGCATGATATGAAGACATCGTCTGGATGCGGACCGATGAATAACAACTTATTTCTTTGAGTCATAGTGACCTCAAGAAAGCAAGCAAATTCTCATTCTGCTTTTCGAAATCGAATTTTTCTTCAACAAGATTCTGTAGACCGTCTCCCATTTTCTGTCTCAGAACATGTGATTCAAAAAGTCTTTCGAGACAGTATTCCCAACCCTGGGGGTTGCATGCTACGAAACCGGTATTGTTCATGTCTAAAAGCTGTATAGCAGAAGGAAAGAAGTCTGCTACCACAGGTATCCCCAAAAGACCAAACACAATAAACCTGCCCGGGTTTGAAGGCATCTTGAATCTAATTGAATAGTCGTCTTTGCTATAGTTGAAATTTTTCTGCAAGACTCCTTCGTTTTTATCTTTCACATTGTGAAGGATATTGTTGGGAACTATGCCTACGTCGCAATTCCCGAGATGTCTGTGATAGTTCTCCATGCTCCAGGGAACATGAACGACATTGACTCCTTGAGGAATCCATTCTTCATATCCGGTAGGAGCTAAACCGCTATGCATGACTACTAAGTCCAAATCAAACTTGCTTGAAAGAGATGACAAAGCAGGAGTCACTGTCTCCGACATACATTCTAGATGGATTAAATTCCCGTGGTATCCTACCGAAATTCTGTCTTTTCTTTCGTGCTTCTTCTTTGTAGATTTGATTTTTGGATATTCGGCGTACCTGACGATAGGTTTCTTTGAGATGCGCCAGAAGTCTTCCATTTCTATGGAGTCAACGACAAGAAAATCACAAAAATCTATGCTTTCCGCTACGCTGTAGTTTCTTGGATCTATGATTCCCAATTTAGCGTTTGGTGCAGCCTGCTTGATCTCTTTTGCCCAGTGATGGTCATATGTCATCAGAAGAACGACGTCATATTCGCTCACTTTTTTGTCATAATAGCTGATACCAGGCATCGACTTAAGTGCGTCTCCATAAAACATGGAGCATGCAGCATTAGGCTGGGAAGTCAGAAAATCTATCTTCATCAAAGCATCCTGATGATTTCATCTATGGCTTCTGAATAACTTTCTGTGAAGCCTCGCTGAGTGAATTTCTCAGTCTTAGACAATGTAGCACGAAGCAATCTGTTGTATTGGTCGTCTGATAGATTTGCAGCTGTCGTTGCACCGTTCATCACGTTATCTATGAGGTTTCCTTCATCAGATAGCTGTATTCCACAATCTGAAACATTTATAGAGGTCCATGGATTGATAACGGGAACCAATCCTGCTCTCATTGCCGTCGAAACTGACGTGCAGCAACTCTCAGACGATGAATGAAATATGACATAAGAGCATTTACGAGCAATGGAATTGAATTTGTCTTTTCCGGGCTCTATGAAGCCATGATATTTGATGTTCTTAGAATCTTTTATCTTTCCCATGTATTGTTTTTCAAACGCTTCTTCCATGGGTCCACAGATATGCAAAGTCTTGTCTGGCATCTCTAAGAAGGCTTCAGTGACTATGTCTACTCCTTTGCATATTAGGCCGTTCCCGGCAAAGCACAAGAATTCATTCTTGGACCTCGTCGATGACCATTCCTCGCTGTAAGAAACTTCGGGGCTCACTGCAGGAGTGAAATTAAGAACTACTTTTCCATAGCTGAGATAACTGTCATAACTTCTAGTACCTTTCTCACCGATAGTTAAGACACAGTCTGCAGCGTCCATGATGTCTAGGAAAGACTTGCCTGTGACTTCTCCAACAGTCCTCATCGGCGGCGCATGTCTTCCTGTCCTCTCTTCAAACATCTGGTATCGCTTCAATACCATTGCGTTAGAGAGGTCTGGTTGAGGTCCCATGGCGAGAAGGACCTTTATCTTGGCACCAGAAGACTTTGAATATCTTGCGAAATGTCGACCGCTGTTACCTACACCTAGACCCAGAAATAAATCGTACTTTTTGTTTGGCTGCCAATTGTGATTGTCTCTATCGATCAGGTCTACTGCGAAGCCTTTGCTGTTCAGTATCTCTATCGCTCTCAATATCTCCCAATTGTTCGTGTGGACATAACGAGAGACATCTGTATAGAAAGGTTCTGTCTTGTAAAACATCGCAGCACGACGCGTCGGCGTGATCGTCTTGTGCGAGATGTTTTCTATCAATTTCAAGTGAGTCTCCTGAGCTTCGAAGTCATTGCATATAGACCTGTCTCTTGCGGTCTTAATTCTAGGAAAGAGTATTGAGTCTCCCATCCACGGGCTGCGAGATAGTCTCTATAGAAACTGATGACAAAATCTTCAGATAGATTCGATGATTCCTTGCCGTAGAAATTATCTCGGCGTGCGCGCCATTCGTGTTTGTCCTCATAGTTGAAAGGCCTTGTTTTGACATTGAACACAACTATACCCTCAGACGCCAGAAGACCGAGCACTACGTCAAGAGCTTCGAAGTGCTCGCAATATTTGTCATAACAGCCCATGGGATTGTCCAGCACAATTAGATCAAATTTCTCATTCGTCTGTCTCGCTAACCTGAATGAGTCTCCAATGACCACGTGTGCATGTGAAGGAAGTACTTCCCTCAACTTTTCCTCAAATTTGGAATCTATCTCCCATGCATGTATCTTCTTGACAAGCGATGCATAATGACGCGTCTGCCATTCACCTGTTCTTGCAAAGAAGTCTAAAGCAGAAAACTCACTGAGTCTTTCTCCTTTTTCGTCGAGCCGCTCTAAAATTCTTTTAATTGCACGAGAATAGTCTATTGTCACTTTTTCCTCAGCTCCAGAATGTATCTACCTTTGTCCACAAAACCTAGATTATTGTGCAACTTGAAACCATGGAAAGTTTTTTCGAGATAATCTACGAGTCGGTCTAATGTCTGAAACGACCATCTTGTTGTGTCTACCCATTGATTGCCGACTGGTTGCTTTCCATTTTCTGTGAGACGTGTCTCAATGATGATCCTCTTGCAAGATTTGACAATCTTCTTGGCATTTTCTTCTGGGTTTCTCGTGTGATGGAATACAGAGAACAACATGACAGTGTCGAATTCGCCTATGTCTTCCACGAAGTCCAAATCCGTGCACGAATAGTTGATGTCTCTACCGAGGATGTTGGATACTATCTTTGCTCCAATGACTATGAGTGGATCGTTGTCGACTCCTGTTACTTTGCAGCCTCTGTCGTGAAGATACTCACAAAGCAGTCCGGCATTACAACCGACGTCTAGAACTCTTTCGCTTCGAGAGAAATCTACGCTATCTAAAATTTTCGCTCTGGCGTCTAGACTCCTTGAGCCAAGCGCGAAAATTTCTGGTGTGTCTATCGTGTGATAGATACCGCTTGCGCTGTTGGTTGTCTTCTGTTTTCTGAATATAGTTGTATTCGCTAGGTCGAGAGATGTTCCACGCAAGAACTGAAAGGAATTCTGATTAGAAACACCCGGGAAGTGCCTGAGCCAATTTCCAAACCCATACTTCTTTTTGTCATGATCGTCGCAGTAAGCCAAGAATTGTTTGTTGTCCGACGTTCGTACTTCATCCGTCAACATTTCTGCCTGGTCGTAGTCTATGAGGACGCATACTCCCGTCTTTGAGTTAAATCTGACGTTTGAAGGTTTCACATCGCCTTGGTACACACCGAGCTTTTTCTGTTCTATCAGAGAGAGTAGTAGGTCTGCAAGGCTGTAGTTTTCTTCAGACACTACATACTCCTGCAGGATGTAGTCGTACGACTTTTCTTGACTATGCGGTTGTACTCCTCTTTCTTGCAAGAAAGAAGAATTTATGCTGCCTGTCTCATAAGCGACAGGACATGTCTTACTTCCCATTGAATTGAGGTGATGCATCACTTCAAATTCTTGGCGTACATCTCTTGACTTTCTAGGGTTTTTGACGTACTGAACCTTCAGAAGGTATTTCCCAGTGGCGTCTATAGAGGTCAAAGTCTCTCGACGCTCGTTGAATTTCAAATTATCGAATCTAAGATTATCTATGAGAATCATTGAAGACCTCTTGCAACCACTATCCTGTTTGGGTTACCACTAGCCGTCAGTCCAAGGTCCAGAACTATGTGCTCCTCAAAATGCTTGATGAGGACGTTCAGGTCTCTGAAGCATCCGAACCTGCTGTCATAATCGTCAAATGCCCAGATTGTAGACTTTTTTGTACGAGGCATTAGAGACAAAAAGTCGTCTAGAACGGCGTAGTGGTCGTGTGAGCCATCGATCCAGCAGAGGTCTGCAACAGCATCGTCTTCTTTTATTTTCTTAGAAAGTTGCTGTGCATCACCTAGCACAAATCTAATATTTTTATTTTCTTCAAAAGAAGAGTCTCTATCGTCCTTTATATCGCACGTATAGACCAAAGAGTCTGACAAAGCTTTGGCAAAAATAATGGATTGTAGGCCTTGTGCCGTACCGACTTCGACAAAAGTCTTCATGTCTTGTCCTAGAGCTTTTGCCTTTAGCGCTACGTGCATCAAGAAAGAAGGTCTTTGTTTCAGATCAGACAAAATTTGTTGACGTCTATGAGGATCGAATATTCCACTAGAAGTCAACTTTTGGTCCTGGACTTTGAAAGATACGTCGTTCCAAATGGTGTCACAGATGTCTTTGGCACGAGAGTCCATTGCGTCGAAGCTATTGACGCAATCTTCGAAAAAATTCATCACGACCTCCTCTTGACGGCATAAATGAAGATGTCACCGAAAGGTGTACCGTTGAACATCGTCGAAAGCATTGCAAGATCCTTTGACGACACAAGATCTGTCTTAGCCCTCTGTGTGAAGATGTCTGGGTCGAGCTCTTGATTGTTATTGATATTCACGGAATCATAGTACATCTGAGAAACGAGATTGACTGCCTCGTTAGAAATCTCTACGTTTGACTCTTGAAAAACATTGACGACAGTGTCGAAGATGTCTTGATAGATCGTGATGCAAGTCTCTTTGTCAAGCTTGCTCTGCAAATGTTTTTCAAGCTTCTTGGTAAGAAGCTTGCTCATTGCATCGTGTATCTGTTTCTTCATGTTGCTTGATGTATTATAAGCTCGATAGACAGTTTATGTACTTTTCTGTGACGTCCTGTATGTCTATTGTAGACTTTATTCCGTTCACAAATGAATTTCTGAAATCAAGAAGTGGCGGAGAGTACAGGTCAAGAGGTCTCATGTCCCATTCCATGTCTTGAACGACTGTGGAATTTTCTCCCGATATTTCTCTCGTTCCTCCCGACGAAGATACGACGATCTCACATCCCGATGCTCTTGCGTCCACGACGACGTTGGGACAGTGGTCTAAGAACGCCAAATGAACAAATTTCTTTGAGCGCTTATAGACTGAGATGCAGGCTTCCCATGTTTGTTTTCCTACATACAAGACATCGTCGCGTTCAACAATTAAATCTGGATTATCTCCCAAGACAATCAAACACGCCTTATTCGACTTATTTTCCAGGAAGTACCTGATATTCTCCTTGAGCCTCTTGTGAGGTCTCCACGACGAAGAGCAACACCAAACTTCTTCGAATCTGTCAAGAGCTGGGTGTGTTGTCGCAGGTATTGCATCTATCTCTTCTTGTGAAGTTCCATTCCCTATTACGAAGGAAGACTTAGCAATACCAAAGTATTTTTCTGATAGTCTTTTATTGAATTGTGACTGATATATTACGAGATCAGACTCGTTGAAAGACTTCTTGATCGGTTGATTCAGCGCTTCCCAGTCTTGTCTCGTGTTGAAATAGATGCCATCGAGTCTGAGCGCTGTCTTTTTTGCCTTGACAGATAGTCTCTGTATGAAAGACAATTGGACGTCAGGCTCTTTGACGACCGTTGAGGCTTCATGTCCGCGCTTGTTTAGCTCGTCCATTAGCTTTCTGCCAAAAGAATTGGGTCCGCTAGTGGACTTAGGATCAACATTATCGAGAAAAATTTTCACTTCAGGAAGCCTCTTTCTCGAATCCTTTCAGCAGACATCTTTTGCCTGATCGATCTTTCGCTATTGAACAAGTTTTTATTCCCTAAGTCAATGTTGTAGTGATAACCGACGATCGGCACAAACTGTAAACGCTTGCCATCTTGATGGGACATATGCATCATTGGAAGAAAAACTGCTTGATCGCATGCAATCATAATGTAATCACCTTGATCGTCTCTGAAGTTTACATCAGGAACTTTCTTCAGTTCGCTGCATCGAAAAGTCTTGAGATGAGAAGACACCCACGGGTGCTGGTACACCGTTTGATTGCCAACTAGCTTTAGCGGACCAGAGATGTTTTGTGCGGTATAGGACCATCTGTGGGCTGTCCATGCGACAGCTGTGTTAGGATCTTGGTAAACGGCATTCAATATGTGAAGGAGATCATTTTCGACGAGCCAGTCACCTCCATCTAAACGACAAACCACATTGTTGTCTTCGATTGCTTTTACAGACTTCAATGTGTTTCTGACTTCTCCGTGCTTCTCTTCGTTGTCCCATAGGAGGAATCGATTTCTGATCTTTGCTGGGAGAGATTCTACAGTGTTTCTGACGACTGCGGGAGTCGAATCAGTCGACATGTCATTGATGAGTATCGCTCTCCACTTGTCGTATGACTGTGAGACCATAGAGTATAACGTTTTCTCTATGTCTTCTTCGCAATTGAAGTAAGGAATAACAAAAACGAAATTGTTGTTCACTTCTTCACCATGATAGAAGGCTCTCCCCTGTCGCACTTGATGAAAGGAATCGACTCACCGTTCCACTTCTTGTGCCAAATCCAGCCACCGGTCTTTTCCTTCAAATCTGATGCTCTCTTGTCTATCATTTCTTCTGTGACTTGAGACCAAGGCATATCGAACATCATGTTGGTCTCTGCTGTGTCCTCTAGCGAGCCGTTATACAGAGAGTTCCAATGTTTCGTCCAATAGGTTCTGTATGTCCTCATCTTTCTCGGGATGTCATACCACGAGTAATGATGAACACCTGGGAGATTCTCAATAACCTTGTTAAACCACGATTGATAGTGTGATAGAGCTGCTTCGTGTCCACTTGCTGCGGCTTGACGGACCTTTTCAGTCTCTGGTGTATGGAACGTGATGTGGGGCAACACCTCACCTGTTTCTTTGTGGATCATGTCGCATCCATCAGTTCCTGGGAGAGAAAACGTGTCGCCGTTGTTGTCTTTTCTCTTTAGTTGTGCTGGGATGCCGTGAGTGATGTGAGGAAGATTTCTGCTGAGTCTCCACTTCCAGGGTTGAATGTCTAGTCTTACTTTTTCTGGGCCTCCCCAGTATTCGATGACTGGAAGTGAGATGATATCGACATTCTTCGGTATCTTTTGACAGAGGTCAGACACTTTGGAGGCATCTAACTCATGTACTATCTCGTCTGAGTCCATCTGCCAACAGAATTCTCCCGTACACATTGCACGTGCTTCAGCTTTTTGCATGCCGTCGAACACAGCATGTCTCGGATGGGCCCAGTCCCTTTTCACTGTCTTTACTTTCAGCTTTACAGAACCCTCGGTATTGAATTCCTTTTCGAGGACAGAAAGAACCTCTCGAGTACCGTCTGTGCTTCCTCCATCGACGACGCAAACTTCGTTGCAAAAGGCTAGCATCGACTTGATGCACTCTTCGAACGGGTATTTCTGTGACACGCAGTTGTAAGTCGTAGTATATCCGCTTATCGTCGGTTTCTTCTCAATGATCTTTGTGAGAGTCGACCAGAAAAGACGTGGCGCAGAATACAAATATTCGTGAATCGATTCTAGGTCGTCAGTGTCAAACCATTCTTCTTTTGCATGCTGGACGTTGTCATTAAGATGCAACTTACATCCTAGCAGTTTTGCCTCTATGACCATCCTGGGGCACGTGTCTCCGCCCGGAGGAAGATAGACTAGACCTGCAGAACTCGCTAGACGTGCCAGCAGTTCTTTGTAGTCCAACCCCCAAACTATATCATAGTCCTTGTTGTTCTCTTCGCACCACTTCTTGGCAGCTTCTAGTCCTTTGATCCACGAATTCGATCCTAAGACAATCCACTTTTTTCTCTCAAGTTTAGCTGCTTGCGTTCGAAGAAGCTTCATTGTACCTAGCGTCTCTTTTGAGAAGACGCTGGAGAGGACGATGTTGTCTTTTTCGGCTAAGAAAGGAAAGTGCTTGAAGTAGACGTCTTTCTGAGCTTCTGACATCCACCACAGAGCCTTAGCTCCATAGTAAAAAGCTGAAACTAATTTTCCATTCAACTGACCCGCACAGTCACAAGGCGTTCCTGTCAGTGCTTCATGTTTTTCAACAGATCTGTGTCGACAGAATTTATAATCATATTCCAAGATCGTGTATTTCATATTTGCAACGATCGAAGGAATAAGCTCGGGATTCATTTGAGAGAAATTCCCAAAAACCCAAAACTTCTGGACTCCTTGTTGTAAGGCCGCCAAATTCAAATCCCTAGAGTGGATCTTCTGGATCCTAAAGGGAGATTCACTCAGAAGTGCTTCTGTTGTTAATTCAGCACCTCCTACATAATCTTCGACAAACATGTCTGAGACTACAATGATGTCTGCTTCGTCATCAATAATTTTGTTTGGGTTAATGAAGACCTGCTCTTTAAAATTCATTTGTAATTCTCTTTAAGCTTTTAAGCTTTAAAGCTTATTTAAGATGTTTAGAATCTACAGACGACTAGGGAAATGTATATGAAGAAAAGTTCTTCTACGATCGACAGAAAAACATTGACCGCAGTCCCGTCTTCCAAGAAGAATATTTCAACTATTAAAGATATTCACAATAAGCTGTCATCCAGCCCGGCTTTGAATGGCGGATTCGACACTCTTTTATACAAGATAGACAAAATTGAACAAAGTCAAGGTCAGCTCGTCTCCAAGGTAGACAAGATACACGAGGCGATCTACGACCCTAACGAAGGTATTTTTTCCAAGCTTTCGCAACACAGTCTGGATAACGAAGTGAAACTTGGAGAAATTAATAAGAACATCCTCGAACTAAACATCTGGAAGAAAAACAAGGACAAAACAGATCAGAAAGAAGAAGAAGATCTTGACACAAACAAGACAAAGATAGCTTCTTTAGAGAAAAGTGTAGAGTCGCTAAGTTCCAGCAAAGATACTGCTTGGTCCATCATAAAGTGGTTCGCAGCTGCGCTTGGTGGCGCATTGTTTACACTTGCCGCAGCATACATTCAGAAAAAATTAAGTCTTCGATGATGTTCATTTCTACCTAAAATTGTAGGGTAGACCTAATGTCGAAACTTGAAGAACTCAAAGAATTTTTGAGTGAAAATTTAGAAGTAAGGTTGTCGATGGATTCTGATCTAAGAACCCGCCGAAAGTTGCAACATCTTTCTTCTCTCAAGTTTAAAGACAAAGAGTTTCAGTCATTGTACGAGATGACGATGAAACACGCGCATCATGCAGAATACTCGTGCCCAGGATCAGGAATCCTTTTCGTTCAAAAAGTCGTCGGCAGTAAAATGTCTGACCGTACGCCACTTATTTCATCAAAAAAAGATCTTGAAGAACTGATTAGAAATTTGGACGTATCAAGCAAAGCTAAAAGCTTGCTTCTTGAATCTCTCAACTACTCAAATTCTTCTACTAAATTGTCCATAAAGAAATCTTCAACCTCTGCAACTTATGTCGAGATCGCTGAAGGTTATAGCTTTTCTCTTAAGGCTTTGTTAAAGACGCCTTACACCGAACTGAAGAATTCTAAAGTTGCATGCATTGATGGATTTGTCGAAAATGTTTCTGAGATACACCGTCTCATGACTGATGTTTCTGAGAGCAAAATACCTTGTCTCGTTTTTGTTAGAGGCATGTCTGACGATGTTTTGCATACAATTAGCGTCAACTTGGATAGAAAGACAGCATCTGTCTATCCTTTCGTAGTTCCCTTTGACATCGAAAATGTCAATACATTGGTAGACGTTGCTGTTGTGAGTGGAACTGACGTTGTCTCAAATTTGAAAGGCGACCTTATTTCCTCAGTAAGCTATTCAAGTCTGGGAAATTGTCAAAGCTGCATTATTTCTGGTGGCGATGTTAGAATCAAAAATGAAACGACGCGTCATAGGGTGAAAGAACACACAGATAATCTAAAGTCAACTTTGACTGAACGACCCGAGCTAGAGAAAATTTTGTCGAAGCGTCTACAGTCGCTCTCTTCGTCCTGCATTGACATATGTCTACCAGACGATGTTAATTTCTATTCTATGTCACAACAACTTGACGAAGGCATTCGGATTCTATCGGCAGTTATGAAGAAGTCATATCATCCTGACAAAATTGCGCAAGACGCATACACAGCTTACGTTAAAACACTAGAAGTCAATCAAACAATTTTTACTTGATTCTGTCAGTTGTTACTGTAGATGCAGGTGCTTCAATGAATAATGTCGACAAGGCAACAAGAGACTCTAGAATTTTGATAGAGAGCGCAAAGGATACCGTGACTAAAAATTTGGTACTTTCTGCAAGGAATGAGACCGTATCTCTTACTAAGACACAGTTGGAGACGATCATATCGATAGTCAATTTGTCCTTTGACGAAGGTTATCAAAGAGCTCTACCTTCATTTCAGAATGCCATCAAAAAGTACTTTCCTTGATGCAAGGAACTCATGAGAGGTCAGCGTCATCTCATAAAGTGCAGGTGCGTCTTACAGCAATTCAAGGGAAGAGTCGATCCTCCTGCCCATCATTTCATGACTTTTTCTGTCATAGATGATTCAGACAACCCAGTGGTCAAATATGCACAGTGCAATAACTGCGGTATCATCCATAAAGTTGTAGACATCTGCACCTCAGAAGTGCTCCAAGGAAAAGAAGCAATGTCTTCAATCGTTACTATTGAAGACATAAAGCAAAGCTTGCCCTCAAACCTCTCTAGCATACTTGAAAGACACAACGTCGACATATCAACCTGGGAATTAGCTCAATTTTACCTAGAAAATAAGCAGTGGGGAAATGTCGTCGTAATGACGCAAGAGGAAGATTCAGGTTCCAAACACGGCAAATATGTTAGGATTCTCAGCGAGACCTTTTTCAAGATCGAGAATTTCAATAGGGAAGAGTACCTAACTCCTTGAGAGGTCAAGATGGACAAAGAAACAGAATTATACGGACAGCTACAATCAGAAAAACTAGCCAAAGAAAGTGCTGTAGCACACCAGATAGTCAGAGAGATTAATCTCTTCGGTATTAATGACCGTCAGCGGTGGCTAGTGATGTACTATCTCGCCTTGGAGCTTGAAAATGTTCAAGAAATGAAGACACTGACTTCTTTCGTAAAAGAAGTAAAGGGTGACGATTTGTTTATATCAAAGCTCTACGGAGCAGACGAAGGAGACCAAGATGGGTAGATCTGTTCACAATAGAGCATTTGAAGAAGACAGAAATCTAAAGAAGAATTCTGAAGAAGCAATGCAATTCGCAACAGTGCATGCTGGAGACGCGTCCAGACTTGTAGTATTGCACGGAGATGTCAATGAGTCGTCAATCTCCCTCGTCGTGGCCCAACTCTTGCACTTAGCTTCAATAAACCACAATCCAATACATCTAGTAATTTCTACTTATGGCGGATCTGTCGATGAGATGTTTACTCTGTACGACACCATCAAGTTTCTACCATGCCCAGTCCACACGATCGCTTTAGGTAAAGTAATGTCTGCAGGAGTACTTCTCCTCGCTAGCGGAACGAAGGGCATGAGGATGATTGGAAGATCTGCAAGGATCATGATTCATCCTGTATCGGGCGGAGTGATGGGCAACGTCTTCGAGGTCATAAATGACACCAACGAACACAAACGCCTACAGGACCAGATGGTGTCGGCTATAGTCAGAGAAACAAAGTCTTCTAAACAAGAAATTGAGAAGATCATGAAGTCAGGCCACGATTATTATCTTCTCCCAGATCAAGCTATCAAGATGGGAATCGTCGATAAGATCATAGGCGATTAGGCTTCTGTGCAAACGTCAAATAGTTCTGAATATAGTCCTCTTCATGCCTCGTCAACAATACGACAGGTTCTTTCCGTTCTCATCAATTCGACCTGAGCAGCGAAAGGCTATAGAATTCGCTTTAGACTCGTATGAGTCTGGCAAAAAAGCTGTCTTGCTAGAGATGGGTACGGGTACGGGTAAGTCGGCTACAGGCATCACAATCTCTAGATACATGGATGTGTATGGTGATGCCTTGAGAGATGAAGAAGGCATGCCTCTGTCGGGTGCATATCTTCTTACGACTCAGAAGATACTTCAAGAACAGTATATGGACGACTTTGGGCCGAAAAGCGGCAAAGGTCTACTTAGAACCATTAAGTCTTCATCCAACTATCGATGCAATTTCTATACGGATCAGTCATGTTCTGAGTCCAAGAAGGTCCTGTCCAAGTTAGGTAAGCAGCTCAAAGGGACGGACTTTGAGAAACAATGCAAAGAGAAGTGCACGTATTCTCTAGAAAAACAGGACTTTATTGAGTCGCCGTTATCCATCACTAATTTCTCATATTTTTTGGCGGAAACAACGTATGCTGGCAAGCTGACTCCTCGGGCCATGTTGGTGATCGATGAGTGTCACAATACCGAGAACGAACTCGGTAAATTTGTCGAGGTCTCTTTCTCCGAGAAATTCGCAAGAGACGTTCTCAAGTGCAAGATGCCCAAGCTCGACTCTCAGACCGCAGTCTTTGACTGGGTGAAGACGACTTACAGAAAAGCTGTCACCAAGTACGTCAGAGATCTTGAGAAGAATATGGTAAAGATCTCTGACTCTACTGAGGGGTACGGTCAATTCTCTAAACAGTACGAGATGTTAGAGAAGCATACGGGCAAAGTCGACCAATTTGTAGAGATCTACAAAGAAGATAATTGGGCAATGAACGTGTCCTACCCCCAGGAAGGAAACCGACGCGGAGCCCGAAAGTTCGAATTCAAACCTGTGGATGTCTCCAAGTATAGCAACATTCTCTTTAAATCGGGTGCAAGACTGCTGTTGATGTCAGCAACAGTCGTCGATAAAGACGTGTTCTGCACTTCAATCGGATTGGATCCGTCCGAGGTGGCCTACCTCAGGATTGCTTCTCCCTTCAACCCAGAAAAACACCCGATCCATTTCTTGCCAGTAGGTTCAATGGCCAAAGATTCGATCGATAAGACTCTGCCTGCTATGGCAGAAGTGGTCAGAATGCTTTTAGAAAAACATTCGAATGACAAGGGTATCATCCATACGACCAATTACAGAGTTTCTAAGTTTCTTTTAGAAAACGTATGCACGAACAGATTCTTGACTCATGAATCGCACAATCGAGATGAAGTTCTCAAGAAGCATTACGAGTCTCCCGAACCTACAGTCTTGATCTCACCGTCGATGATGGAGGGCGTCGACTTATCTGATGATGCCTCTAGGTTTCAAGTCCTTTGCAAAGTACCTTTCCCGTACTTGGGCGACTTGGTCGTCAAGAAGAGGATGGAACGAAACAAAATGTGGTATCCATATTCGACGGCCAAATCTGTCATCCAGTCTTTTGGAAGGTCGATCAGAAACGATAAAGACTATGCTACGTCTTACATCCTCGACGCCGACTGGCAAAAGTTTTTCTTGAGAAACCAACACATGTTCTCTGAAGAATTTAAGCTGTCACTCAAGAGGTAGGTTTACTTTTTACAAAATGTTTTTATACTGCCTTCAGGAGGTATAGTCTACCAATGAGTGACAGTCCTATCTTAGCAAAATGGAATGAACTAAAGTCTTTAGTCGTGTCTCTTGAACCTGATGTCGTCAAGAACGTCAAGGGTGTTGCTGCTGCCGGTGTCAGAGCCCGAAAAGGACTTCGACAACTACAGACCAGCGCAAAAGAACTTGTCAAGCTGACTCTTGAGTCTGACAAGGCAGAAAAGACAGAAAAGACGTGATTACGTTTTCATGAGGAATTTATGAGAACAAGAGACCGCATCTTAAGAAAGATAGCAGAACTAAACCTCGATCCCAAGGAGCCACATGTTTCTGGTAAAAATGGCATCTTGGTTTCAAAGAGGCAAATTTCTCAGCTTACAGAGGACAAAGAAAAAGACGTCAAGGAGAAGTCAGTAGAAGAAGATGCAGCACCTCTTTTCGGTGCTGCAATTAATAATACTGAAAATGTCCAAGACGAAAAGCCCGTGGAGGAAAAACCCAAGAAGAAGGTTCCTCCTCAGCCTAAGAAGAAGAGCACTACTGGCGTATGAAGCTTCTTATCTTTTGGTAAATGTGCTTCTCTATCTGGCAGATTCTCATTCTAGTCAGCCCGTAGATTTTACCAATCTCATTCAGAGTCAGAGGACCAGACTGCGTGGTAATAACCATGCAGTTTTTTCCTTTTTGGAAGTCGATCCATTGATTACAAGACTTTCTCTCACAAGACAGAGAACGTTTATCAACTTCTTCGAAGCAAGTAGTATTTAGTACGCGTAGCTTAGTCGTCTTTTTGTCTGAGCGGTTGTTCATGTATCTGTGTATGATAGTTCTGTAAGCAATCGCAATTGTATAAGACGACCAAAGAACAAACATGAAAAAGACATACGTACTAGATACCAACGTACTTCTTAGTGACCCACAGTTCCTTCGAAATTTTCAAGATAACGATCTCATCATACCTTTGCTCGTGCTTGAAGAAATGGACCGCCACAAAGGTCGGTCAGACGAGGTCGGTCGAAACTGTAGAGAAGTAAGCAGAATTTTAGACACTCTAACAGAGGCAGGTAGTCTCAGAGAAGGTGTCGCTTTGCCTTGTGGCGGCACTCTTAGAGTGCTATCTTCTCCCGACGGTTACAGCGACCTTCTTCCGCAAGATCTTATCAAAGGGTCCTCAGTTGACAACATGATCATCGGTTTCGTTCTAAAGCTACGCCAGGGCGAATACACAGATGCAATTCTTGTTTCAAAAGACATCAACGTCAGGGTCAAGTGTTCGTCTCTTGGAATACCAGCCCAAGACTATCTTAGCATTAGAGTTGCCGACAATCTAGAGTCACTTTACACGGGCGTGAAAGTAGTTCTTACGGACGAAAAGACCGTGGATAGGTTCTATGAGGGTCAGCACATCAAGGCAGCAGATGTAACTTCTGAAACAGTTCATCCCAATCAAATACTTGTCCTAAAGTCTGTGGATTCAGAAGGCAATACGTTGAAGTCTGCGTTGTGCAGGGTAATACCTGGAGGCTCTCTGTGCTTCTTCAAAAAATACGATGATGTCTTCGGTATTAGGCCAAGGAACAAAGAGCAGACATTTTCTTTAGAACTTCTGATGGATCCCAGTGTCAAATTGCTGACTTTGACTGGTAGGGCGGGATGCGGAAAGACCCTTATCGCCTTGGCCGCAGGTCTAGACCAGCTGGCCTCGATAGGAACGTCTAAGACATATCAGAAGCTTGTCGTGTCGAGGCCTGTTCAGCCTGTAGGCAGAGACATAGGATTCTTACCAGGCACATTACAGGAGAAGATGGAACCTTGGATCTCTCCTATACGCGACAATCTTGAGTTTCTTCTTGGAGCAGGAGGCAAGAAGACGACGCAACGAAGACGCAAATCAGACGAAAATTCGTCTGGTGGTTTTAAGGACCCTTACTTGGACCTCATGCAACAGAGGGGTCTCATAGAGATCGAAGCCATATCTTTCATCAGAGGGCGTTCGATTCCTAATACCTTCATGATAATTGATGAAGCACAGAATCTAACGATGCACGAACTGAAGACCATCGTCACTAGAGCCGGCGAAAATACTAAGATCGTACTCACAGGTGATATAGAACAGATAGACAACGTCCATGTCGATTCTTTCACCAACGGTTTGACGTATGCGGTAGAAAAGTTCAAGGAATTCGACTTGTCAGGACATGTCACTCTCTTGAAGGGAGAGAGGTCTGCTCTTGCAACTCTGGCATCACAAATTCTTTAGAACTAAACTTGACACTCTGGCATAATTTGATATGGAACAGTTATGACCGGAATCTTAGACAGTAAGTCCCGAATAATAGATGCTATACTGACATCAGAGGGACGCCGACAAATGGCTGAGGGGACCTTTCAGGTCTCCTATGCCACTTTTTCTGATGCGGGTGTCTCCTACACGCCTGATGCAGGAGATGGCCATGAAGATCCAACTGTAAGGTTGTATTTCGAAGCATGCAACTTGCCGCAAGACCAAATAACTTTTGAAGCCAACGATGAAGGCAAGTTGATGCCAATGAGGAGTCAAGACATAAAGCTCAAGACTCCCGGCGGCAACGTCCCCTCAGCATATTCCGAAGGGACGATGATGAATGGCCGTCTGACTGTTTATCAGTTGCATCACGGCCGAAGAATAAAGACATCCTTCATACAAGAGAATGCTGACGACTATGACAAAGGATTCATTTATTCTGATAACACAGGATTGACAGGAAGCATACTTGCAAGACCAGCTCTCAAGGCTGGTACTGTCAAGGCAAGCGCACCTTCTCCCGGTGGTCCTTACGTCGCGTACTTCGGTACGAAAGGTGGGATGGGTCCTCAGCAATTTGCCCAAGTCCTGTCACAATCAATTGCAAAAATCAAAACTCTCGGCGGGCCCGACGTGACAGGTCCCGCCATAAACGACTCCGTCTATTTGGACGGAGGAGATAGTTTTATCGGTACAAAGTTGTACGAGTCTGGTACTTTGTCTTCACCACTGTCTCTTGAGCAAGGCGCAATCGGTGGAAGAGTGATGTCAGATGAAGTTCAGTCAGCAGGGTTTGCAACTCAGCTCGAAGGAATATTGACTTCATCTTTTGACAATTTCCTAGAACTTCAGACCTTGGCTTCGATCGACAGACTATTTCAAGACAACCAGTTCACGCTTTCAGAGAACGTATTGGACTTTGACATGTCCAAAATCGACAGAAGGACTCTGAATGTTCTCAAGAAGTCTCCGCCATATCTCAATTCGATAGATTCACTTTTCAGTGATGACAAATTGAGTCATCTTGAAAATCATATGTATTTACCGCCTATTGTCAAGACTTCGGACGCTGCATTGACAGACAAGACAAACCCAGACAATTTGCTGCCTTATGTTCTTGGAGATTATCCTTCGTGGGGTGACAATGAGAAAAAGCTTTCTTTTTCTAAGTTGATGGAACAGCTTGAACCCTACAAAGACGTAAGCAGACCTGTCTATTTCGATGAGTCTTCGAGAAACAACAGAGTAATAGCACAGTTTTTCGAGGTGACAGACAAAGAAGTTTCTAAACTCGACGTTGTCAGCTATGGCGACATCATGAATGACACACAGTCTTCTCTTGTAGTGACAAACAAGGTTTTTTTCGTAGGCAAGACTTTCATAGACGATAGAGGAACAACTTGCTATGTCAACATGTTCACTCTTGTCTTCTCTAAGGATGACAGGCAGGAAAAGGAGTCTTTGTTGTGAGAATCGTTCAAAAACTAAAGCCTCTAGAGAAAAAGTCTTCTATCCTTCGAGTCGACCCGGACTTATTTGCGGAACTGATAGACTTGGACGAGAACGGAAATTATAAGTTCAAGTTTAAGTTTAAGCTCAATCTTAGAAATAAAAAGAAGGATCCTAGAGGATACAGTAAAGTCGCGATCACAGTCCGCAGAGACGAAGACCCAAAGACATCACTTGCAAACATATCAAACAAATTCAAATCTTCGCAAATTGCATCTTCTGGAATAGAAGTCAATCCCATCAAGAAGCTTGAGACAGTAAACAACAAGGTAGACATTAGAGCCATCAAACCTAAAAATGGGGCTTCAATTTCGAAATTGCCGGGAAAAGTTCAGGACAAGCTTTATTCTGGTTTGCAGCTCATCAAAGACTTGAATGAGAAAGAAGAATTCATAGCACAGGAATTTGTCAATTTCAACATTGACGGATCTTCTGCCACTCTTGACAAATTCATAAACAGCATTTTTTCTTTCTATGAGTTGACGACACCAGCTTTCAAAAAAGACATCCTTCTGAATCGATCAATCTTTGAAAGCCAGATAACGCATGCACGTTCTAATATTGACTTTCAAGATAGAGACAACGTTAGAAAAATAGGCCCAGACAGGATCGATCCCACAGACCTGATTGAGAGAATAAACCTGGAACACATCGAACCATCAGATCCAGCAGACGATGAAGACACTAAGTTGTTGAACAACAAGTCTTATTTTCTTTCTCCTGATTTGAGAAGAAACGTTGTGAGCAAAGGAAAAAGCGGTTTGCTTTACGATCTAGCCGAGTATTTTATCGACGACGTAGCACCCCATCCCAGAGAAGATTCTCTGGCGAGATATGAAGCACAACGCGTCGCCAAGACCCTCAAAGAAGCTGAGTTCTCTAGTGATATTTTAGTACCCGATGAATACAAGAGATCAAAACTTTCCGTTAGATTCGACCTGTATAACGAGGAGACAAATGCTGTCGACGAAACGATAACGATGGATCTTTCGATGGTGAGTCACGTCGAAGCCTATGAGTCGTTAAAGAATTATCCAAAAGTTAAAGTAACTCAGTTGCAGGCACCGCCATTCTCCAAATCTAGCACAGGTAAAAACAGGTATGTGGTAAAAATTGGAGGCAGTCCTGACAGAAGAATAAGCGGTTACAATCTGTATCTCAAGTCTGTTACTAAGACGGGCGCCGTGTCGCCCTATAGAAACGTTGGTTTTATTTCATCGTCTGGAGACATGACTGAAGTAATAACGACTAAGTCCCCTCTTTCTGTCCTGAGAGTAGTGCCTGTAGATAGAAGAAATAGAGAGTCAAATCTTTTCACTAATACAGTGATCGGACCAGGTCACGATGTAATTGGAAATCTTACTATCTTACCCAGCCATTTCGGAAAAAGCAACCTAGTAAAAGTAGAAGTCATCAACATTCCTAAGAATGCAGTTTCTATCTCGCTTTTCAAGCGGGACTGTTCCGAAAATCCCGACAGCAATTTTTTCCTTTATGACACATCCAAGGCAGTAAGCGGTCAGACTAGCTACACGTTCGTCGATAAATTGTCTAGAGCTGACCGTACATACGAGTATTACGCAGTCGTAAGCACTACTTCCGCTAAGAACAAAGAAGTACCTGTCATTTCAAACTATGTCATGTATAAGAATGCCCCAAGCATTTCTGAATTGAAAGCAATAAATGTTACTCTGACTAATCCCGAATTTAGGGCTGGATCAACAGGACTTTATGAAATAGCTTTTCAAATAAAGACGGATGTTTCCACGACTGAGAATCAGAGGATTACTGACACTCTAAAGAACCAGCTAGGAGAGCTTTACGATCAGTTTCTCAATCCGCAGGCTAACTCATCGTCTCCTCTAGGCGATTCAAAGGGTATACCTCAATATAACGACCTTTTCTTTCATGAGATTGTTAGGACTAATTTGAATACGGGCGAGAGAGAGACTTTTGACTTAGTCGGTGAAGGAATTTTCATCGATGGAGAGACTTCTCAGAAAAACTCTAACGTAAAAGCTATAGTTCCTTTCTTCTCTTATCACTATCAAGTTTTCACTTTTAAGAAGAATCCAATAGAACTTTTCAAGAAATACATCGCCAAAGGAACTGATCTAAGGGGGAGAGAGTGGTTTTACCTGCCTTACAAGTGGGTAAATTCACAAGCAAAGTCAGGTAGACTATACCCAGACGACAAAAACGGCGTCCCTGTCATCGATGCATATGAATCTTTTACGTCTGAAGCGTACGGTTTGACTGCTTCGTATCGCTCTACAGGTTCAGCTCAATTTACTTCTTTGACTCAAATAGTCGCTGATAGAATAGACCGTAATACTGTTAAGATTAGCTGGCAGTTCGAAGGCGCGTCAGAGCTCAATAAGAGCAATTTGTATGATTGTTTTGTTGTGCTTAAGGTTGTCAATGGAGTCAGGAGTTTCGTTGGAAGAAGTTTCAAACAATTCATCTATCACGAGCTAAACAGCGAAGATCTAGGAACAGTCTACTATATCATCGTTCCGATAATGTCAGAATTTGATATAGACGAACCTGGCTATTCAAATGTTTTAGTAATAGATCCTGATGGTCTAACAATCAAAGAAAATTTAGGAAATTTTTCATCTTCACCCATTGAACTGGACAACAGCAACATGAAAAAAGAGAGCATTGGGAATGTTCTCTCGAGAAAGACAATGGTTACTGACTTGAAAACTAGGAAGGGCAATTGATGGCTTCGTCAAAATCTAGCGGTAGTTCAAGTTCTAGGCCTAACAAGTACTTGCATAGCATACCAAGTTCTAATGTAAAGTCTAAAGCACAAGAAAAGCTTGCCGAGGATGCAGATTCTTCTCCGGTAAAAAACAGTCTAATTGCCTCGAAGAAAGTAATTCAGTCGATAAAAACGCCTACAATCGTCACAGAAAATTATAGACATAGGTCTAGCGACGACGGCACACAAGAGCTGAGGACAAGCACTAGGTCTAATGAGAAAGCAAAGATTTTTTCTTTGCATACCGGTCTGTCGTCTACTGAACCCGTCATATTGATTTCAGCCGAATTTCAGCCGATTTATTCGGGAAATTCGCTTGCATCTGGGAAAAATCAATTAGGAAAGATGCTTCATCTCAAAGAGACAGCTGGGATGATTAATGCAAGAACATCCATTTCCATATTGTCTCAAAGTGAAGACTCTAAGGATGCGGTCGTAGCCAATAAAAACGAACTAACAAAGTTTATCAACAAGGAAGACGACAGCATCGTAAGACTCGCAAAAGAGATGAACAACGCATTAAATGTGTTGGACGTCACATCTTTTAGTCTAAGCATCAAAGACTATTTTTCAGATAGCGTCAAAAGCCTCTATGAGATCTTGATCAAAGGAGGTTTCCCAGCCAGTTCGATCAGAGACTATACAGAAACCAAGATGTGGATGCAGTCTCTGATAGAGATAAAAAAGACGTTGCTTACACACAGCCCAGACTTAGTAGAAAGCAAATTCAGCAGACAGATAAACCGACAGGTCAACAGTCCTTTTGATCTAAGCGACATAGACGACGCCCCCGCAGGAGTAAAAAATTTCTGGATCAATAGGAACTATGATAAGTTGCCCACTATCGGCGAAATGACAAATTTTGGTACGATCAAAGCCAACGTAAAGCTTTTGAACGATTTTCTAAGTGTACAGTACATGATTTTGCCTAACGCTAACTCAACTCAAAAGACTCCAAAGAAATCCAATAAAAGTGCTGGTTTTTCTATGGGTACTTTGGCAATAGGCCCTAGCATTCTTGTGCCTTTCGAGAGTTCTGGAAGAGACATCAGCATCATATGCCACATACTGTTTAGAGAAGCCATGTATTCGAGGATGCTGTTAGACAGTCAATTTGCTTCAAAATTAGCGAGCAAATTCGGTTACACAGTGGACCCTAACGGAGAAAACATGAAGGTTTGGGACTATCTGATCGGCAAATTTCCTAAGTCGGTCCTAGACTTCACAGCAAGTCCTGTTGGAAATGGAAATTCTCTATTAAGCTATTCACAGAAATCTATTTCAGCGGGGCAAAACGATTTCTATAACATTCTGACTTTCGAAAACAATTTCATCGAAGGTAAAAATATCACGCCTGGCACCTACTACTATCTCGACAGTTCTCTAAATACATCCGATGGAAAGAACTTCGAACTGAACCGTCTAAATGACTTCATAGCAAGCACATCCGAAGCTTTCAATACCACAGAGTCAATCTTAAAAATGATGGGCTTCAAGCCAGAAGGTGACGCATCTCAAGGCAGCCTCAAGGAGAGGTACGACAAGATACAGACTCCCGAAGACATAGACATAGAAGAGTTCATTAATAGACTTTCTGTGGTGGTTAAAAACTATTCAAACTATCTGACTGGCAACAATGGAAAGATTCAGGACATCAGTGGCGGAGGCGGACTTTTCTCGGGTGCTTGGGGTAAAAGTGGTCCAAAAGGAAACAAAGACACGACCGCTGTAAGGTTGTCAGCTTTGTTATGCAAGGCAGCTATCCAACCTGTTGATGCTTTTAAGCCAAGAAGCAACAACCTTAGAGCGCTTTTGTTCATGTGGCTCATGAACGTCGTCTTGCAAAAGGCCGAAGGCATAGGTAATACCATTACACAAAATTACCTGAAGCAAGAGATAGCGAAAATACTGACAGACACTAGTGCAGGCTTCAACAAACAAAAGATAACTGACGCAGCAAATTCTCAAAGGACCTTTCCCAGCAAGATAGAAAATATTTCCGGTAAAAGTTCCATCGACTTTTTTGGAACAATTCAAGATCGATGGGAAGACGCAGGTTACGAAATATTGAGTGAAGTCTTCCAGACTGCCGAAGACGCAAAGAATAAAGAGGTAGACGCAGAAAGAAAGCAAGCATACAACGCGTATCTTGCTTCTGTCGGCAACAGAGTTTTTGAAATCGATGCTGACAAAGGAATCTGGCCCGTCATTGTCGACATGCTGAAGTCGATATACGACAGCAAAGGAATCTATACGACGCAGGACGTCACAGCGTACTCAGGAATAAATCAGGTTGCTTACCTTTATTGTTACTTCGATCTAATTCTTAGGATTATTGCTGCCCAGGTTCCTGAGAATCTATTGGGTTCTTACACTCAAGAGCTTGTTTATGGAGTTCCTACTACAGAAGTAACAAATCAAGCCGCTGTAGATGCCAACAAAGCAAATGATGCAATTCGTGAATTAGGAATCTATTCACCTTATGTGCCTGAAAAGACGACTTACGACCCAGCAGACGTCAAGGTCAGAGAATCTGGTCTCATAATAGACAAGCCTGATTCGGAAACGCTGAATGAGTACTTTGACTACTCAAAGATAAAGTCCCCCGCCAGCAAGTCTGTCAAGAAAATCAAAGACTCCTTGCTTTTCTTTAGACTGGAAGAATATCTCGCCACGAGAGAAGTAGGGATCGTAAGAAGCTATCTTCACACAGTAAACAAAGCTGTGACTTCTCTAAGAAATTACATGGATCAAAATTTCGAGAAGTATCTTGCGGACATAAACGCACTTTTTCAAACCGACAATTCTCTTACTAAGACCCAGCGAAATGCTTTGATCAATCTGACGCTTTCAGACGAGCAGTTCAAGCTCGCTAGATACGTCATGTCTGAATATAGAGACAGGGCAAGAGTTGACGATTCTTCGTCTAAGCTGAGGACTTTACCGGCCTTCGCAGCGTTCGAGCCGGGTTTCTACGATTTTCTAAGTGTCAATGAGATTGACCATATTTCCTACTCGCTGCTGTCCTCCTACTTCGCCAACAAAGAATTCCTGAAGACGAAAGGAAACAACAAGAAAATATACTCTGTCGGCATACCTCAAAAGATGCTGAGATCACTCAACACTTCTGTGAGAATGGCAAGTGAAACTTCTAAAGGCCTAAAACAAGGAATTGTGAGAATCAAGTTTTGGAAGCTTGATAAGCTTCATCCCGACGTCGTCTATGAACCGAAATCTTTTCTCTTTGAAGTCAATAGATTTCCCACTAGAGTACTCAGCAACTGGAATCTAGATACTTTTCTTGATGACACGTCAAACATGTTTGAGATACCAAGCAAAGTTATCTATCCTGATGGAAGAATAAGGGTAGACAGGGATTTCGATGATGCTTTCCCAGACTCAGACTATGGAGATTTCTTGGAAGACGAACAGAAAGAAGAGATATACGCCAATCATGCAATGAGCTTTTTACTTGAGCAATACATTCGATGGTTTACAGACCTTCAGTTTGAAGAGACTAGATTCTTCAATTACGCACCTCTCAGCGAGGACATGAAAACAATAAGTCAGCAGTACAACAAGTATGTTTCTACTGCTCCAAAAGACAACACACCGCCACCTTCTCCTGAAAAGCCTACTACGGGCTACAAGACTTCTGACGGTTCACAAAAGACCAAGATTTCGCTTGGAAAGGCAAAATCAATTGTCGTTGCAAAAAATCTATCAAAGACCTTGAAGCCCGCCCTGTCGAAGAAGGCTGCAACGAAGAAGCCAAAGACTTCTTTTGTGATACCGATGGATGATACCATTGAGAAATATTTCGAAAATGAAACTTACATGTCTTCTCTCGATGACTTCAAGAGAAGGATACTATATCCCAAGAAGTTTGACAGAGTATTCAATGTTGCCATGGACCCCGATGACTTTTACGTGGATCAGACCGTAACAGATCCCGACGTCATGGAAGCTTTAGCGCGTGCAAATGTTCTGAAAGAAGTACGTGAAGGCAGCGTTGTTCGTTACAAACACAGAGACATGTCACAGAAGGACGTGTCACTTGAAGAGTTCTTCGTTACAGTAGAACCCTTTGATTTCTTAGCTGACGACGAAGGAGTGTAATTAAAATGTTTACTAGATCATCTGCAAAATCCAGCAGCAATAACTCTAGGACGAATCCTGAGTCTACCGAAGCACCCGTCAAGGGATCAAAGCAATTCTACGAGTATTCTCGTTCAAGAATGTCTGAACCCTCTGATAACATAGACGAGATTAACATACCGGAGATAACAAACCCCATAGTTGAATTCGTATACAACTACCATGTCAAAGACGAGAGAATAAAGACATTCAGTAACATAAGAAAACTGCCACTTGAGAAGATACCTCGATACGTGACATTGGGCTGGACGATACCTGTCATTTCTGACTTTGAAATACAGAAAGAAATCGCAGAGAGGGTCAAAAAAAGCACAAAACTTTCAATCAAGAAAAATGCTGACAAGGTTGTCTCTGAGGACAATTTCTTCAATACTGGCTACATCAGTCATACATTTTCTAATGTCGAAGGAATCGAGCAAGGTGCTGCGGACTTAGAGAAATACAGCAGGCTGTCTCAGCACGACGCCGAGAGCATATTCAAGATGGCCAAGTATCAGATTCAAGAGATCTCAGAACAGAGTGCAAGAGACGACGAAAAATACGATGAAAAGCTAGCTGAGCTCTCCGAGTCTTTTTCTAAACTCGCTGATCTGCCAAAGAGTTCTTTAGGTCTCAGGGTGTACGACGAAAGGAAGAACCTTAGCGACAAAGACGACCTTCTCAGGTCGATCACCAATTCTCTGACGATGACAGCGAAAATCAACAAGTCGATCATCCCGGACTTATTTGCAAATTCAAGAGAAAAAACTGTCAAAAGCAACTTGGACGCATTTCGCTCGGTACACACAGAATACATCAAAGACAATCAGAAAAAGAAGGGTTCTTCCCCTCAAATCGAACCGGTCTACAACAGCTCTAATGAAAAAGCTACTGATTACCTGACGCATCCTGTCACTTTGACAGGCTATATAATCGATCGTTACATAGCTAATAGCGAAGGTTTCTACAAGGATAGGACCTTCTATCTCGAGGATATACGACAGAATAGATTCGTCGATCCCGATGTGTTGTATGGCGTCACATACGTCTATTCGATTAGAGTTGTTGCAGATGTTAAGATGTTGACATACACATCTGATAAGAAAAAAGTGAATATTTCGACGATCTATGTGTCTTCAAGACCAATTTCTGCACCCGTCGAATGTTACGAATACACACCGCCCCCAGAGCCCAATGACATCAAATTCTACTTCGACTACGTCAAGAGAAATCTAAAGATCATCTGGGACATGCCCGTAAATCCCCAGAGAGACGTGAAGCAATTTCAGGTCCTCAGAAGGAAAAGTATCAAGGAGCCGTTTGAACTGATTGCACAGTATTGTTTCGATGACTCAGAACCGGGTCCTGGTGAAACTGGGCGATACAAAACGGGTGAAAGAGTAGATGGAAATAATTACCAAGACATGCTTGATGAAGACAAGTATCTTGTCAAATTCACAGAAGCTCCGAACTTCCTGCACATAGATGAAGACTTTACAGTTGACGCTGAACTCTACATATCGTCCGAATACATCTACACAGTCTGTAGCGTAGATGCCCATGGGATCATATCCAATTATTCTTCACAGCATCATGTGACCTTTGATCCCTATAAGAATAGACTTGTTACTAAAATAGTGTGTGATGCTGGTTCACCGAGACCGTACCCGAATCTTACACTCAGGCAAGATGCCTTTAAGGATGTCATAAGCGTAGAAGGACCTGCATCAAGGAAATTGTCTGTACATTTCACACCAGAGTATCTGACAGTTAGAGACGAAAGAAACGCAAAATTTAGAATTATTGAAGGACAAACAACTAACAATAACTCTTACTACTTGATGCAGCTCATAAATCTCGACAATCAAAAAATGCAACTCTTGAGAATCAACGTGAAAGATCCTCAAAATTTAACAACTTGACGTCCTTCGTTACCATTGACTAGCACGAGCTGAGTCAAAAAAATGTTCGCTGTGATATTTGTATTCGAAAGAGAAAGGCTGATTTGCTCATGGGATGGCTTGACCATAGTACTAACAACATTATTCTAGATGCAGTACTGACAGACTACGGACGTCAGAGACTTGCTACAGCAAACAGTGCATTCAACATCTCGAGTTACTCTCTCGGTGACGATGAAATAGACTATCGTCTCGTCAAGAAGTACGGACGAACCGTCGGGAAAGAAAAGATTGAGAAGAATACTCCTGTGTTCGAAGCACTCACAAATCCCAACATAGCGCTAAAATACAAGCTGATAGGAAGAGAGCAAGACGGTACTTCGATATCGACTGTGTATCTACCCGTATTGAAAACAACGTCTACACCGAATCTAGAGAAGACTCAGAATTCAACGGTCTCTGTCAAGGTAGACTTGTACTATAACAACGTTACTGGTCCGGGTGTGCCGGCCGAACTGATACAAACGGTCTATCAGATCAAGGTATCGGATCGTTTCTTCACAATAGATTCTCCCGTGGGAGGGTCTCTAACATCCCCAGACATAGCTAGAAATCTTTCCAATGCAGGAGATCCTAACAGGACTGCTACCTACACTTTCACTACTGAGAATGCCACGCAGACATCCATTCAGTTCAACGTGAGATCAAGAAACATAGACAATACGACACTCTCAGTGTATGGTAAGAGGATAGATTCGACTTCGTCTGTTAGACAAATAAACAGTTACATCACTGTGATCGGCGAGCGTCATGGCTGTACGATCGAGATTCCGGTGAGTTATAAGGCATCACTCACTTGATAGACGGGAAGCAGGTTCAATAAGATGGCAATTAAGAAAGATATTCTAGCATCGGACAAAAAGACGACTAGATCGTTTCTGAATCAGCTGATAGACGTTCTGCAGGAAGACATCAGCTCCTCTGTTTCTCGACGCAAATATCAAGTTTTCGTGACTGGTGGCGTCGGTCCTGGAGTTACGTCTTCTCTATTTCAGACGGTTTACGATCAAGATTTTACTCTGCAGACCGCAAACCCTATCTTTGACATTACTGTAGGTCTAGCTCCCCCGGATTCCCTAAGGAGTTCTAATACAACTAACTCTGATGGAATTGCAGGAACAGCCTCGACAGGCCAAGACATCACGGGAAAGTATCTCTATCCTAGCAGTTCTCTCATGATGAGAGAGAAGACGGACATCTATGGGCAGTTTGCTCAAACGCTTCTGGGCAACAGAAAGTCGATGTTTAAGGTACCAGTTGACGCCACTTTGTCGTCTACACAGACTACGACTGACATCGATGCAGCATTGTTCATTGCTTTTAAACGTCTCTTTGCTAGAGATCAAATCAAGAGAGAGACCTTCGCGATGAGGTTCTATAAGTCAGCTTCTTACACTGACGCAGACACTGAGACTCCCGACTCTCCCGTTGATCCCACTGACGGCGTGATGAACCTTTATGTCTCTTCGACGTCTGGTTCTTCAATCTTTACAGACATCGGATCTTCTGACTCGAGGTTCTTTGATACTGGAGGTCAATACGGGTATCTTGTTGATGCAGCGTCTACGACCAATGCGGTGGGTGTCATCTACTACGACAGCGGCATCGTGGTTCTCGACATCGAGAAGGTGACATCGGGATCACAGCTAATGTCCGGTGTAATTTCTGCAATGGCGCCGCTAGGCACAACCGTCCTCGCTGGCGCCAATACAGAAACGGAGGAAAGAGCAACTCTCGTTCCAGATCTCCTCGTCTCTGCCAGCATGGACGACATAATAGATCACTTCTGCTATTCACGTTTTCAGTCAGGGTCCCTCACCGCCATGACATTCCAGAACGTGACCAACATCAACTCATCACTCATATTCTGTAGAGCCCTTCCAGACGACTTCAACTATTCGTCCAACCCTACCTACATTGAGTCCGAGGGAGACTTTCAGGGAAGACTTACCATTTACGACCCTTCCCTGCCCGAAGACACGCAAGAGCCTTTCACATACGTCACGACAATAGGTCTTTACGACAATGCAGGCGGTCTTCTTGCAGTTGCCAAGCTGAGTCGCCCAGTCGAGAAAAACCCAGGTAGAGATTTGACTTTCCGAGTCAGGTTAGATTTCTAATCCACATAGAAAGGCCTGTGATGCCACACGCTGTATAGTTACGTTGGCATGTCAGTCATTAAGGTCACAAATAGCGACGTAGAGACCTTCACGTTGGTCACGACACCCAGCAGATTCTATTCGTCAGGATCAGCTGGCATAACGGGATCGGTGAAGGTCTTTCCTCGTCAGTCGAGTCTTGAGAGAGACAAAGAAGAGACTTTTTACTTCAAAGACAACAAGAACAGTGCGGTTGTAGATACGAATTTCGATGAGTCTGCAAAGAGAGTCATAAACGTTGCACGCACACGTAGAGTATCAAAGAAGTCGATAGAGACTCAAGCTGATCAGTACTTGAATTTAGTTTCTCGTACTCCCACAAAGAAGACAGATGTCCTTGATGTACAGCGTTTCACACCGACGACAAGGCTCACCAAATACACGATTCGAAAGAACAACATCAAAGACATGTTGATGCCCAGTTATCGTGTGGAATACCCGCACGCTCATTGGGCGTATACGAATTATCACACACTGAATTTCTTTACAGCAGGTGACGGTTCGACGTCTTATCTGCCTACAGCTTCGGTTCTTCTCTATCCCAATTACACTGACGCAGATGTTCCGGTCCACGACGGATATGTCTCGGGCGCCTATTGCTTATCAGGCGCGTTTAGTTTCGATTTTTACATCAATCCGAGATACAAAGAAGACGGTTTTGATGCAGGAAACTTTAGAGCCGGAACTATCTTTCACTTGTCTTCAAGCTACGCATTGTCTCTTGTTACGGGGTCTCTGAAGGACGAGAACGGTTATCCCGAAGGCTTTAGAGTGCAGCTGCAGCTGAGTCACAGCGCTGATTATGCACCGTCGCAGGCGTTGCCCGGAGCTTATCCGAAAGACCTAGTCTTTCTTTCTGAAGACAATTCTTTGAGACGCAACAGGTGGCATCACGTCGTAGTAAGATGGGGCACTAAAGACATTAACAACGGCACGGGATCTTTCTGGGTAGACGGCACGACTAAAGGCACGTTCGTTGTTCCTTCGGGTACCATATCACCTCGACCATTTGCTAACTCTCTGAATCCGGATGTTCTTTGCATAGGCAACTTCTATGAAGGCACAAATAACGGAGTCGATGCACAGTCGTATTTCTTCGCTGCGAGACCCGCCCGCCGCGAAGGCCTAGATCAGCTCAATACTGATACCGTTCAGGACGAACCAGTCGGATATTCTTTCAGACATCCGCTAAAGGCAGAAGTCCACGATCTCACAATTAGAAGGCACTTTCTTTCTGATTCAGAAGCACTTTTCACAGGTTCTAGAGGTATAGGCAAGGCAGCTCTCAATAAGACTGACATAGCCTTTCACCTGCCTCCTTTCTTCGTAGAAGCTTCAACAGTTAGAAGATTTGTAGGAGACTTTGGAGGAATTCTGCAGACACCATTTTTCGAGATAGACGGCACCACAGATGATCCTTTCAATGTGGCGATGGCCTTCGGCGTGAATGGCCACTACATCAATCTAGAAAACTTTGTCAAGGATTTCACCGCTGACAAATTCCCCAGATTGCTCTTCCTTTCGGGTGCAGCACTCGACTACACCACACAGGCATTGGAAGCCAACGAGTTTTTGTATTCGGATCCACGAGTCGCAAAGCGGAACCTTACGATACTTCCGTGTGATGACGGAAACTTCGATCCAAACTACGAACTACTCACCGAAGAAGCTCTGACCAATAAGTTCACCGATCCCTTTGGTGTAATAGACTACAGCTACATCAATCTCGACAACCTCATTACGACCGAGTCTCTGGGACGAGGAGGAGCCCCACCCGACGTACCCGACGACTACATCACACAACTATACGGAGCAAGTCCAGAGACACCAGGTCTAGAGCCAGGTACTGCTTACAAGTCGTACATTTCCGCCGTGACAGCTTCACTGTCTACAGTAGCTGAGGACTATCAGTTTGACCGAGGAATACAGAAAGGCGCACCCCTCACGATATACCAACGAACTCTGGATCCTTCGTCCAACCAGGTGACGATCTTCAACATTAGCAACTTGTATTACGGCAGGAGGATTCAGCCGGGAACTTTTCAGGTCAGAGACGAAGGAATCTCTGGGTCGTATGGAGCAGTCAGGATCACTCTCAAAGACGACGCTCTAGGTAATCTCTATCGTGCCGACTCGCTCACTCCACATCACACTCAGAACTCTGTCGGCAACATCTTCTATGACGAGGGGGTCGTTCTCATCAAGAGTCCTCACCTCTATTTCTTCGGCAAGAATCAGTACGAGATAAGCTTCAAAGGCGTCCAACACATCTACTCGACAAAGTACGAGATACTAGCGTCCAACGGTCTACTCAATTCTTCCTCGAACTCTTCTTACATCGAGAACTTCGACAAGATCAAGCCCAGTGGAGTTCCCATCGACAACGAGACGTTCGTGTACATCAGCGGACTCAATCTACACGACGAGAACATGAACGTGGTGGCCAAGGCGAGACTCGCACAGCCCATCATAAAACGTGAAGGAGATCGGGTGCTTTTCAAGGTCGCTTTTGATTTCTAAAAAGTCAATCATATCAAAAGCTTACATGCATGTCTAAACCTCGCAAGAAAAAGAAACGTAAAGGCCACTATCAGCGAGGCGAGTACACCTCGTCTAAGACTGGGCAGGTCTGTAAATTTCGAAGCGGCTGGGAAGAGAAGATGATGTACCACCTCGACTCCGACCCCAACGTAAAGACTTGGACATATGAGCAGACCGTCATAGAATACGTCTCGAATATTCGGACCAAAAAGATCCGCCGTTACTATCCTGACTTTTTGGTGGAATATGTGGACGGTCACTCCGAGGTCGTCGAGGTCAAGCCCAAGAGGAAGCTGGACCAGGCGACAATCAAGAAGAAGACTGCGGCAGCAGTTTCTTGGTGCGAATCACGTGGAATGAATTTCAGGATAATCACAGAAGACGACCTGAAGGAGATGGGCCTCCTCTGACCATTTGACCTTTTACTTCTGCGTCAGACAGCCAATGATTGGCACATGGCGTATCACGGCTACATCCCTCTCGTCAAGAGCTACCTCGACCAATTTGAGACACCAACTGTGCTAGAAGTGGGCCTCGACCGTGGCATCACGTCCATTCCAGTCGTAACTCATCTTACACGAAAACACGAGACGTTCCTCTTCTTCGGCGTCGATGTATTGATCCAAGAATCTCTCAAAATTACGCTCAACTATATCGATTACTCGGAGAAACAGAACGTCAGACTTTGCCAAGGAAATAGCCTCGAAGTCCTGCCGAAGCTGGTTGCGCAGAAGGCAAAGTTCGACGTCATTCTACTCGATGGGGACCACAACTATTATACAGTTGCGAAGGAGCTGGAACATCTCGACGACCTCACGCATGAGAGAAGCCTAGTCATCATAGACGACTATCACGGTCGTTGGGGCGACAAGGACCTATGGTATTCAGAGCGCAAGGAATACGAGAATGTAAAAGAAGCTACGAAGCCTCAAGAAACGCAACAACAAGGCGTGAGACCTGCCGTCGATGAGTTTGTTGAGAAGAGTGGAAAGTGGAAGCTTGAGACGCCTATCAGGGGAAGAGAACCTGTTGTCCTGACGAGGATCAGAGGTGCCTAATTTCGTCTTGGGCTTGGACGTCTCGACTTCTTGCACGGGTATCTGCGTCATTGACTCAATCATCCAGCCTGACGACAAAGGGTCGCACATCGTCCTCCTCGACAGGATCGAGTTCAAGAAGTGCAAGTCTTTCTGGGACAAAGCCGATGTCGTCGAAGGTGTCCTCTCTGACATTCTCCATCGCCAGAAGATCTCGCCGGCAGTCTTTGCTCTCGAGGAACCTCTTCTCGGATTCTCCAAGGGTATGTCTTCAGCGGCTACCATCACGACGTTGATGCGTTTCAACGGCATCGTGTCTTACATCGGTAGAAGGGTGTTCGAAGTCGATCCCACATACTTGTCAGCTGCATCAGCAAGGAAGACCTGTGGAGTGAAGCTGCAGAAGACTTCGGTTGCCGGCATGCCGCACAAGGAGCAGGTCTTTAAACACATGACGGAGAACGACCTGAAGCACGTTGTGTGGCCCGCCAAGAAGAGCGGTGCACCTGTTGACTGGAGCAGAGACGCTACTGATGCCTATGTGATCGCCCGAGCTGCCTGCCTTTTATGAACACTTGAAGTTTTACGTGTTACGGTCATACCGTGGCCATTCGTTCGGTCTCTGACAGTATTAATTTCTTCGAGTCGGTCTTCGGTAAGGGTCGAATATCAGCAAACGGCATCAACTTCGATGTTCGTTGTCCAATATGCGCCCCAGCAGACCCGACGAAGAAGAAACTATCGATTAGGACAGATACGTCTGCGAACCACTGTTGGGTGTGCGGTTGGAAGTCGCGAACCATAGTTCCACTCATCAGGAAGCATGGAACACAGACACAACTTTCCACCTTCAAGGAACTGTTTGGTCTCTCTGACGCAGAGAATCAGCTTGTCACAGGCGAAAGACCAGAAAAGAAATTAGAGCTTCCGAAGGATTTTCAGCTCCTCACAACAGCTTCTGTGTCGGACCCCGATGTGAAGGCGGCCTGGAGATACGTCGTGTCCCGTGGCATCACGGAGAAAGATGCCTGGTATTTCAAGTTTGGTGTCTCAAACGAACTTAGGTGGAAGAGACGAATAATCATGCCGTCCTTCGATGCCACCGGTAATCTGAACTATTTCACGGCTAGAGCGATTGACAAGGATAGAAAACCGAAGTACGACAACCCTGACGTGGACAAGAATCCCGTAGTCTTCAATGACATAAACATCGACTGGAGCAAACGCCTCGTCCTCGTCGAGGGCCCATTCGACCTAGTGAAATGTCCCGACAATTCAACAGCAATTCTGGGATCGGACCTCGACGAACGTCACGAGATCTTCAACAAGATCCTGCTGAATGGAACACCTGTGTCTCTCGCTTTGGACGGCGACATGTGGGAGACCAAGACACCGAAGATCGTGAAAAAACTCAAGGAGTACGACATAGACGTCGTCGTCGTTGACGTGAGACCCTGGGGAGATCCGGGCAGCATGTCCAGAGCAGAACTAGAGAATGCACTTGCCACAGCAAAGACTCCCACTTGGAAGGACGACTTTCTCACAAAGTTGAATAAGGCATCTAGACACACATCTTCCTTTTGATCCCTGAGCATATTTAAGGCGTCATGAAGAAATCTAAGACCCAGCTCACAGAACGACGACTCAGGAAGATCATTAGAGAAGAAATGTCTAGACAGCACCTTCTCGAAGAAGGATTTGTAGATGCCATCAAGGCTCCGTTCAAGTCCTTGAGTGACAAGGTCAAGCAGGAGATTTCTGCAAAAGCATCTGAAGCGACCCAGAAATTGATGGAATTGATCAAGACTCTTGAGACAGGCGCACCCATGGATGAAGTCAAACAGTTCCTGTCTTATCTCGAGAAAGAACCCACTGGCGGAAGCGTTGACGATCTAATGTCACAGGTCCCGGATCTTGAGAAACTTTCAAACGACGTGGACGTCCTGAAGAAGCTTGATCCAAAAGATTTAGTTTCTTCTGAGACTTCGAAAGTTGCTGCAGAGTCTTTCGATAAGCAGCATCTAAAATCTTTCATGATTCTCTTAGATGAAGAAGTAGTTCAGAGGAGAGAGAACCACGCAAAGTCACACGGTCTCTTGCGCGAGTCTGTTTTCCTCACAGCATTCACAGTTTGGTGGACTTTTGAGAAGACAGTAGTGGGAGGACTAGGTCTTCTGTATTGGTCTCTCAAGTTTTTCTCCTGGGTGTTGGACAAGTTTGGTTTCAAAGGTGCGTCTAAAAACCTGAAGTCATACGCCGAAAAGGTGCATCATCTCGAAGATTCGGTGATAAAGTTGACTGTTTTTCCTCCCCCAGTGCAGTATGCGGCTTATGCTGCCTACAAGAAGATGACGGGGGAGAAGCCGTTGTCCTACAAGGAATTCACGGATCCTAAGAACAAAGAGGGCAAGGCGTCGCAAAAAGAAACTTTCAAAGTCCTTAAATTCGCCTTGCTAATTCCTATGCTCGTCGACGCAATGGTCCATCTCGGCCAAGCCCTTGCAGGAACATTCCAGACTTTTGGAGACTTTGCTAAAACTGCGAAGTATTCAGCCAAGGTAGCGTCTGAAACCGGTGCTGCTGCCAAGATTGCTCCTGGCATTGGTGCAGCAGCGCAAGCTGTCTGATTGTACAGAGTCTCTTGGGCATGTTACACTTATAGCACATGCCCAAGATTGCGCACACAGCAGACGTTCACATTCGAGCGCTTTCGAGACACGACGAATATCGTGTGATTCTGTCTGCTTTTACGCAGGACTGCAAGAAACAAGGTGTCGATCACATCTTCGTCGGTGGAGACATCTTCCACACGAAGACCACGGGAATATCGCCCGAATATATCGATCTGTTGACGTGGTGGCTCAACGACATGTCAGCTGTCGCCACAGTCCATCTCATTCTCGGAAATCACGACGGTAATCTCGTGAACTTGTCGAGACAGGATGCTGTGTCTCCCATCGTAGAAGCAATGTCAAACCAACGTGTGAAGCTCTACAAGAAGAGCGGCGTATATCCGTTGGAGGACGGATTTAACTTGTGCGTCTTCTCGTGCTTTGACGAGGACGGCTGGAAGGACGTCGAACCTGTCGTCGGCAATGTCAATATTGCTGCCTTCCATGGTCCGGTCAGGGGATCATTGACTGAGACGGGATGGGACGTCGATGACGGCACTACTACTGAGTTCTTCAAGGACTATGATTTCTGCTTCTTGGGAGACATACACAAGCCTCAGGCTCTCGGCTACAGGGACGGAAAACCGTGGATAGCTTATCCTGGTACACCTGTTCAGCAGAATTATGCCGAACAAATGGACCACAGTTACTTACTTTGGGACATAAAAGATTCTTCTAGCTGGTCTGTAGAATCGCGTGGGCTGCCCAATCCAAAGCCTTTCGTGACGATCGATTGGCAAGGCAGCGTCGACAAGACACTCAAGATCGCCAAGAACCTTCCGAAAGGAAGCAGGTTCAGGATCAGATCACAGTGTCAATTAACGCAGGACGAAGTCCACGTTCTTTCAGAGACGCTGAAGACTTCCATGTCTGCAACAGAAGTAGCCTACAAGTCAGATCACCAGGTCGACAAGAAGACGGTCAAGACAGGAGATTCTACTGTCAGCAAGGCAGACCTGAGGTCCCATGACGTCATGATGAAACTCGTCAAGGACTACTACAGGAACACAGATGTCGACTCTGCAGTCGTCGAAGGTCTCTCGGACCAAGTGAAGTCATATCTCTCTAGCGTCGTCTTGGCCGACGACACTCCGCGCGGTTCCAAGTGGACAATGCGTCACCTGCAGTGGGACAACCTATTCTCTTACGGCGAACAGAACGTTGTGAACTTCGAGAAGCTTTCAGGTATCGTCGGCATTTTCGGTCCGAATAGGATTGGAAAGTCTTCCGTCGTGGGAACTCTGCTTTACACGCTTTTCAACACGACTGATAGAGGCTCGATGAAGAACATCAGCGTCTGCAACGTCAGGAAGCCTTACTGCTCTTCTAGAGCCATTTTCGACCACAACGGTATCACTTATGTCGTCGAGCGACAGACTACGAAGAACACAAACAAGAAGGGTGTTCTGTCAGCAAGTACTTCACTCAATCTCTTCAGGATGAGAGACGACGGTGAGATGGACGACCTCTGCGGCGAGCAGCGTGTCGATACTGAGAAGGTCTTGAAAAATCTTTTGGGCATTCACGACGACTTCCTCATGACTTCTGTGTCTGCGCAAGGTGATTCCAATCACTTCATCGCGCTTGGATCGACGAAGAGGAGAGCGATTCTCTCTCGCTTCCTTGACCTAGACATCTTCGATAAGATTCATGAGCTTTCATCGAAGGACTTGACGTCAATCAAGGCCCAGCTCAAGAATTTCCCGGACAGGAATTGGGAAGAACTGAGGACTGAGAATGAAAAACTTCTCACCCACCACAAGAAGCACATCGAAGACATCACGTCGATGATTTCTGAAAATCAAATGAGTCTAGACATATTACGTCGTGAGCTTTCCAAGCACAACGCGAGTCCTGTCTCTCAAGAAGAAGTTGACGCGCAAAGGAAGAAAGTAGAAATTCTACGTCAGCGGTCTGACGAATGTCGACTCAACATAGAGTCTCTTCAAAAAGAACTCCTGCAGCTACAAGAGAAGTCTGCTACAGTCCAGAATGTGATCGACTCTATAGACATAGAATATCACAGACAAAGAGTAGAAAACCAGAAGTCACTCGAGGCAAGCATGACGAACTTGAGTCATGTCTACGAGAGAGAAGAAACTCGTCTTGAAGGACTCAACAAGTCTCTCAAGATACTAGACGAAGTCCCCTGCGGGGATGAGTATCCCACGTGCAAGTTCATCAAGGACGCACATTCCAACAAGAAGCTATTGACATCACAGACGAAGAAAACCGAAGAGGCGCGCCGCCACTTGAAAGAAGCGAAGTCCTTGCTTGAGAAGATGACAGACGACTCATCACTTGACAAGATAGCTAAGCATGACAAAGCCACTGCCCTATCCTCCAAGATAAGTCTCGAGATCTCTAAGAAAGAAACTGAGATTGAACGTCTCAAGTCTTCTTGCGACGCACAGAAGACGACACTTGACGCCGCCAAAGACCGTCTAGACCACCTCGAAGAAGCACTAAATAATGAAGAAAATGTAGAGGTTGTTACAATCAGGTCTAAAATACGAGATTTATCTGACGTAATCAAGAGACTTGACACGGACAGACTTGATTCTGCATCACAGCACGGCAAATTGCTCTCCAGTTCTGAAGTCCTCGAAAAGGAGAAGACTGCTAGAGACACGCTCCTTTCTACTTGCAAAAATTACGAACTCATATCGGGTGCGTTTTCCAAGAAGGGAATTCCGCTCCTGGTTGTAAAGACCCAGCTTCCAATCATCAACATCGAAATCTCTAAGATTTTGCAGGGAATTGTCGATTTCACCATAGAGCTCGAGGCCGACGAAGACACCGATGCGCTGGAGATCTACATCAATTATGGCGATTCTCGTAGAATCATTGAGTTGTGCAGTGGCATGGAAAAGACTATAGCTTCTATTGCCATCAGGGTCGCTTTGCTCAATGTGTCATCATTACCTCGACCCGATTTTCTCATAATAGATGAAGGATTTGGGACATTGGACAGTGCGGGAGTCGAGTCTTGCAACCGTCTTCTCTTCTCTCTGAAGAGACATTTCAAGTCAGTTCTTGTTATTACACACGTTGATGGCATCAAAGATGCTGCCGATCACGTCATTGAGATTACTAAGAATGAGAAAGATGCCAAGGTAGACTACGCATGATCTGGAAGACTTACTTGAATGACAAGCTGATTGCCGCACATCCCGATGGATTCTTCGTGATACGACCTGCTCAAATGTGTAGCGAAGCAAATCCACTCTTCTGTCCGGTTTGTGACAACATACTCCTTACCGTATATGACGATGAGTCATATAAGAAATTTCAGTGTTGCGATGGGTGTGCTAATTCTTGGGTGTATCCAAACCTCGAAAAATGGAAAAAAGGTTGGCGACCCAACAGAGATGTTGTGCTGAACAAATCCATCATGTCTCCTATTTAAGGCGCAGGAGTCTCAAATGCCCAAAGTACTCGACATCAACGCGCTAGGCCAATCCATAGATACGACTTGGGGCCGATCGTCAACACCTAAGACAGCTTCGTATTCTGTGAAGTTTACTCTTCTTGGAGGCAATAGAATTCTTGCTTCATACAAGGTGATAACAAACTTCGTTTCTGAGAAAGAGATGATCTTGATGAAGAGGGGTTGCGCTGAAGAGTCAGTAAGCGTCATCGATGCTCATGTGAAAGCTGTCAAAGACGCCTATAAGGAATTGGCAGGAGAAGGTTTGTCTTTTAAGGAAGTCAGTTCGACTGACTCACTCGAGATCATTGGTTTTAATGTTCACAATCCAAAGAGAACAGCGTACTATAGACGAAAAACTATTTTCGAATTATCATGACTTCGACATCACCAATGACTCGGCAGGCAACTGTCGCCGAGATTCTCAAGTGCGGCAAAGATCCAACATACTTCATGAAGAAGTATTGTAAGATACAGCACCCGCTTCGCGGTTTGATTCCTTTCGATACTTACCCCTTTCAGGACGACTGCGTCAAGCAGTTTCAACAGAACCGTTTTAATATTGTTCTCAAGTCTAGGCAGCTCGGACTATCGACGGTCTCTGCTGCCTATGTCGTTTGGTATGCAATCTTCAAGAAGGACAAGAACATCCTTGTCATTGCAACTAAGCTCAACACGGCCATCAACTTCATCAAGAAGGTGAAGACGATGCTTGACGGCCTTCCGCCATGGCTTCTTTTGACGAAGTTTGAACCTACTAAGCAATCAGTCAGATTCGATAACGGTTCAACTATTACTGCAGTTCCAACGTCTCCTGACGCCGGTCGATCTGAAGCTTTAGCTCTGCTCATTGTTGACGAGGCAGCTTTTATTAGAGACTTTGATGAGATCTGGACTTCTTTGTATCCCACACTATCGACTGGTGGTTCTGCAATTATTCTGTCCACACCTAATGGTGTAGGTGGACAGTATTACAAGTTGTGGACTGAGGCGGAGTCTAGCGCGAATGATTTTAATCCAATACGACTTCCGTGGCAGGTACACCCAGAGCACAATCAAGCGTGGTTCGACAAGGAGACAAAGAACCTGCCAAAGAGGAAGGTTGCGCAAGAATTCCTATGCGACTTCATATCTTCGGGCGATACGTTCTTGCAGCCAACAGAATTTGAAAGACTTAGAGAATTGATTCGACCTCCCGTCGAAAAGGCGGGACCACAAAATGGAGTCTGGACTTGGAAGCTGCCAGAACCCGGTAAAAAATACGTCATATCTTCAGACGTGGCACGTGGCGACTCTTCGGACTTTTCTACTTTCCACGTCTTAGACTACGAGACTTGTGAAGTGTGTGCTGAATTCATGGGCAAGATACCTCCCGATCGTCTCGCAGATCTTCTTTCCGATTTTGGAAAGAAATACAACGATGCGCTCATCTGCCCGGAACAAAACACATTTGGGTACTTCACCTGTGTGAAGTTGAGAGACAGCGGTTATCCTCGTCTGTACTATCAGAACCACACCAGCGACATGTTTGAGTATAGACCTGCAGATCCCGAGACGATACCGGGTTTTTCTACTCAGACAAAGACAAGAAACCAGATTCTTACCAAACTCGAAGAAGCTATTAGAAATGGTCGCTTGAAGACGTTTTCTCAACGTCTTTACGATCAATTGCAGGCCTTTGTTTGGAACGGTTCCAAAGCCCAAGCAGCTAAGGATGCTCATGATGATCTAATCATGAGTCTTGCTATCGGTACATGGCTCGTCGCTGGTGACAGCGGAGTGAGTGAACAGGGAATGGCTATGGCTATGGCGATGTTGAAGGCCACAGCAGTCGGTAATCGAGGTATCGATACTTTGCCCGGTGGCATTCAGGACGTTAGACCTGTTCCGAATCCACACATACAAGGTTTCACGCCTTACAACGTTCATAAGCCGAGAAATCCTGAATCTGTTAAACATGCGTCTACAGATTTTTCGTGGCTATACAAATGACTTGATACATATACGTAGAAACTTCGAGGATGTTATGCCCAGCATAGGACTCAAAAGACTCAAGAAGATCATTAGAGAAGAACTAAATAGCATTAACGAAGGACCCGATGAAGATGCAGCGACAAAGGTAATGAGTGCTGCAAGTAAACTATTGAAGTCTTTAGAGGCTTTCAAAGAGACATCTTCAGAAAAGGCGAAAGCTGAACTCACGGTCCATCTTGAGGGTCTTGAAAAGACACTGAAGAGAATTGTTGCATCGCCCATGTCGTATGTCGATTCAACACAACCCGCAGAGAAAAAAGTCACTCTCAAGCCCGAAAAGAAAGATTTAGTGTAGTATCATCGACCGAAGGGCTGAGTCCCAAATGGACCAGCATATAAAATGGCGAAAGAAGAGAAGAACCTATTTCAAAGACTCACTAAGCTATTTCGTAGTGGACCAGTAGTACGGAGGAAGATTCGTAATCTGGACACTACAGTGGCAGTTGCTGATAAGTCTAAAAGCAGCGGAGCTTTACTTTTCCAAAAATCGATGGCGCCAACTTATGCGACCATCACAGCAAACGCATATAACCTCTCAGAGCGTCTAATGCGTTATCAAGACTTCGGTGAGATGGAGTACACACCTGAGCTCGCTGCTGCACTTGACATATATGCAGACGAGACTTGCGCTCAGGACGATAAGGGAAGAGTACTACACATCTATTCTGACAACGAGAAGATAAGAGAGATCTTAGAACAGCTTTTCTACGATACACTCAACGTAGAGTTTAACCTCAGGTCGTGGACCCGAAACTTATGCAAGTATGGTGACATGTTCCTCTACAACGATGTGTCACCTGAGCACGGCGTGATCAATGCCTTTCCGATCCCTGTCAATGAAATCGAGAGAGAAGAGAACTACGACCCAAACGATCCCATGGCCGTTCGCTATCGTTGGGTCACTTTAGGCAATCGCACGTTGGAAAACTGGGAAGTTACTCATTTTCGACTCCTTGGAAATGACATGTTTCTTCCGTACGGTTCTTCAGTCATCGAGCCGGCTCGAAGAATCTGGCGTCAGCTTATCCTGATTGAGGATGCTATGCTTGTGTATCGAGTCGTTCGCGCTCCTGAACGTAGAGTCTTCTACATCGATGTTGCGAACATTCCTCCCGAGAACGTCCCAATGTACGTCGAGGAGCAGAGGAAGAATCTTAGGTCTTCACAAGTCATAGACAGGACCACGGGCAGAGTCGATCTTCGTTACAATCCCTTGTCAGTCGATGAAGACTACTTCATCCCCGTCCGCGGCGGCGAGTCAGGAACAAAGATCGACACGCTGGCAGGCGGACAAAATGCTGCAGCTGTTGAAGACGTAGCCTACATTCAGAAGAAGCTTTTTGCTGCCCTCAAGATACCTCGAGCTTACCTGGGCTATGACGAGGCGCTGTCTTCAAAGGCCACGTTGGCTCAAGAGGACATCAGGTTCTCCAGAACAATCAACGTCATTCAGAAGACGATGATCTCTGAGCTCAATAAGCTCGCAATCATTCATCTATACGCCAACGGTTTCGATTCTGAGGACCTTCAGAACTTTACGCTGCGTCTTTCCAATCCTTCTACTGTCGCACAACAACAGAAACTTGAGCTGTGGAGGGCGAAATTTGAGATTGCAGGATCTGCACCTGAAGGACAGATGTCAAAGGAGTTTATTCGTAAGGAGATCTGGGGTCTTAACGACGAGCAGTGTAAGACAATTGACGAGCAGCGTCTAAAAGAGAAGATTGTCGATCAGACAATTGAGAACGCCAAGCCCGAGGAAGAAGAGAGCGGTGAAGAAGGCGGAGGAGAGGAAGAAGGCGGCGATCTCTTTGGCGGAGGAGAGGAAGAAGGCGGCGGCGAGGAGAGCGAAGAAGAAGGCGGCGAGGAAGAGGGTGGAGACCTATTTGCCAGCGATAATATTCTTGCCAAAGAGCCTCGCCTCAGCCTGATGACAGCTAGCGATGACAAATCAGATGACGAAGACTTTCCGGTCAAATTTTCCCTGAAGGACGTGGAAGTGCCTGTCAAGGCACAGACACAGCTCGACCGTGCACTTCACAATAGAGCAAGGATACGACACCACGGTGCGTCCAAGACCCACATGCCAGACTTTGGGAAAATGGTGAAGAGCGACAACAAGTCGATGACTGACATTTACGACAGCGACTGGATGAAATCTTACGTAAGAAATCCTTTCGGAGAAAACACACAACGTCCTAAATACAGGACTCCGGTGGGAAGTGACGTTCTCGGTATCTTGAGATCGATGACGTCGTCTAAGAAATTTCAAACAGCACTTCAAGAGAAACAGCAACAAACAGGACTTATCTCCGAGACTGTTGATGGGTTTCAAGATTCTCTAAACGAAGCAGACGAAAAAGAATACAAGGAAGTCCTCATAATTGACGAAGACGGGAGCAACGAATGATGACCGGCAAAAATCACAACAAGAAGAGAAACAGTCTTCTGATGTATGAGTTCTTGGTGAGGACTATATCCAAGTCACTCATCGAGGGCGACAAGAAGAAGTCAGCTGCAGCACTTAAGATCCTCAGGAGGCATTTCAAGCCCGGCACAGAGATCTACAAGGAGTTTAGGTTGCTGAATGCCCTTGCCAAGACCACGGTGTCTTCAGAGCACGTCGCTGCGTCCATCTTGAAAGAAGCAAGACAGGCGGTCGAGAGATTTGACATGAAACAGCTCGATCGAGAAAAGTCGATCTTGATCAGAAACATAAACCACACCATTAATGACGAAAATTTCTACGACCAGCATGTCAACGAGTATAGGACTTACGCCACTATGCAGACGCTGGTCAACGAGTGGAGAAAAGACGTCAAGGACATCTACGCAACAGGACAATTCGAAGACGCCGTGATGAGGCATTTGGTCACAGAGAAAGTTCAGCCTGCAGACTCGACAGTCACAGAAGATTCTACGGGTTCCGCTAGACTTTTGATGAAAATCATGTCCAAGAAACTCAATGAGAAATATGAAGGTGTTCTTAATGAACAGCAGAAGTCTCTGATAAAGGCTTATGCATATTCTGCTGCATCTTCAGATCAAACTTCCATACGACTCAAGCTTTCTGAGATAAAGAAGGACTTGACTTCTCTCATTTCGGAGTATCAGAATGCTTCTGGCACTGCAAACGAATATCTCAACGGTAAATTGCAAGAGACGTTGTCTCTCCTTGAGGGCGAGAACCTCTCTTCTGTAGATGACAACACCGTTACAAGGTTTATGTTGTATTCGAGACTCAGGGACGAATTGGAGTCAAAGGAGTAGAAAATGGCACAGGATCTTAGGTTACTAAACTCATACGAAGTTTTCGACTATACTCCCGAGATGATACGGGAGTCTCGTGAAAAGAATGGCGGAAAAGTCATGATGAAGGGGATCCTGCAGAAGGCCGATACCCTCAATCAGAACGGTAGAATCTACCCGCATTCTGTCCTCGAAAGAGAAGTCCGCAACTATCAGAAATTTATCGCTGAGAATCGAGCGCTTGGAGAGCTGGACCATCCTGATTCTTCTGTCGTCAATCTCAAGAATGTGTCTCACGTCATCAAAGAGGCGTATCTCGAGAAGGGTGTCGTTTACGGCACGGTCGAGCTTCTCGACACACCTAGCGGAAAGATATTACAATCTCTCGTCGAGAGCGGTGTGAAGCTAGGCATCTCATCTAGAGGCGTTGGATCTACAAAGAAGCAAGGAGACTACCACGTTGTTCAGGACGACTTTCAGCTCATCTGCTGGGACTACGTCTCTGAACCGTCAACGCCAGGAGCATTCATGCTTCCTGAAGGCAAGACGATCAATTCGAGCGAATTGAGGTCTATATTCAATAAGTCAGATAGGATCGACAGAATTATCAACGACATTTTGACCTCGAGGAAATAAAAAATGAAGTTAACGAAGTCGGACTTGAAACAGATTGTCAAGGAATGTCTCGTTGAAATCCTCAGTGAGGGTATTGGGACGCTGCCACAACAAAGCAAGACACTAGCTGCCGTGCCGGCCCAATCGATGAATGTCGAGTCATTTGCTAGAAACACTCAACAACGCAATCTTCAAAAAAAGACAAATTTTACTCCTGATCTGAAGGATGCTATTCGTAAAGAGTCGGGTGGCAACAAAATCATGGAGTCTATTCTTGCTGACACTGCGTTATCAACTCTGCCCAAGATGCTGCAAAACGATAGACCCGGTGCTCCTCTAAGTCATCCTGGCGGTATAGCTGAACAGGTCGTCGCTTCAGCTGATCCTTCTGACTTGTTTGGCGGCGAGGCCGCGTCGAGGTGGGCCAATTTGGCTTTTATGGATTCACCCATAAAGAAATGAACATTTTTATTGATGCATATATTTACGCATAGACCACAGAGAGGTTTCAATGAAATTGACGAGCAGACTACTCCGCAGAATTATAGAAGAAGAAGTTGCTAAGTTCGGCGACATGGAGTCGACTGAGGATCGCGCCAAGGATACCGAAGAAGTCGACGCAGACGAATTCGGTTCTGAGAAGGCCGCCGCTAAGCACATTGACTTCATAAAGGCACTCAAGATCGAGGAGAGCAGACTCCGTCGCCGCCTCGCGAAGATCACTGAGACACGTCGCCGTCTCGCCACTAAGCTTTGATTTAACGCCAACATAAGGGAGACTGACAATGGCCGGACCAGGAACAGGAAGATACACAGTATACGTTCCCGTAGCAAGCAACAGGAACACACGTCTTCGAGAGCTTTTCAATTCTCGAGCCTCGAACAGCGCCGGAGCGTTCTACGGAGCCGTCGACGAGACAGACAACATCAAGGCAGCAGAAGCTGCAGTCGCCCGTGCCACAGCTAACGTCAACGCACAAGGCGTTGGAGGCCTTCTGCCCTCAGACGGTCAGCAGGCAGGAGACTCTGGAATGTTTCCTACAGGAGTCAAGCAGGGATACGGCGGTGCACCTGACATCACGGAAGTTGGTTGGGCAAATGCAGGCGATCCTGCGAACCCATACACACCCGATCTTTCGTCACCTGGACCCGGCAAGACCTCACCGCTCGACAAGAACACGGACCCGGGTCTTACAGTTGCCGACATCAAGGGAGAGTCTTACGTGCCAGGAGCCCCGAATACTGGTACGGCTTCGCCGAGCTCGACCAGCCCTACACTGGCCAATCTTGGACTAAAGCCTCTTGTCAAAGGCAAATCATCGGTCTGAGTCATACTTAATGAAGTTTTAGACTTTAGAAAGAGCAGAAATGACAAAGCAGCTATACGAAGAGGCACTCGCAGACGTAAAGAAGCTCAAGGAAGTCGCAGAGGACAACGCTAAGAGAGCACTTCTCGAGGCAGTCACGCCTCGCATAAAAGACCTCATTGAGAACCAGCTACTCGGTGAAGCCGGAGAAGATGAAGACAAACTTCTAATGGACGAAGTTCCTGAAGAATTCGAGCCTCCTGCAGTTCCTGTGGCCGACGTCGGCGATTCCGATCTGTCAGCTGCAGCCATTTCGATGCCTGACGAAGAAGGAAAGGTCACGCTAGACCTCGACGCTCTTAAGACTGGTGTTGAAGACGAATTCGAGCTCAGCATCGAGTCAGCATCTAAGCTTGGCATGTTGGTCAGCGGTGACTCACTCATTGAGTCGTCAATCAACAAGCTCGGACGGAAAATCAATCGTCTCACCTCGGCGAGCAAGATCGTCAAGGAGACGAAGGGATATAACGACGCTCTAAAGACGACTATTGAGGAAGTTGAGAATACGTATTCCCAGCTTCAAAACAGCACGTCCAACTCTAATCGTAAGTCGACTTACGAGGAATTACTTGAAAGTTTTTACTCAACCCTAAATCAGCTCACGGAGCAGAAGATGAAAAAGAGAAACAGCACACTTTCCGAAGCAGACATCACACTCAAGCTCACAGGGGTTCCTGATGAGCTAGCCGACAAACTAGACGACCTCGGTGTCGACCTCGTCATGGGCGGCGACGAGGGCGAAGAGGAAGAGGGCAGCGATGAGGAAGGTGAAGACCTCGATCTCGGCGGTGAGGACGAGGACGAGAGCTCCGACGAAGAGGGTGGAGAAGATTTAGACCTCGATCTCGGCGGTGAGGACGAGGACGAAGAAGAGGAAGAATCGGAGGAAAAGATGGAATCACGTAGACTGAGAGACGACCTTGTCGTCGAGATTGACGAAGGGATGCTCCGTCGCGAGATTTCGCGCATGAAGTCCCTTCGTGAGGCAGATGAGACCAAGCCACAGAGCTGGGGCCACGGCGCTGGCGACGTTTCGGACGAGATGGACTTTGAGGACGATGACCTCGGTGATCCTCTCGACCTCGACCTCACGACAGAGGGCGATGCCGACAAGACCGAAGAGGCGAAAGATGAAGGCGTCGACGAGCTCGACCAGATGGACGAGATGGACGAGATGGACGAGCTCGACGAGCTAGACCAGGTGTATCAAGCGCACGGTGAGGATGCCGAGCACACCAAGAAGGGCGAGCAGCCCAACGACCAGTCCAACGAGCCCGGCAAGACTGTTGAGTCACTCCGCCGTCGCCTCCGTGCAGAGGTCCGTCTCCAGATGGAGGCGAAGCAGAAGGCTCAGGCTGCTAAGAAGCAGGCTCAGCAGAAGCAGAAGGAAGCCCAGCAGAAGAAGCAAGAGGCTCAGCAGAAGCAAAATGAGGCTCAGCAGAAGCACAAGCAGGGCAAGAAGCAAGAGGCTCAGCAGAAGCAGAAGGAAGCCCAGCAGAAGAAGCAAGAGGCTCAGCAGAAGCAGAAGCAGAGCAAGAAGATGCAGGAAGCCTATAACTTCTTCGCTCGTAAGTTCAACGAGTCTGTTGCCCGCAGCACCAGGCTCAAGGGTCTCCTCTCAGAGGTGACTCGTAGAGGAAGCGTCCTGAATGGCGCGTCCAACAAGAAAACGGTTGCAGAGGCCGAAAATCTCCGCGTAAAGTTGGCAGAGACGAATCTGTTCAATGCAAAGCTACTCTTCACGAACAAGCTGCTCCAGAACGAGTCGCTCACCAAGCGCCAAAAGGCCGAAGTGATCGAGCGTCTCGACGAGGCGCGCTCAGAGCGTGAGGTGAAGCTGGTGTACGAGAGCCTGGTGAAGACCCTCCAGGGTTCAACCTCGCAGAGGATGACCGAGACCGCCGATAGGGGCGTGATCGGTTCCTCATCCCGCCCCGCCCGTCCCGCTTCGACTTCGAACACCCTCAACGAGGGCTTCGAGGCAGACCGCTGGGCTCGCCTGGCAGGCATCGTGAAGTGATTGATCAGATACAACCAACATAAGGAATACAGGAGACTAAGATGAAATATTTCAGTTTGGATCAGTTAGCACAGGGCATCCGCGAGAAGCACGTCGGTGCTGAGCGCGCCCGCCTCACAGAGAAGTGGAGCCGCACAGGCCTCCTCCGTGGCCTCGACGGCCAGAAGCGTGAAGTCATGGCACAGCTCCTCGAGAACCAGGCAGCCCAGGTCCTCAAGGAGAGCAATGCCCTCACCAGCGGCGGCGGCAACCTCGCTGGCAGCGGTCAGATCCAGGGCTTCAGCAACATCGCCTTCCCGATCGTCCGCAGGGTGTTCGGCGGCCTCGTTGCAAACGAGCTCGTGTCGATCCAGCCGATGAGCCTCCCCTCAGGACTCATCTTCTACTTGGACTACACATACGGCAGCAACGTGGGTACCCCCGGCGGATCCTCGGCTGCTCTCTCAAGCTCATACACACGCGGTCAGTCGATCTACAACAACCCCACGGGCAAGGGCGTCCAGAGCGGATCACTCGCCACAGGCGGTATGTACGACCTCGTGGGCACGGGCTACAGCCGCGTCACAGGTTCGGCCACAGGCCTCACACTGACCGCGGTCGGCGCCTGGAAGGGCTCCTCCGACGTCTGGACAGCCGGCGCAATGATCAGCGCGGTGACAGACTTCACGGGCACCAACGCTCGCTTCGCCGACTTCGACAGCTCGGTGGAGACAGCTCTCGCCAACAACACACTCGACGCTGCATTCGCAGTCGTCCCCCTGTCATCGCTCTCCAACATGGACAAGCTCTCAGCAGAGCAGCTCGCCGTGTTCAGCGGCGTCGCTGCAGCTTCACCCTGGGGCGAGACATTCCAGGGCGGCACGGGCGTCCTCAACCTCCGTCGCCTCAACAAGCGCGGCAACTGGTCGGCCGGCGTCTTCACACCCGACGCACTGAACGGCACCCACGTCCTCACGCTCGTCAAGGGAGCCAACGGCGCCCTCGTCAGCGGCACGGCAGGACAGGTCAACGTCACCTACTCGATCGCATCGACACTGTCGTCGGACGCTTCGGCTGTCGGCACGGCGGTCTCGGTTCCCTCGTTCGAGTCGGACTTCGGCGCCACACCCTCACCCGTGATCCCCGAGATCGACATCAAGATCGAGGCGATCAGCATCACAGCCGAGACACGTAAGCTCCGCGCGAAGTGGAGCCCCGAGCTCGCACAGGACCTCAACGCCTACCACAGCATGGACGCTGAGGTGGAGCTCACCTCGATCCTCTCGGAGCAGATCGCCCTCGAGATCGATCGCGAGATCCTCAACGACCTCGTGTCACAGGCCAACGGCGCCAACTACTACTGGAGCCGCAGCCCCGGCCGCTTCGTGAACAAGGAGACCGGCGGTCGCGTCAACCTCGTCGACTCGCTTCAGATCGGACCTCAGTTCACGGGCACAGTCCGTGAGTGGTACGAGACCCTGATCGAGACAGTGATCGACGTCGCAAACACGATCCACCGCAAGACACTCCGCGGCTCGGCGAACTTCCTCGTCACAGGCCCGGACGTCTGCACGATCCTCGAGAGCTCGGTCCTCTACAAGCCCAAGTTCTCGCTCGACGGCGAGGGTCAGGTCGCAAGCCCCTTCACCATCGGTGCAGAGGCGATCGGCACGCTCAGCAACCGCTTCACGGTCTACAAGGATCCTTACTTCAGCCGTAACAAGATCCTCGTCGGCTACAAGGGCGGAAGCTACCTCGAGACCGGCTACGTCTACGCTCCGTACGTGCCGCTCATCGTGACACCCACGATCTTCGCCCCCGAAGATTTCACGCCGCGCAAAGGAGTGATGACTCGATACGGAAAGAAGACGGTTCGCAGTGATTTTTACGGAACCGTGACTGTCTTGGACATGAACGTCATCTGATTCACGTAAACGTCTGAGAAGCAGCGGAGGCCACCAAAAGGTGGCCTCTTCTGTTTTAACCTAAACGAAAACCCTTCCTGGGTGTATAGTTATGACATGGGCGCAGGAATAGAAGACAAGCAGCAAGTCTGTCTTGAGTGTGGTAGATCATGTAAGAATCGACGTTCTCTAGGAAACCACATCACGCGATCACACTGTGATCTGGGCGGTCAGAGAGACTATGTCTTAAAGCACTTCTTGGGAGGGCTGACTCCTCGATGTAAGTGCGGCTGTGACCAAGAAGTGTCATGGCACAAGTTGCAGTATCGATTCAACGATTATGTCAACGGCCACAACGAGAGTGGTTTTGTCGGCTTCAAACATACTCCTGAGCAGATAGAGAAACGCAATAAATCGATACGGCAAACCTACAAGAAGAATAAGAAAGATTTGTCTGCTAGGATCGGCGAGGCCGTCTCTCGAGCATTTAAGGACCCAGACAAGAACATCAGACTCCGTGAGGGTCAACGTCGCGGCTGGGAAGACCCAGACCGAAAGGCAGATCTCACCCGTCGCAACCTCAAGCTCCTCGAAGCCGGCCTCATCGGACCCCATGCGCCCTTCAAGACGGAGTGGAAGCTCAACCCGTTCACCGGGCAGGAGGAGTTCATGCATTCCTCCTGGGAGACGTCGTTCCTCGAGGCCGCAATCGCCCGGGGCTACAGGGTCACGAAGGCACACGGCATCACCATCCCCTACGTCCATCCAGACGGCTCCCAGCGCACCTACGTCCCCGACTTCTACGCTCCCGACGACAGGGTCCTCTACGAAGTGAAGGGTCGACACGACGAGGTAGACACCGCGAAGTGGGAGGCCGCGGCCCGATTCTGTGAGGAGAAGGGTTGGCGGTTCGAGGTGTTGTTCGAGGAAGTCCCCTAGA
>Ga0078894_10000035_pt1 | contig 78598 bp, 64 predicted proteins | sample LauGreSu1BDMLBSD_2_FD_67506 | JGI IMG/M metagenome (GOLD analysis project Ga0078894, IMG submission 67506) | Freshwater lake microbial communities from Lake Michigan, USA - Su13.BD.MLB.SD (version 4) (version 4) | ecosystem: Environmental > Aquatic > Freshwater > Lake | place: Lake Michigan...
TTGATTTCGGCATCGCGAATTTTGCGTCCGATCTTCTCATCTCTCAAGTCGATTAGCCCGCGAATATCGGAATTATTTAGGTTTTCTAAAACTTTTTTGGCATAATCTTCATATTTCTCCGAGATCGGCAAAACAATAAATTGTTCAGGCGTAAGCCATAACGGGAAGTTACCAGCACAGTGCTCAATCAATACCGCTACGAATCGTTCTAATGAACCGAATGGAGCACGATGGATCATTACCGGACGGTGTTTGGCATTATCGCTGCCGGTATATTCCAATTCGAAGCGTTCTGGCAAGTTATAATCTACCTGAATGGTTCCCAGTTGCCATTTTCGGCCTAGCGCATCACGCACCATAAAATCTAATTTAGGGCCATAAAAAGCGGCTTCTCCATATTCAATTACGGTTGGTAAACCTTTTTCTTCTGCAGCTTCAATAATTGATTTTTCTGCTAAATCCCAGTTTTCATCCGATCCAATGTATTTAGATCGGTTGTTAGGATCACGAAGTGATACTTGTGCAGTGTAATTTTGAAAATCTAGCGCACCAAGTACATAAAGTACCAAATCGATTACTTTTTTAAACTCTTCTTTTACCTGATCTGGCCGACAGAATAAGTGCGCATCGTCTTGTGTAAATCCTCGAACACGAGTTAAACCGTGCAATTCTCCACTTTGTTCGTAACGGTAAACCGTACCAAATTCGGCAAAACGAACCGGAAGATCTTTGTAAGAACGTGGCTTGGTTTTATACAATTCGCAGTGATGAGGACAGTTCATCGGTTTTAAGAAGAATTCCTCTCCTTCTTGCGGTGTTTTTATCGGCTGGAAGGAATCGGCACCGTATTTGTCGTAGTGACCAGAGGTTACGTACAAATTTTTATGTCCGATATGCGGAGTAACAACTTGCTCGTAACCCATTTTTTGTTGAGCTTTTTGCAAGAAATTAACCAATTTTTCTCTCAATGCAGTTCCTTTAGGTAACCACATCGGCAAACCCATACCTACTTTTTCAGAAAATGTAAACAATTCTAATTCTTTACCCAGTTTACGGTGATCGCGTTTTTTAGCTTCTTCAACCATTTGCAGGTATTCGCTCAATTCGCTCTGCTTAGGGAAAGTAACTCCGTAAATACGGGTTAATTGTTTACGACTTTCGTCTCCACGCCAGTATGCCCCGGCAACATTCATCAACTTAACAGCTTTGATAAAGCCGGTATTCGGGATATGAGGTCCTCGGCAGAGGTCGGTAAACTCACCTTGAGTATAAAAAGTGATGGTACCATCAGTCAAATCTTTGATCAGGTCTAGTTTGTACTCATCGCCTTTTTCGGTAAAGTATTTTTCAGCTTCGGCCTTGCTTACTGATTTGCGTACGTAATCGGCTTTATTGCGGGCCAATTCCAGCATTTTATCTTCAATTTGCTTGAATTCTTCAGAAGAAAATTCCCGATCACCAAAATCTACGTCGTAATAAAAACCTGTCTCAATAGCCGGTCCTATACCAAATTTGATACCCGGATAAAGAGCTTCGAGCGCTTCGGCCATCAAGTGAGCAGAAGAATGCCAAAATGTTGATTTCCCTTCGGAATCGTTCCAGGTTAACAAACGTAATGAAGCATCCGACTCAATCGGTCTGCTGGCATCCCAAACTTCGCCATTTATTTCGGCGGCTAGTACGTTTCTGGCTAAACCCTCAGAGATAGAAAGGGCGATTTCGTGTGCGGTGGTTCCTTTGCCATATTCACGGACAGAACCATCCGGAAGTGTAATTTTAATCATCTACAATATGATTTAGAGTTCGTAAAAATAGTTCACAAAAAATCCATACAAAGGATTTTCATTTCGAGGCAAAAATAATATAATTTACGATTATAAGCCATAAAAAAAGCCCCGGAATCGAGGCTTTAAATCTTTTATTGCTGTATACGGATTTCGCGTTGACCTCCGCCCATATTGCGGAAACGGGAGCGCATCTCTTCCATTTTCTTTTGGTACTCTTCCTGAGTAATCATTTTGGCATTTTTAGGTAGAGTAATCTCGCTATCCTTGATTTTTGTGTATTCAATAGACGTTGCCGTGTATTTCATTCGTTCATTTTCGATGGCTAACACCACTCCATCAGTCCAAAAAGCGGCCATTGGTGATGCTTTGAAGGCCAAATCTGTTGTATACCATAAAGTTGTTTTTGAACCGTTACGACCAGTAACAATTGCTTTTTTGCAATCAAAACCGATAATTTTTCGAGTTTCGTCAGATTTTTCAACTTCTTTTGACTGAGCACCTAACTGGGTTTCGAGCAAAAATTCTTCGCCACTCATTTCAAAAGATTCGGTGATTTTGTCTGAGTTGGTGAAAAATACATCCCGATCTCCCCCGCCAAAACGCATCATCATCATGCCTGCCGGATTGGATTGCGCATCTTCATCGATGGTTTTTTGGAATTTGGCACCATTCGGGTTGAATACAATCTCAAATTTATTGGTAATTTTTTTAGGCATATTGCCTCCCATGTTGCTACCACCAAAGGCCATAACTCTTACCTGACCATCCCCAGCACCTTCCGGACGATTTTGTCCGCCTTCTGGTCGGTTTTGCTGAGCCTGTGCCATCATTGACTTTATATCAACCACCTGATCGTAATAAATTACACCCGAAGTTTTTTGTTGTGAAAAAACGTAGCTGCTCAAAGCAGTACAGAATAAAATAATGGTAAAAAATTGCTTGGTCATAAGGTGTGAATTAGAGCTCAAATGTAGTGCTAAAATTTTGTAAAAACTGTTAAAAAAGGTTAAAAATACGATTAAACATTGCCCCAGCCGTGTGCCAAAACATCAGCCAAGTGCATGGTTTTTAATGAGAGTTGTTCTTTATCGATGTAGGCCTGTAAATGCATTAAACAAGAGGCATCAGTAGATATGATATACTCGGCACCCGCATCTAGTGCATGGTTCACTTTTTGCTGAGCCATTGCACTCGAAATTCCTTCAAATTTGACAGCAAAGGTACCTCCAAAACCACAGCATGTTTCGGTATCAGCCATTTCTACCAATTCTAAGCCATGAACTTTTTCCAAAAGCTGGCGAGGTTCGGCTTTGATTTTGCATTCGCGTAAACCGGCACAGGAATCGTGGTAAACAGCCCTTCCCTCCAATTCTGCTCCGAAGTAATCTTTCTTCAACACATTAACCAAAAAATCAGATAGCTCGTGGATATGACTCTGGATATTACGGCATCTGTTATGCACAGCGGTATTGGTAAATAAATCGTTGTAATAACCTTTTACCATACCTACGCAAGATGCAGAGGGTGAAACGATAAACGTATTTTCCGAGAAATCATTCAAGAATTTGTTGCCGACCGCTTTGGCATCGTCCCAGAAACCCGCATTAAATGCCGGTTGACCGCAGCAGGTTTGCTCAGGATTGTAAACTACTTTACAACCTGCTTTTTCAAGTATTTTTAAGGTATTTCGGGCAGTTTCTGGATAAACCTGATCTACAAAGCAGGGAATAAAAAGTTCTACGGTCATCAATTGCGGTGTTTAGGGCCTAAATTTCGAAATTTTTATCAAAAAATTAGGCTTTACTTAGGCTTTTTCGGTTCGGTATCATCAACAGCACAATGAGTCCGAGCGAAAAGAAAGTAACTAATGAAACCGCTGAATTGCGCATATTACCCGTAAACTCTTCAATATAAGCAAAACTGAACAAGCCTATTACAATGGCTAGTTTCTCGGTAACATCGTAAAAACTAAAGAAAGAAGCGGTGTCGGGCGTATTTTCGGGTAAAAATTTAGAATAGGTTGAACGTGACAAGGATTGAATCCCGCCCATCATTAATCCAACTACACAAGCCAAGGCATAAAATTGGTATTCGTTGGTAGTAAAATACGCGGCTATACAAACCAAAATCCAAATACTTACTACAAAAGACAACACACGGATATTACCTATTTTTTGAGCTAACCCAGACATTAAATAAGCACCACCAATCGCTACCAATTGGATAATCAAAATCGTGGCAATTAGCTTTGCTGAACCTAAATGCAATACCTTTTCGCCAAAATTAGCTGCAACCAACATTATTGTTTGAACACCCATAGAGTAAAAGAAAAAGGCAATTAGGAATCGTTTCAAACTTTTCATCTCTTTAACCTGAATCCATACTTTATGTAATTCTTCAAATCCACTATGAATCAATGATTTATTTATTTTTTTATAGTTAGCACTTCCGGCTGGTAATTTGAAAAAGGGAATCTGTGCAAAACCAATCCACCACAAACCAACCAGAAGAAAAGATAATCGTGCTGGGAAAGAAGCATCGGTAATACCGAAGCTTTCGGGCATGAGTACAAAAACAAAGCAAATAATCTGTAAGATCACACTGCCGATATAACCCCAAGCATAACCTTTTGCGCTTACTCGGTCTTGTTGATCGGGAGTGGCAATCTCTGGTAAGTAGGAATTATTAAACAATACCCCGCCAATCCATCCGGCGGCTGCCAAAGCAAAGCAAATCACACCCCACTCCAGCGTTTCTAATTTGAAGAAATAAAGTCCAATACACGCAAAACCACCCAAATAGGTAAAAAACCTCATGAAAGCTTTTTTATTTCCGTGGTAATCGGATACTGATGATAAGATTGGTAATAAGATTACCATGACCAAATAAGCAGCAGACATGGCATAGTTTGACAATGCAGTATTTACGAATGTTCTTCCAAAAAACTGGACTTTATCGCCATGCTCCTGAGTGGTGGTAATCACAGTATAATAAACCGGGAAAATCGTTGAGGTAATCACCAAGCTATACGACGAGTTAGCCCAGTCGAACATCGCCCAGGCATTGATTAGTTTAGGGTTGTTTTTTTCTTGCATACTTACCCTAAAGTAAGTATAATACTGTTAAAGAAAAAAAGAAGGGTTATTCTTAGAAAAGAACAACCCTTCGGCTTATATGATGGAGTTACTTGTAAGCTTACAACCATGGAGCACACGTATTGTTTCAATTAAACGAAAAAATATTCGCCCTGTGTTTTTATTTGGCCTGAATCTAATAGAATCCGGAATTGAGCTAAACGCTCGTCTTCCGTACCGATATGCAATTTTGGAATCAATTCTTCCAACTTATGCGATTTCAATCTTAAAACAGAAATGATTTCCTGTCGGATAGCTTCCTCTTGTTCAGGATATTTTGCTTTCTTTTTCTGCTCAATACACCAATCACAAACGCCACAAATACCGGCATTTTGTTCATTAAAATAGCTTAATAATTGCTGCGACCTACAAACCTGGGTTTGGGAATATTGAATAACAGCTGCAATTTGCTGATGGTAAATTTGCTGACGCTCTTTAAGAAACTGATGATCAATGGCAAGGTGTTCGCGGTCCATTCTTGGCCTTAAAAACTGGAGTTGTGGTTTATCCGTTTGTGGTATATAACTTACTAAATCCATATCCTGCATTTTAGCTAACAGCTCTCTAACTTCCTGTGTACTTAAGTCTGCCCGTTTTGAAATTTCTGATTCCTTGATGTTTGTAAAATGCTCGAATAAACCACCGTACGATCGCAAAAGGGTTTTCACAAGAGTATCGTATACCGGTTCGCTGATTTGGAGTTTGTAAAGGGTCTCTTGATTAACAGTAATTTTCAACCTGGAAGGGAGGTAAACCGATTCACTCAAGGCAATGTGCTCTTCTCTTTCCAAAATTTTCAAAGCACTAAGTGTTTTCAAAACTTCTAATTGGTAACGCTTGCAAAAATCAGCCAATTCAAAATCATAAATTAAACCCTCACCTGCACCATAAGCTAACTGAAAATAATTACCCAAGTGATGGTAAACCTGCTGTATTTCCTGAATAGAGGGTGAACTTTGCGCTAAATTCTTCTCCAACTGCAAAATATCTGCCTGGTTATACAACAATACGGCATAAGCCTTCTGCTCATCTCTTCCTGCCCTTCCGGCTTCTTGGTAATAGGCTTCCAGACTTTCAGGCAAATCTAAATGAACAACATACCGTACATCTGGCTTATCAATACCCATTCCAAAAGAGTTGGTGGCTACAATAAGCGGCACTTTGCCACTTTTCCAATCGTCTTGTCGCTGATTACGTTCTTCTGCTGATAATCCGGCGTGGTAATGTGCAGCAGAAATCCCTTGCACTTGTAATTGGCGAGCCACTTCCTGCGTTTCACGTCGGTTTCGTACATAAATAATTCCACTCCCTTTAACCGATTGAATCACCTTAAGCAAACGCCTGAACTTATTTTCTTCATTTGCCACCACATAGCTCAAATTGGCACGTTCGAAAGATTTGCGAAAAACTTGAAAACCTTTGCGAAAAGCCAGTTTTGTGCTAATATCCGCAGCTACTTTTTCGGTAGCCGTTGCAGTTAAGGCCAGGATTGGCACTTTAGGATGCAATTCGCGTAAAGAAGCTAAATGCAGGTAAGGCGGCCTGAAATCGTAACCCCATTGCGAAATACAATGAGCCTCGTCAATGGCAAACAAATTCACGTTCATGTGGCGAATTCGCTCCTGAACCAAAGGAGAAAGTAAGCGCTCGGGAGATAGGTATAAGAACTTTACCGGACCGTAAATGCAGTTATCAAGCAAGATGTCAATCTCTCTTTTCCCCATACCCGAAAAGATGGCGACTGCTTCAATCCCCCTTTTTTTCAAGTTTTCCACCTGATCTTTCATGAGAGCAATTAGTGGCGAAACAACCACACAAATTCCATCCTGAGCCATCGCCGGAACTTGAAAACAGATGGACTTACCCCCGCCGGTCGGCATCAAAGCCAAAGTATCGTGTCCATCCAATACCGATTGAATGATCTCTTCCTGCAAAGGCCGGAAGGCATCATACCCCCAATAGTGTTTTAAAACTTTGTGGATGGACATATACTAAATTAAAGATTTTGAGCGATGACGTAACCACTAGCCCATGCCCATTGAAAATTATAACCACCTAGCCAACCGGTTACATCCACACATTCGCCACCAAAAAACATACCGGGCACTTTTTTAGCCTCCAATGTTTTTGAGGACAATTCATCCGTGCTCACACCACCACGCATTACTTCGGCTTTATCGTAACCTTTATCGCCGGCAGGTTTCACCTTAAAATGATGAATCCATTGCTTGATTGTTTCCAGATCAGAATTGCTTAATGAGGCCATATTTTTATCAATTGGCAAGAATTTACCCATAGCATCGGCTAATTTTTTAGAATAGATGGCACTCAAAAAAGTACCGAATTGCTGCTTACCATTCGCATTTCGTTGGGTAATAATAGCTTCCGCGATGTCTCCATGCGGATACAGATCGATTTCTATGCTTTCTCCCGGTCGCCAATAAGAAGAGATTTGCAAAATGGCTGGTCCGCTCAATCCCCAATGCGTAAACAAAATATTTTCTTCAAAACTGATTTCTTCGTTGTTCACCCGACAAAAAACCGTATTTCCCGAAAGTTGAGCGTACCACTCGGCATCTTTACCCGTGATGGTTAAAGGCACCAGTGCAGGAGCCGTTTCGGTTAGTTCTAAACCAAAAGAACGTGCCGTACGCAAAGCAAAATCGCTGGCGCCCATTTTGGCAATGGGCAATCCGCCAGAAGCCATCACTACTTTCGGCGTAATAATTTGCTGTTGTATTCCTTGATGCTCAAAAGTTATTTCAAAACCTTCAGATACTTGTTTAACACTTTTCACTTCAGCTTCGGTCAGCATATCCTGACCTAAATCTGCACACAGGTTCTCAAATACAGCTACAATATCTTTCGCTTTATTGGTAGTTGGGAAAAGCTGACCCAGCGTTTTTTCTTGACCTTCAATGCCATACGTTTCAAAAAAAGAAATGGTATCAGCAACCGTCCATTGCGAAAATGCCGATTTACAGAAGTGCGGATTTTCAGAAATAAAATTATCTGCCGAAGCATATAAATTGGTGTAATTACACCGCCCGCCACCAGAAATCAGGATCTTGGCTCCCACTTTTTCATTCTTCTCAAGTACTAGGGTTTGCTTGCCCAAAAATCCGGCCTGAACGGCACACATCAGTCCACATGCACCTCCACCAATAATGATTGCGTCGTATTGCTTCACATGGCGAATTTAGGCTTTAATTTTAAATGACCGAAAGGAACAGAAAAGGCTGAATAATCTGCCTCTAATCTCCTATATTTGCGCTTCGAATGAAGCATATACGTAACTTTTGCATTATTGCTCACATCGATCACGGAAAGAGCACTTTAGCCGATCGATTATTGGAGTACACCAATACCATTAGCCAGCGTGAGGCTCAGGCCCAATTGCTGGACGATATGGATTTGGAACGTGAACGGGGCATCACCATAAAAAGCCACGCTATCCAGATGAATTATAAACTGGACGGACAGGATTATGTGTTGAATCTGATTGATACGCCCGGACACGTGGATTTCTCGTATGAGGTTTCCCGCTCCATTGCTGCTTGTGAAGGTGCTTTATTAATTGTAGATGCTTCGCAAGGTATTCAGGCTCAAACCATTTCCAATTTGTATTTGGCGCTAGAGCACGACTTAGAGATTATTCCGATCCTAAACAAAATGGACCTTCCAGGTGCCATGCCAGAGGAAGTAAAAGATCAGATTGTAGACCTGATTGGCTGTAAACGCGAAGAAATCATCCCGGCATCGGGCAAAACCGGTCAGGGAGTTGACGATATTTTAAGAGCGATTGTTGAACGAATCCCTGCTCCTGTTGGCGAACCTCAGGGCGAATTACAAGCATTAATCTTCGACTCGGTATTTAATTCATTCCGTGGTATTATCGCTTATTTCAAAGTAGAAAATGGCGAAATACGCAAAGGCGATAAAGTAAAATTCATTGCTACGGGCAAAGAATATTACGCTGAAGAGATCGGGATCTTGAAATTAAATCAAGAAGCCCGTGATGTGATCAAGACGGGTGATGTGGGTTACATCATATCGGGAATTAAAGAAGCTCGTGAAGTCAAAGTGGGTGATACGATTACCCACGTAGATCGACCGGCTAAAGAAGCCATTCAAGGATTTGAAGAGGTAAAACCGATGGTATTTGCAGGAATTTATCCGGTAGATACAGAAGATTACGAAGAATTGCGTGAAAGCATGGCGAAGCTCCAGCTGAACGATGCTTCCATTGTTTTTGAACCGGAATCTTCAGCAGCTTTAGGTTTTGGTTTCAGATGTGGATTCTTGGGTATGCTCCACATGGAGATTATTCAGGAGCGTTTGGAACGCGAATTCGACATGACGGTAATTACTACCGTACCCAATGTATCGTACAAAGCTTATACCACCAAAGGCGAAGAAATATTGGTAAACAACCCTTCAGACCTTCCTGATCCGAGCAAATTGGAATATGTTGAGGAGCCTTATATCAAGGCCAGCATCATTACCAAGGCCGAATTTGTAGGTCCGGTAATGTCTTTATGTATTCAGAAACGAGGAATAATCATTAATCAATCGTACCTGACTTCAGATCGTGTAGAACTGATTTTCGAGATGCCGATGGGTGAAATCGTTTTCGACTTCTACGATCGATTGAAAACCATTTCCAAAGGCTATGCGTCTTTTGATTACCACCAGATTGGTTACCGCCAGTCGGATTTGGTAAAATTAGATATTCGCTTAAACAGCGAGCCGGTAGATGCGCTTTCATCGTTGATTCACCGGAGCAATTCGTACGATTTTGGTAAGAAGATCTGCGAAAAATTGAAAGAATTACTCCCACGCCAGCAGTTTGAAATCATTATTCAAGCCTCTATCGGGGCGAAAATTATTGCCCGTGAAACGGTGAAAGCTTTACGTAAAGACGTAACCGCTAAATGTTATGGTGGTGATATCACGCGTAAGCGGAAATTGCTTGAAAAGCAGAAAAAAGGTAAAAAACGGATGCGTCAGGTAGGTAATGTTGAAATCCCACAATCGGCATTTATGGCCGTGTTAAAACTGGATTAACATGCAATTATTAGACGGAAAATACGTTTCGAATAAGCTGAAGCATGAAATTGCTGCCGAGGCTGCCGAATTAGCTCAAAAATTGGGTCGAAAACCTCATTTGGTAGCTATTTTGGTCGGACATGATGGTGGCAGCGAAACTTATGTGGCCAGCAAGATGAAAAATTGCGAAACTGTTGGTTTCCGTTCTACGCTGATTCGTTTTGAAAATACCGTTACCGAATCTGAACTTTTACATCAAATCGAAAAACTAAATATTGATCATGAAGTTGACGGTTTGATTGTCCAATTACCCTTACCCAACCATATTAATCCAGAACGGGTAACCGAAGCTATTGACTACCGAAAAGATGTGGATGGCTTCCACCCTATTAACCTAGGTCGGATGCAGCGTAACCTGCCCTGCTTTATTCCGGCTACCCCTTATGGAATGACCCTAATGCTCAAAGAATATGGTATTGAAACTGCCGGTAAGCATTGTGTGGTGGTTGGCCGTAGCCAGATTGTTGGCTTGCCGATGAGTATTTTAATGGCCCGTAACAGCCAGCCAGGGAATTGCACCGTTACACTTTGCCATAGTAAAACCGAAAATATTGCCAGCTATACCCAAAATGCAGATATTTTAATCGTTGCCATCGGGAAAAAGAACTTTATCACCCCCGACATGGTTAAGGAAGGTGCCGTAGTGATAGATGTGGGTATGAATCGGGAAAGCTCAACCGAGACTAAATCCGGGTTTAAATTATATGGCGATGTAGATTTTGGAGCGGTAGCACCTAAAGCTTCTTGGATTACGCCTGTACCTGGAGGTGTCGGTCTGATGACCATAATCGGTTTATTGAAAAACACGCTCTCTGCAGCTCGTAAAGAAATTTATGCCTAAGTTTTGGCTTACATTGGTCCTCTTTTTGAGTTTGGCTATACATTCCACTGCTCAAAATAAACGACTGTCTACCCTAACTAAGGCCTGCAAGAACTTAGATAGCGCACTGATCGAGGTAGCAGAAGATCGTCTTCAAAGTTTATTACATCCAAAATTGAGCCTAGGTCATTCTAACGGATTGATTGAAAATAAGTCTGAGTTATTACAACATTTGCGTGATGGCTATCTCAATTATGATAAAATCGAAGGCCTTGATACGCCTGTGGTTTTCTTTTATAAAAAATTGGCTACCGTACGTCGAGACATAAACGTAAAGGGAGAACTTCAAAAAACCACTTTCGATGTTAAACTTCGTGTAATGGAAACCTGGCTATGGCAAAATGCTGCATGGCGATTAGTAAACAGGCAGTCTACAAAGATCAACTAAATAGTTCTTCCGGAATTTTAAATTCCTTATGCTCGTCACACCAAATAATGGAAGAAATCAGCCATTTTTCTTCTTTTAAGATAAACTGAATCATGCAAATACCTTTTTTCCATGGTATAGTGGCATCTTTTGTTGTACTGAATTCGTAGACACTCATCCTTTGGGCTAGAGTACCAAAAATCTGTGTTCGATCCGCAATTTCCTGTTGGACGAAAAAATCAGCATTTCCCGACTCAATTTGTTTCATCAGTGCCTGAAAAAAGCCACTAAGTGTAAATTCCATGGTTTGTGCAAAGGAATGATCGATTAAATGTCCTTCTCCGAAGAATAATTCTTGCAAAGCATCCAAATTTGGAAAATGTTCAGCATCAAAGCCTTTGTACAAATAAAAATGTTCCGTTAGATGATCTATTTGCTGAATTTGGGCCTCCAGATCCGCTTGATTAATTGTTTGAACCATGATTCTTTCCATCCGATATAAATTCCATCTTGGCGGATTTGTAGCGGATAAGTATCGATATAATCACCCTGACCGGGTGCACCTTTTCCACTTTGCAAATCATATTCATAACGATGAAAAGGGCAAATTAGTTTGCCATTTTTACACCAGCCCTGCGATAAATCGGCTCCTGCATGTGGACATTTAGCTTGCGTGGCAAACCAGCGATCCTCAGTTTTGATCAAGCAGATGCGTTTTTTATTTACCTGAACAGATTTTATAAAATCATCATCGGGTAGTATTTCCAATTCAGAAAGCTTTATCCATCTCAATTGCCGGGCCATATCTGTATATTTGTCCCTCTAATTTACGTTATGCCGCATCAAATTCCAGCCGATGGCTCTTTATTACCGCTCATGGAAGAGTTTTACACCATTCAGGGTGAAGGATTCAATACCGGGAAAGCGGCCTATTTTATCCGTCTGGGAGGCTGCGATGTGGGTTGTCATTGGTGTGATGTTAAAGAAAGCTGGGATGCCGAATTACACCCACTTACGCCTGCTGATGAGATTGTGAAGAATGCCGGAAAATATCCCGGAAAAGCAGTAGTGATTACCGGAGGCGAACCTTTACTGTACAATTTGGATTACCTAACCGCCGAACTCCAAAAAAAAGGCATCAAAACCTTTATTGAAACTTCGGGAGCATATCCTCTATCTGGAAGCTGGGATTGGATCTGCTTATCACCTAAAAAGTTTAAATCTCCACGGCCAGATATTTTACCCTTGGCCGGGGAACTAAAAGTGATTGTTTTCAATAAAAGTGATTTCGCCTGGGCTGAAGAACATGCGAGGCATGTTTCTCCAAATTGCAAATTGTATTTACAGCCAGAGTGGTCTAAAGCGGCCGAAATGACTCCTCTGATTATTGATTACGTAAAGGAAAACCCAAAATGGGAAATTTCTTTACAAACACACAAATACTTAAACATCCCCTAATGATGAAAAAATTTAAAACACTATTTGCCCTTGTATTGGGTTTAATGAGTATGGAAATTGCATATGCTAAAGGTGGAAAAGTTAAATACAAAGATGGCAACACCGATTTGGAAGGTTATCTGGTAAAAACCAAAACAGGTGCTCCGGGTGTAGTTATTTTACACCAATGGATGGGCTTAAGTCAACACGAAAAAAATTCGGCGAATAAACTGGCTCAATTAGGGTATAATGCCTTGGCAGCCGATGTTTATGGCGAAGCTGTTCGTCCAAAAACTATTCCAGAAGCGGGTCAATTGGCCGGCAGCTACAAAAAAGATTACCAGTTGTACCAATCTCGTATCAAAGCGGCCATCGCCGAACTGATTAAACAGGGTGCCGATCCTAAGCGCATTGCCGTAATGGGGTATTGTTTTGGCGGAACCGGTGCTGTTGAAGCTGCTCGTGGCTTATTACCCATTGCAGGAGCTATCTCCTTCCACGGATCACTTTTAAAAGATAAAGCTCGGCCAAATGGCGCTATTCAAACTCAAGTATTGGTTTTACACGGTGCCGATGATCCTTACGAAACTGAAGCTGAAATCAAAGATTTTCAACAAGAAATGCGTGAGGCTAAAGCCGATTGGGAAATGGTGTATTATGCCAATGCCGTTCATGCTTTTACCCAAGTAGAAGCCGGAAACGATAATTCAAAAGGTGCCGCCTATAATGCTTTAGCCGACAAACGATCTTGGGAACGCCTAAAATCGTTTTTAACCGAAATCTTCACTAAATAAACCTAAAAACCCAAATGGAACAAAATTTCAAAAACCACTCAAGAATGGTACCTGGCTACCATTATGTATTAAGTTTAATGTTATTGGCTGGCCTCATTGGCTCCATTATCAATTTATGCCAATCGGAAGGCACTGCCGCCTATTATTCAGCCTCTTTGATTACGCTGTTATTTGTTATAGCTGTATTCCTTGCTGCATTTACTCGTAGTTTTTCATTAAAAGCACAAGATCGAGCCATTAGAGCTGAAGAAAATTTCAGACATTATGTTTTATCGGGTAAAGTTCTACCTGCAGGATTAACTATCCGACAGATTGTAGGATTACGCTTTGCTTCGGATGCAGAATTCCCTAAACTGGCTGAAAAAGCAGCAAAAGAAGGCTTAAGCGAAAAAGCTATAAAACAGGAAATCAAAAACTGGAAAGCGGATACCTACCGGGTTTAATGTAGGTAAGATTAAAAGAAAAAGGCGATAAGAAATCTTATCGCCTTTTTTAATGCTTAAAAATCATTACAAGATAGCCTGACGAACTCTGATTAATTTGGTCAATAATGACTCTAACTGATCTAAAGGCAGCATATTGGCACCGTCAGATTTGGCATTGGCTGGATCTGGATGCGTTTCAATAAACAAACCATCGGCACCTACGGCAATAGCTGCTTTTGCAATAGTTTCGATTAGCGCAGGTTTACCGCCCGTAACTCCGCTACCCTGATTGGGCTGTTGCAAAGAGTGTGTACAATCCATCACCACCGGAACACCAAACTCACGCATTTCTGGAATGCCACGGAAATCGACAATCAGATCCTGATAACCAAAAGTGTTTCCACGGTCGGTTAAGATCACATTCGGATTGCCTGAATCTTTAACCTTATCTACCGCAAATTTCATAGAACCCGCAGAAAGGAATTGACCTTTCTTGATATTTATGGTCTTCCCTGTATTGGCAGCAGCTACCAATAAATCGGTTTGGCGACACAAAAAAGCCGGTATTTGTAAAACATCTACGTATTCAGCAGCCATAGCCGCTTCGCCGCTCTCGTGGATATCGGTAACGGTGGGCACACCAAACTCCTTACTCACTTTAGCTAAAATTTTCAGCGCTTTTTCGTCACCAATGCCGGTAAATGAATCGATACGTGAACGGTTTGCTTTACGGTAAGATCCTTTAAAAATGTAAGGAATCTGCAATTTATCGGTAATGGTTACAATTCGCTCAGCAATGCGAAGCGCAATTTCTTCTCCTTCAATGGCGCAAGGTCCGGCCATTAAAAAGAAATTGTTTGTATCGGTAAATTTGATTTGGGGTATATTTTTCAGGTTCATTTAGTTCCCTAATTCAGATAAAAATTTAATTCGCATCAGCTGAATTTCTTCCCGGGTATAATCGTCAGTTCCCAGTTCATTCAGTGCCTCGTCGATAGAATCAACCTCGGCACTGCGAAAATACTCATAAACTTCGTCTTGTCTATCCTCATCAATCATTTCATCGATATAATAGTTCAGATTTAACTTAGTTCCTGAGTTCACAATCGATTCAATTTCACGAATAATATCATCGTAAGAAATGCCTTTTGAGGAAGCAATATCTTCCAAATCAATTTGTCGGTCGATATTTTGAATAATGGAAACCTTTAAAGCTGATTTATTGGCAGCACTCTTAATCACGAGATCAACCGGGCGATCGATATCGTTTTCCTCTACATAAGCCTTGATTAACGAAACAAAAGGTGCACCAAATTTTAGGGCTTTACCCGAACCCACGCCAGAGATCTGCTTCAGCTCATCGATATTTACCGGATAGTGGGTACACATCTCTTCCAATGATGGATCTTGGAAAATGACGAAAGGTGGCAAATTCTGCTGTTTGGAGATCTTTTTACGTAAATCTTTCAGCAAAGCCATCAATTGCATATCCAAAGCAGCGGTACCTTGCGGTGCTTGCTCTTCAGAATCCTCATCTGTACTCCCCATCGGAATATTTAGGATAAATTTAACCGTGTGTGGATTGTCGATAAATGCCAATCCCGATTTGGTCAATTTTAATAATCCGTAGTTATCGATATCCTTATACAGGTAATTATTTAAAACAGCCTGGCGTAGAACAGATTTCCAAAGAAGTTCTCCATCTTCTTTTCCGCTTCCAAATAAAGAATGCTGTTGATGGCCATAAGACTGGATTTGTTGATTCTCTGCACCCAACATAAAGTTCAAGATGTACTGGTCATCAAACTTTTCTCCAAATTCATGAATCACACTTAAAGCCTTGTGCAAAGGAATTTCGGCATCAAAATGTTTAATTTCTGCTCTACAATTGTCGCACATGCCGTTACAACCCGCTTCATTGAAGTTTTCGCCGAAATAATGCAAAATCTGTTTACGTCTGCAAACCGAGGATTCAGAATAATCTATTACCTCTTTGAGAATTTGTGTACCAATTTCACGTTCCGAAACCGGTTTATCTTTCATGAATTTGATCAGCTTGTCAATATCCTTTTCAGAATAAAAAGCCAAACAAACACCTTCTCCTCCATCACGCCCGGCACGACCAGTTTCCTGGTAATAACCCTCCATACTTTTAGGAATATCGTGGTGAATAACATAGCGGACATCCGGTTTGTCAATACCCATACCAAATGCAATGGTAGCCACAATCACATCCACTTCTTCCATTAGAAAGGCATCTTGAGTATCTGCACGAACTTTTGGTTCTAAACCAGCATGGTAAGGCAGAGCCTTGATACCGTTTAGGTTAAGTACCTCGGCAATTTCTTCTACTTTTTTACGACTTAAACAATAGATAATTCCAGATTTTCCGGGTTGCGTTTTAATGTAGCGAATAATCTCTTTGACTACATCGCGTTTAGCCCGTACTTCATAGAACAAGTTTGTCCGGTTAAATGAAGACTTAAAAACCGTAGCATTGTTCATTTGCAGGTTTTTTTGAATATCCTGCTGTACTTTAGGTGTTGCAGTAGCAGTTAGGGCAATAATCGGAATATCTCCACCCAGGTTATTAATTACCTGGCGTATTTTACGGTATTCAGGACGAAAATCGTGCCCCCACTCAGAGATACAATGCGCTTCATCTACTGCCACGAAGGATACGGGAACAGATTGAAGAAATTCAATATTTTCCGCTTTAGCAAGTGATTCAGGAGCCACATACAAAAGTTTGGTATCTCCATTCACAATATCTTGCTTAACCTGAGCAATTTCTGATTTATTAAGCGATGAATTCAAGAAATGAGCAATATGGTCATCGCCACCAAAAGCCCTTAACTGATCTACCTGATTTTTCATTAAGGCAATCAAAGGGGAAATTACGATTGCTGTACCCTCACTCATTAAGGCTGGCAATTGGTAACAGATAGACTTGCCACCCCCAGTAGGCATAATCACAAAAGTATCCTTCTTCTGGAGAATATTGGTGATAATCGCTTCCTGATCGCCCTTGAAATTATCAAAGCCAAAGAAATTTTGAAGATTGTCAAATAATGACTTTTTTACTTCCATTTTTTAGGGAACCAGCAAGAAATTAATGCGATTTTGTGTGTTAATAAACTTCAAAATAACATATTTTTGCGGAATATTCTAACAATTCATTAAATATCTGACAATTGAAAGATAAATCAGAAATCTTAGAGCTTGCTAAAAAGGCCTTAATGCTTGAAATTGAAGGCATTAAGCGTGTTTCGGAGTACTTAAATGACGACTTTGTTCAGGTTGTTCAATTGATCTTACAATTGAAAGGTAGAGTAATTGTTACCGGAATTGGCAAAAGTGCCATTATTGCACAAAAAATAGTGGCTACGTTTAACTCAACAGGTACGCCTGCGGTTTTTATGCATGCAGCAGACGCCATTCATGGCGATTTGGGTATTATTCAGTCGGATGACGTGGTGATCTGCATATCTAAAAGTGGCAATACACCCGAAATTAAAGTACTGACTCCACTACTTAAGCAAGCTGGCCACCAATTAATTGGCATGGTTGGCGACCCAGATTCTTTTTTGGCCAAACAAGCTGATCTAATTTTAAATACTTCAAATGCTCAGGAAGCTTGTCCGCATAATTTAGCCCCTACTACCAGCACAACAGCACAGCTGGCTCTAGGCGATGCTTTAGCGGTTTGTTTGTTGGAATGCAGGGAATTTAGCAGCGCTGATTTTGCTCGTTATCATCCGGGGGGATCTTTGGGTAAACGCTTATACCTCAAGGTTGGCGATTTAGCCGCACAGAATGAAAAACCTCAGGTAAACCGAACTACTCCCGTGAAAGAAGTCATCATCGAAATCACCAAAAACCGTTTGGGTGCTGTCGCAGTTGTCGAAAGCGGAAAAATAGTAGGTATTATCACCGACGGTGACATCCGGAGAATGCTCGAAAAAGAACAATTGACCGCAGATCTGAAAGCTGAAGACATTATGGGTAAAAGTCCAAAAGTCATTCAAGCCGCAGAATTGGCGGTAAATGCTTTGCAAATCATGCGTGACTACAATATCAGTCAATTATTGGTTGCCGACGATCAGCAGTATGCTGGAGTAATTCATTTACACGATTTACTGAAAGAGGGAATTATTTAACAGCTCACTATGAAAAATTACTATGCTTTAATTATGGCTGGAGGTATCGGGAGTAGGTTTTGGCCTATTAGTCGTACCGCTCATCCAAAGCAATTTATCGATATACTGGGAACCGGAAAAACCTTAATTCAGGGTACTTATGAGCGTTTTTCGAAGTTTATTCCGAAGGAGAACATTCTAATTGTTACCAACGAATCTTACATCGATTTAGTCAAAGCACAATTACCTGGAATTACCGACAAACAAATTCTGACTGAACCGGTCATGCGCAATACAGCACCATGTGTTGCCTACGGCATGTACAAAATAAAGCAACTGAATCCGGATGCCTCGGTTGTGGTTGCACCTTCCGATCATTTGATATTAGAGGAAGATACCTTTAAAGATTACATTTTGAAGGCTCTAGATGAAGCTTCCAAAAACGATTGCCTAATTACCTTGGGCATTAAACCAAGTCGCCCCGATACCGGATACGGCTACATCCAATACAATACACAGAAAATTGCAGATGAAGTTTTTAAGGTAAAAACCTTCACCGAAAAACCAGATCTGGAAATTGCCAAATCTTTCCTCCAAAGTGGGGATTTCTTGTGGAATGCTGGAATTTTTGTTTGGTCGGTAAAAAACATCATTAAGGCTTTTGCTGATCATCTTCCAGAAATGAATACCATTTTCAAAGAAGGTATTGGCGCATACAATACAGCTAAAGAGAAAGAATTTATCCAAAATGCGTATTACCAGTGCACCAATATCTCCATAGATTACGGCATCATGGAAAAAGCAGAAAATGTGTATGTCATTCCTGCTGCCTTTGGCTGGTCTGATTTGGGAACCTGGGCTTCTGTTTATGAATTATCGGAAAAAGACTACGTGGGAAATGCAGTTATTCCTGCTCAAGGGGTCATGATGTACGATTCTTCCAATTGCATGGTCAACATTCCGAAAGGGAAACTGGTCGTATTAAAAGGCTTACACGATTTTATTGTGGTTGAAGACAACAATACTTTACTGATTTGTCCAAGAGACGAAGAACAGAGTGTAAAGCAGATTGTGGCTGATGTAAAGCAGTGCTTAGGAAACGATTATATCTAATAATTTCCTCGCTGCCTTACAGCCTCGTATAGGATAATACCGGCAGAAACCGAAACATTGAGCGATTCGATCTCCCCAAACATCGGAATCTTAGCCAGATAATCGCTGATGCGAATTAAATCATTGGAGATACCATCCTCCTCAGAACCCATAATTATAGCCGTTGGCGCCGTATAATCTGGCTTATAAAGATAATCTTCAGTCTTTTCGGTACAAGCAACCAGCTGCAAGCCTGATTCTTGCAAAAATCTGGCTGTTTTAGACAAACTTTCTACCCTACAAACTGGAATGGTGTATAAGGCACCTGCAGAAGTTTTAATGGTATCTGGATTGATTTGAGCAGAACCTTTTGACGGAACCACGATAGCATGCACACCCGAACATGCAGCTGTACGGGCAATAGCACCCAGATTACGCACATCGGTAATGCCATCCAAAAGCAGAACCAGCGGAACTTCCCCATTTTCATAAATCATCGGGATAATATCCTCGATTTTTTGGTAGCTAATTGGCGAAATGAAAGCGACTACACCCTGATGATTCTTAGGCGTTAAACGGTTTAATTTTTCAACTGGAACTTGTTGCGCACTAAGCTGATATTCGGTTATGAGTGCTTTTAACTCGTGAAAAATATCGCCTTTAAGGCCACGCTGAATGTATAAACTCTCAATTTCCTGCCCACTGTTTATCGCTTCAATTACCGCTCGAATACCAAAAACCAGTTGATTGCTTTCACGTTTAGGGCGATTAAAAGAGTTCGTGTACATTATTCCGTTTTGAGTAATTCCAAAGGTAGCTATATTTTAAATGGAGGAGGAATTTTAGTAAATTTAAACTAAAGGTTAAATCGCTTATTAACAGGATCAGTAATTTTAAACATCTTCAATTCAGAAGAAATAGAGGTGATTTCAACGTACTATCCACAGTTTATCCACAGCTAATGTGAATTATAAAGTTCAAATCAAGAAAATCTACTCAATGTGTATAACGCAAAAAAATTTACCTGTTCAGAACTTTTTAAAATCCATTTTTTAAAATCTATATTTTTGGATGTATGAGCCTCGACAACGAACAAGATTTTAGCCGCGAACAAAAAAGAACTGCAAGCCCGGGCCGCACCAGATTAAATAACCTGGTGAGCGGTTTAGGGAAATTACCCCCACAAGCAGTTGATTTGGAAGAAGCGGTATTGGGTGCATTGATGCTAGAAAAAGATGCCCTTTCTGCTGTTGTCGATATTTTGAAGCCGGAAGTTTTTTACAAGGATAGCCACCAGAAAATATTTCAGGCTATTCAAACTCTTTTCGTTAAGTCATCCCCTATTGATATTTTGACCGTTACGGCTCAATTACGCCAACAGGGCGATTTAGAAATGGTGGGTGGCGCATATTACATCACTGAGTTGACCAATCGGGTAGCCTCAGCAGCGAATATTGAGTACCATGCTCGTATCATTTCTCAGAAATACATTCAACGGGAGCTGATTAAAATCTCTACCGAGATCATCAACAATGCTTACGAAGACACTACCGATATTTTTGATCTCTTAGACTCGGCAGAAAAAAACCTGTTTGAAATTGCACAAAACAACCTGCGACGTGATTCTAGAAAAATGGATGACATTATTCGTGAATCGCTGGATTCGATAGAGAAACTGAAAGATAAAGTAGACGGTTTAACCGGCGTTGCATCTGGTTTTTCAGCCTTAGATCGCATTACCTCCGGCTGGCAACCCTCTGATTTGGTAATTATTGCAGCCCGTCCGGCAATGGGTAAAACGGCTTTCGTTTTAAGCTGTGCTCGTAATGCCGCCGTACAATTCAACAAACCGGTGGTTGTTTTCTCTTTGGAGATGTCTTCCGTTCAATTGGTCAACCGTTTGATTTCTGGAGAAACTGAGATTGAGCAGGAAAAAATCCGTAAAGGAAACCTAGCCGAATGGGAATGGCAACAATTGCACTCTAAAATTGGCAAATTAACTGAAGCTCCCCTATTTATTGACGATACGCCCGCACTAAATATTTTTGAATTCAGAGCAAAATGTCGTCGTTTAAAGGCACAATACGATATTCAGCTGATCATTGTCGATTACCTGCAGTTAATGCACGGTAAAGGTGATAGCAAAAGCGGAAACCGTGAACAGGAAATTGGTAGCATTTCCAGAGCACTAAAATCGGTAGCTAAAGAACTGAACGTTCCAGTTATCGCTCTGTCTCAATTAAGTCGTGCGGTTGAAAACCGTCCGGGATCAAGCAAACGGCCTATGCTTTCGGATTTACGTGAATCTGGATCCATTGAACAGGATGCAGATATGGTATTGTTCTTGTACCGTCCGGAATACTACGGATTGGAAGAAGATGAACAAGGACGATCTACTGCTGGAATTGGTGAAGTAATTATTGCCAAGCACCGTAATGGTGAAGTAGGTACCGTTCCACTGCGTTTTGTAGGTAAATACGTGAAATTTACAGATCTGGAAGATGATTTTAGCAATCCGGGTGGATTTGGAAATCCTGATCCATTAGCAGGAATTGCTCCTTCTCAAGGTTTTGATAAGCCGAATAACTTCATCATTAAACCATCCCGTATGGATGATATGGATGAAGATCCTTTATTCTAAGCCATTTCTTTTAATCGAGCAGAAACCGATTTGATGTTCTTATTCAGCGTATCACTCTCAATAAGTCCATCACGCATACGTACAATGCGGTGAGCGTGTTGTGCAATATCCTCTTCGTGAGTTACCAAAATGATGGTATTTCCCTTTGCATGAATCTCTTCCATCAAACTCATAATCTCTACCGAAGTTTTAGAGTCCAAATTTCCGGTAGGCTCATCAGCTAGAATGATAGACGGGTTATTAATCAAAGCACGAGCAACTGCTACACGCTGACGCTGACCACCCGATAACTCATTCGGTTTGTGATCAACCCGATTGCCTAAACCTACATTCTCCAAAGCCTTCAAAGCACGAGCATCACGCTCATCTTTTTTAATACCGGCATAAACTAAGGGTAGCGCTACGTTATCTAAGGCACTTGAGCGAGGCAAAAGATTAAAAGTTTGAAATACGAATCCAATTTCTTGATTACGCACCTCAGCCAATTCACTGTCTGTCATTTCGCTCACGTTAATCCCATTCAAAATGTATTCGCCTTTGGTGGGTGTATCTAAACATCCTAGAATATTCATCAAGGTTGATTTCCCAGAACCTGAAGGGCCCATAAGCGCCACAAATTCTCCTTTTTGGATACTCAAGGTCACTGATTTTAAAGCATGGATGGTTTCTGCACCAATTACATACTTACGACCAATATCTTTAATGGAAATGAGCTCTTTTGACATAGTGGAAAATTTAATAATAAGACAGCACTACCCCAGGTTTTGTTACACCCTATTTTGAAAAAGAATGCTGTTGCAGTTTCTGATAAACCTGGTCTTTCAGCAAATCAGCATCCTCAATGGTCATTCCTGTAGTTTCAATAGGTTCGTGAACCCACAGTTGGCCTATGCCCGGACGAGAACCGTATTTAAAACCATCGTCCCACATCAGTTTCCACAGATGATCGATACTTACTGGTATAATGGGAATTTGACGTTCAATAGCCAATCTGAATGGCCCATTTTTAAATTCATGCAAAATGGGTGGATATTCATTCCCGATTTTACCCTCAGGAAAAATAACCAAGCTCATTCCTGCTTGTAAATATTCATCTGCCTTTTTAAACGCTCTAAATGAAGCAATCTTGCTTTCGCGATTAACCGGAATGTCGATGGTTTTAAAAAATATCCCCAAAACCGGATTTCTGACCAATTCTTCCTTACCTAAAAACGCAAAATTTCCTTGCATAAATAACGTAATGGCCGAAATATCCAGATTAGACGTATGGTTGGCACAAACGATATAAGGCCGATCCCAAACAATTGGTTGTTGAACACGATAACGGTAGAAGAATCCAGCTAGTGCCGAACTTAAAAAACCAAAACCTTTACGGTATTTATTGAGTGTAGGGAAACGCTCTGGTTTACGTGAATAGTAGTAGAAAAATGGAAAAAAGAGCAAAAAACTAACTATAACCGTAAAGATGTACCAGCAAGCATGCAGCTTTTTTAAAATTCGGATGATCATCCTCAAAAATAGAAAAAATACTTACTTTCGCGAGGTATGGAAACTGTTGTTAGCGGTATTAGAAGTACCGGAAAGCTTCATTTAGGAAATTACTATGGTGCTGTGCAAAATTTTGTGCGTATGCAGCACGACTACAATTGTTTTTTCTTTATTGCTGATTACCATTCGCTAACCACCCACCCTACACCAGATGATCTGCATGGCAATGTGAAGCAAGTTTTAGTAGAGTACCTGGCTGCAGGCTTAGATCCTGAAAAAGCAACACTCTACGTACAATCAGAGGTTCCTGAAGTAGCTGAGTTATACTTATACCTGAATATGAATGCCTATTTAGGTGAGTTGGAACGCAGTACTTCCTTCAAAGACAAAGTACGTTCTCAGCCCGATAATGTAAATGCCGGCTTACTTACTTATCCGGTATTGATGGCAGCTGATATTTTGATTCATAAAGCGACCAAGGTTCCCGTTGGAAAAGATCAGGAACAGCATTTAGAAATGGCACGCACTTTTGGCAATCGCTTTAACAGAATGTACCAAAACGACTATTTTCCAGAGCCTTATGCATTTAGTTTTTCAGAAAAGTTGGTTAAAATACCTGGCTTAGATGGTAAGGGCAAGATGGGCAAATCGGAGGGTGAAGCCAATGCCGTTTACCTTTCTGACGATGTAGAAACCATTCGCAAAAAAGTAATGCGAGCAGTTACCGATAGTGGTCCTACAGCAGAAAATCAAGCAAAACCTGAAGTCATTCAGAACTTGTTCGACCTAATGAAAGTGGTTTCTTCTCAAGACACCTATCAGCATTTTGATCAGTTATACAACGCCTGTCAGATCCGTTACGGCGATTTCAAAAAACAATTGGCAGAGGATATGATTTTGGCTACCGCCCCAATCAGAGAACGCATTGAAGCCATTGCCGCGGATAAAGCGTATTTACAAAAAGTATCCCGCTTAGGTACCGAAAAAGCCAGAGAAAGTGCTTCAAAAACCATCAAAGAAGTACGGGAAATCATTGGCTTCAGAAGTTTTTAACGAAAATGGATTTAGCCTTGTTCTAAGCGATAATTTTAGTAATTTCATCCGTTCACAACCTAACTTATTATACTGAATCATGCACATTGCCATCGTTGGAAACATAGGAGCCGGAAAAACAACGCTTACTGAGCTATTATCAAAGCACTTTGGCTACGAAGCTCAGTTTGAAGCGGTAGATAACAATCCGTATCTGGAAGATTTTTACGGCGACATGAAACGTTGGAGTTTCAATTTGCAGATTTATTTCTTGAATAGTCGTTTTCAGCAAATCATCGAATTGCAAAAAAGTCAGAAAAACATCATTCAGGATAGAACCATTTATGAAGATGCCTACATTTTTGCTGAAAATTTGCACGATATGGGTCTGATGAGTGGTCGTGATTACGAGAATTACCGAGCAATTTTTGACAACATCACCTCTTTCATCAAAGCTCCGGATCTGTTGATCTATTTAAAGGCTTCCGTTCCAACTCTGGTTAACAACATCCAACGCCGTGGCCGCGAATACGAAAGTGGCATTCGCCTGGATTATCTCTCTAAATTGAACGAGAAGTACAAAAACTGGATTGATAATTACAAAGAAGGGAAATTGTTGGTACTGGATAAAGATAATCTAGACTTTGCAAACAATCCGGAAGACTTGGGTGTGGTTATCCAGCGAATTGAACGCGAAATTCACGGTCTTTTTTAACCTAACAGCAAGGCCCATTACGTATGAAAATTCTAGGGCTTATTCCTGCCAGATACGCTTCTACCCGATTCCCGGGTAAACCGCTAATTGACATTTGCGGCAAAAGCATGATTCAGCGTGTTTATGAACAAGCGCTTAAGGCCAATTGCTTAACTAAAGTGGTGGTTGCTACCGACGATGAGCGGATTTTTTCGCATGTAGAGGAATTTGGCGGCAATGCAATCCTGACTTCCAGCGAACACCAAAGCGGAACAGACCGCTGTGCTGAAGTAGCTGAACATTTTTCGGAGTATGAGGCATTCATTAACATTCAGGGTGATGAACCCTTAATTGACCCCAAACAGATTGACCTCTTGGGTGAAAAAATTAGTCAAACGGATGTTCGATTGGCTACACTCATCAAGAAAATCGACACACTGGAGGAACTCCAAAATCCAAATACACCGAAAGTCATCTGCAGAACCAATGGAGAAGCCATTTACTTTAGTCGGCAAACAATCCCTCATATCCGGGAAACCGAACCGATAGAATGGCTGAATAAGCATACCTTTTTTAAACATATTGGCATTTATGCCTACAAGCGAGAAACACTAAAGCAAATCGCAAAACTTGAACCTAGCACACTCGAAAAAGCTGAGAGTTTAGAACAATTGCGCTGGATTGAGCATGGATTTTCAATTCACACAGTTGTAACAACAATTGAAACGCTGGCTGTTGACACTCCTGAAGACTTAAAACGGATAATTAAACTAATCCAATCTTAAAGAATTAGAATCAGTACCAAAATGATGATGATAATGGCTGCAACCGAGAGGTAAACCCCTCCGGATGTGAAGCCTTTCATTTCAGATTTGATTTGATACAACTCTTTTCTCAATGCCCTGCGTTGCACCGTACTCAGATGCGATTTGTCCATCGCCTTAATTTCCAACACACGAGATTGCAATTGTATAAGTCGAACTTGCTCCTGTTCGCTTAAGTCTTCTTTTTTAGGAGCAGCAGAAAGGTACTGATTCCCTAGCAACATCAGGGAAAAACTCAATAGAATGATGATTTTTTTCATGGCAATCGTTTTAGACTAAAAACGACTTCGCACGATCAATATTTCATCCACTTCGAAATTCTCAATTGGTTTTTGGTTTGGGCTTGCGATTCTTCCAATTTTTACCTCCCCGCCTTTTAAAATCAGGTCTCTTAAGTTCAGGCTGATAAAGCGGACTTTCACCTAAACCTTCTGGCAGAGCCACTTTGGGAATTTCTTTACCAATGAGTGATTCGATACTGAAAAACTTACGCTGATCGCGTTCATTTATAAAGGTAATGGCTGTTCCGGTAGTAGCCGCTCTGGCCGTACGACCAATGCGGTGAATGTAATCTTCAGGATCTGGTGGAACATCGAAATTAATCACCAACTCGATCCCTTCCACATCAATACCGCGTGAAAGCACATCGGTACCAATTAAAAAAGGTAATTGACGGGCTCTGAAAGCATTCAATAGGGTTTCACGCTCCTCCTGATTCAAATCAGAATGGAAGGCTTTAGCCTGAATACCCGTTTTGCGCAAGGCCCGATCTAACTCTTTGACTTTATCTTTAGTAGACGAAAAAATAATACCGCTTTGATAGGCTTTATCCTTCAGTAAAGATTCAATTAAAGGTAATTTCTGATGATCATAAGTCAGGTAGGCCTGCTGGGTAATGCCTTCAGCAGGTTTAGATATGGCAATATTTACTTCTAGGGGTTGGTTTAAAATCGCGTTAGCCAAACTCCTGATTTTGGGTGGCATGGTAGCCGAAAAAAGCAAGGTTTGCCGTTTTTTAGGTAGGTAAGAAATGATTCGCATGATATCATCACTGAAACCCATATCGAGCATACGGTCTGCCTCGTCTAAAATTAAATGCTGTAAATGATCTAAATTGATGGCGCCGGAAATTAAATGGGCAATCAAACGGCCTGGAGTAGCAATAACTAGGTCTACCCCATCTCTTAAAGCACGCTTTTGGGTTTCGTAGATAGCTCCATCTCCCCCGCCGTAAACGGCAATTGAACTAATTCCAGTAAAATAAGCTAGACCCTCTACTTGTTGGTCAATTTGCTGGGCAAGCTCTCGGGTTGGAGCCAAAATCAAGGTATTGATGTATTTTTTATCGGTTTGAGCAATCTGGTGCAAAACAGGCAATAAATAAGAAGCCGTTTTACCTGTGCCCGTTTGTGCACAGGCTATCAGATCATTTTTTTGCATAACCAACGGAATTGCTTCCTGTTGTATCGGAGTTGGTGTCTTGTATCCCATGCTCAGCAGGCCTTCCTGCAAATCGGGATGAAAATTAAAATCGGAAAAGGTCAATTGTAGTTTATTTATTTTTGGATAGCAAAGATACCATTTAAAAAAGGAAGCCATTTGATCGAAAAAATTGAGGCCATTGTCTTTATCCACAAAGCCTAATTTCTCAACAAGTTCGTACAGACATCAAAAATTACCTATCTTTGAATCCCGTACAAATAGATGCTTTAAAGCCTTTTTTGGTCTTTAAAAAATCGAAACCAAATCCATCATGACCAAATATATTTTTGTTACGGGAGGCGTTACTTCGTCTTTAGGAAAAGGAATTATTTCCGCCTCATTAGCCAAACTACTTCAAGCTCGTGGTTACCGTGTAACCATTCAAAAGTTCGATCCGTATATCAATATCGATCCCGGAACGCTAAACCCGTACGAACATGGCGAGTGCTACGTAACAGAAGATGGTGCTGAAACCGATTTGGATTTGGGTCATTACGAACGGTTTTTAAATGTGCCTACCTCACAAGCAAATAATATTACCACTGGACGTATTTACCAGAATGTAATTAATAAGGAACGTGAAGGCGCTTATTTGGGTAAAACTGTCCAGGTTGTACCGCATATTACCGATGAAATTAAACGGAATATGAAGATTTTGGGAGAAAGCGGCAAATACGATATTGTGATTACCGAATTGGGAGGAACCGTTGGTGATATTGAATCGTTACCTTATGTAGAAGCAGTTCGCCAGTTGCGCTGGGAACTTGGAAGTAATAACAGTTTGGTTATTCACTTAACCTTGGTCCCGTATTTAGCAGCTGCCGGCGAATTGAAAACCAAACCTACACAACACTCGGTAAAACTTTTACTTGAATACGGGGTTCAGCCAGATATTCTGGTCTGCCGAACAGAACATCACCTATCTGCAGACATTCGGAGAAAGGTTGCTTTATTCTGTAACGTAGATAACAATGCCGTTATTGAGTCTATCGATGCCAGCACCATTTACGATGTGCCGCTATTGATGCGAAAAGAAAATTTAGATGGCATTGCACTCAAAAAGCTAAAACTCTCCGCAAAAGGTGAACCCGATTTAGAAAGCTGGAAAGATTTCTTGGGTCGACTTAAAAACCCAACTGCAGAAGTAAAAATTGGATTGGTTGGTAAATATGTAGAATTACCTGATGCTTATAAATCCATTAACGAATCGTTTATTCATGCAGGTGCTAAAAACGAATGCAAAGTTCGCGTAAAGTGTATTCACTCGGAAAGCATCACTGCCGAAAACGTTGCAGATAAATTAAAAGGATTAGATGGCGTATTGGTAGCTCCAGGTTTTGGAAGCCGGGGTATTGAAGGAAAAATTGAAGCTATCAAATACATCCGAGAGCATCAAATTCCGTTCTTCGGAATTTGTTTAGGAATGCAATGTGCAGTTATTGAGTTTGGAAGAAATGTATTGGGATTAAAAGATGCTCACAGTACGGAGATGAACCCAGACACAAAAAATGCGGTTATTTCGATGATGGAAGAGCAAAAGAAAATTAAAAATAAAGGTGGAACCATGCGTTTAGGTGCGTATACCTGCGAACTAAAAAAAGGCACTAAAGCTGCTTCTATATATGGTAAAACCAAAATAACTGAACGTCATCGTCACCGTTACGAGTTCAACAATGCCTATTTAAGTAAATATGAAAAAGCCGGAATGATTGCTTCGGGTATTAATCCGGAAAACAACTTAGTTGAAATCGTGGAGCTAAAAGATCATCCATTTTTTGTTGCGGGTCAATTCCATCCAGAATTAAAATCAACGGTAGCTAATCCTCATCCGCTTTTTGTTAACTTTGTCGCCGCTGCTTTGGCTCACAGTCACAAAAAATAAACGCAGCAAGTAAAAACGACTATGGATAGAAATACATTTTGGGGTCTTTTTTTGATCCTGATAATTTTGGTTGGATCAACCTATTTGATGCAACCCAGCGAGGCTGAAATCAAACGCGAAAAACAGGTACAGGATTCAATTGCTCGATTGAAAGAAAATCCTGCAAAGAAAAGTACATCGACTGCCGCTACTGCAGTAAGTACAGCAGCTAAAAAAACGATTGACACCACGACTTACACTGGTCCATTTGGTCGTGCTCATTCAGGAAATGAGGAGCGTATTGTTCTTGAGAACGACTTGATTAAAGTCAACATTAGCACCAAAGGTGGACGTGTAGAATCTGTAGAACTCAAAAAATTCAAAGCTTACGATGGTAAACCGCTGATCATGTTCTCGGGAGAGCAAAATCAGTTTGGATTAAATTTTACTGCTCAAGGAACCAAAATCAATACACAAGATCTATACTTTAGTCCAGGCACAGAGAATAACACTCAAAATGCCGAATTGAGAGTATACGACTCTGAAAATCGCTACATAGCTTACCAATACAGTTTAGAAAAAGACACCTACAAACTGGGATTAACCATTAAAACAGTAGGTCTGCAAGGCCTAGTTAATCAACAGAAATTAACGCTAAACTGGCAAACACAGCTGAGCCAAAAAGAAAAAGACTTGGCCAGCGAGCAACGCTACTCTACCGCTTATTTTAAACCGGTTGATGATGATGTAGACCATTTGAGCGTTAGTGAGGATGATAAAAAAGAATTGAACGAGGGGAAAATTCAATGGATATCTTTTAAACAGCATTTTTTCTCAAACGTATTGGTTGCTAAAAACGGTTTTGACAGTGGTAACTTGAGTGTGAGTATACAAACTACCCCGCAAATTGTAAAAGGCTTTAGCGCCCAAATGACTTTGCCATTTGATGCAATACAAAGCAACACCTATCCTTTAGAATTCTATTTCGGACCGAATAAATTCGAAACACTTCAAGCTCAAGGCTACGATATTGAACGTCAAGTTGATTTAGGATGGGGTCCATTAAAATACATTAACCGCTATGTGGTTATTCCGGTATTTGATTTCCTTTCTGGATTTAATTGGAGCTATGGTTTAATCATTTTGGTATTAACCATCCTATTAAAAGTGGTTTTATTCCCGCTTACCTACAAATCATATCTTTCAATGGCTAAAATGAGGGTATTAAAGCCTGAGATGGATGAGATTAAAGCTAAAGTTGGAGAAGACAACCCGACATTGTTGCAACAAGAATACCTCAAGCTTTACAAAAAAGCTGGTGTAAACCCGCTTGGAGGATGTTTGCCAATGCTCTTGCAATTGCCCATCATCATGGCCTTCTTCTTCTTCTTCCCTAATTTGTTCGATTTACGTCAGCAAAGTTTCTTGTGGATGCAGGATCTATCAACGTATGACAACTTCTTCAATTTCGGGTTCAATGTTCCTTTTTTAGGAAGTCATATTAGTTTAATGTGTATCCTGATGACCATTTCGACCCTAATTTATACCTATTTCAACAATCAAATTAGTGGCGCTACGGGGCAGATGAAATACATTGGTTACATTATGCCAATCATTTTCTTTGGCGTTTTGAACAGTTATCCATCTGGATTGAACTATTACTACTTCCTGGCTAACTTATTAACTTTCGGACAGCAGTTTATGATTCGTCAGTTTGTAGACGATAATAAAATTCATGCTCAAATTCAGGAAAACAAGAAAAAGCCAGAATCTGAGAAAAAGAAGTCAAAGTTTCAACAGCGCATGGACGAATACATGCGTCAAGCACAGCAACAACAAAAAGCCAAACAAGGCAAAAAATAATTTGCAAAAGCCTCAAAATATTTGAGGCTTTTGTATTTTAGAAAATACTAATCCAAAATCATGGCGCTTAATTACGTTTGGATATCCTTTTTCATAATCGCTTTCGCGGTAGCACTTTTCAAACTGCTCTTTTTCGGGGATACGGAAATCTTTAAAGTATTGGTTGAAGGCTTGTTCGATTCCACGAAAACATCAGTTATGGATATCGCACTTCCTTTGGTTGGAACCATGGCATTTTGGTTAGGTGTGATGAACATTGGAGAAAAAGCCGGAGCTATCAATTTCTTATCGCGTATTGTAGGTCCGTTTTTTAGCCGTTTATTCCCTGAGGTTCCCAAAAACCATCCGGCCTCAGGACAAATGATGATGAACTTCTCGGCCAATATGCTGGGCTTAGACAATGCGGCTACCCCCCTTGGGCTTAAAGCTATGGGGACACTGCAAGAACTTAATCCACAAAAAGAGACCGCATCCAATGCACAAATCATGTTTCTGGTTTTGCACACTTCGGGCTTAACCATTTTGCCCATTTCGATTATCGCCCAACGAGCCATAATGGGTGCGCAAGATCCAACCGATATTTTTATTCCCTGCATCATTGCAACCTTTGTAGCAACCATCGCAGCTATGCTTATCGTTTCCATTTGGCAAAAGATCAACCTCTGGGACCGGGTAATTATTTCTTGGCTGCTGGGGCTTACGGCTTTCATCTGTCTGTTGGTTTGGTATTTTACCGCTTACCTAAGCAAAGAACAGATCAGCGAAGTATCTAAAGTAATCAGCAATGTGTTACTATTTGCCATACCGGTGACGTTCATTCTCGGTGCTATCCGTAAAAAAGTAAACGTTTTTGAAGCATTTATTGAAGGTGCCAAAGGCGGATTCGAAACCTCGGTAAAAATTATTCCGTATTTGGTAGCCATGTTGGCAGCCATCAGCGTACTTAGAGCTTCCGGGGCTTTAGAATATGTGGTAGATGGCTTTAAATGGGGTTTTTCGTTTTTGGATATCGATACTCGCTTCACCGATTCATTGCCAGTGGCCTTGATGAAACCGTTGAGTGGTTCCGGCTCCAGAGCCATGATGCTCGATTCGATGAAAACGTTTGGCCCGGATTCTTTTGTTGGCCGACTTTCGTGTGTGTTCCAAGGATCAGCAGACACTACTTTTTATATCGTAGCACTTTATTTTGGCTCTGTGGGTATAAAAAAATCGCGTTATGCGATTACTGCAGGCCTGCTAGCTGATCTATTTGGCGTTATTGCTGCCATTTTGATCTCTTATTTATTCTTTGGGTAAATAACAACCATTCAAATTTCTTTATAAGAAAGAAAACAATTTCTTAAGTATTGCTATTTATAGTTAGATCAACAGTAAACCTAACTATGAAATCAATATTTCTATGTGTTTTGACCTGCTTAGTCTTAAGCTCCCTAACAAATAGCTCTAAGGCACAAAATATTCTTCTTTGGAACGGAGAAACGTCTAATATCATTGATTGTGAATTTAATAATGGCCAAGCCGATAATACTTTCCCAAATAGTGGTAATTGGGGATTTAAAGGAAGCATTAACCAATGGAAAGCAGGAACCATTAGCCTAAAATGCCAAGATACTTGGAGAATTGACCTATCGAATTATTCCGAAATCCGATTCTATATCAAGACAGACATGGCAAATGCATTTCTAAAGTTTGGACTTAGCAGTTGGCCACACAGCAGTACTATGGTAGATATTGCACCTTATGTAGAAAACGGACCCATAAATAGTGACTATAAATTGGTAAAAATCCCAATTGAGAGCCTAAAAAACGAAAACTGCCAACTAAATTCTGTAGAACAGATCCGGTTTGAAACCAGCGGGACGGATATTGTTACCATATGGGCTGATGATTTTGAAGCAGTAGATTTAATTCAAAACAAAATTGATTCCATCTCATTCTTATCCGATCAGGTGATTAAACTCAATCTGAAAGACCGTTACACAATGGAGGACGTACAGCAACTGACAAACTACGAAATCATCAGTTCAAACGATCCGGAATTTGTACAAGGCGCAAACCCTGTTAAAGTTGGACGTCATTTTTTTGTGAAAGAATTTCCTGAATTTTCAACGAATCCGATTACCAAGAATGAACTATTCCTCATTTTAGATCGCAAGCTAAAAAAAGGTCAAACCTACCAGCTTAGTGTTACAACTATTAAAGATTTATCAGGAAACGATTTCGATCAACCTCAAACCTTCAACTTTACATTTGACGATCAAAAATTGATCAATCACTCTGTAAAAGTAAACCAGATAGGGTATTTTACCTGGGGGCCTAAATATGGTTACGTTGGAAATTATTTAGGTGATGCGGGTCCTATGACCATTACACCTACGCAATTCAAAATTCTACATGCAAAAACTAATGAAACGGTACTGACCGGAATTCCGGAATTTAAAGCCAATGACCCGGAAAGAAGCGGTGAAGTAATATTTGAGTGCGATTTTAGCAGCTTCAATACTCCTGGAGAGTACTACCTCTATGTTCCTGGTATTGGTCGATCTTTTGATTTTGAAGTGAGCGAAAACGTACTGGATTCAGCTTATTATACCAGTGCCAGAGGTTTATTTTACCAACGTTGTGGAATGGATCTGGTCCCGCCTTATGCAGATGCTCGTTGGGCACATCCGGCTTGTCATCAAAACGATGGAATATCACACAGTTCTTGGCTCAATTCTCCGCTTTACAATGGGGAGTTAATTAATCAATACATACCCGCAAAATACGGCTGGCACGATGCAGGAGATTACGGTAAATATACCGTAAGTGGTTGTAGCGCAGTTTATTACCTGCTCAATATTTTTGATTTGTTTCCAGATAAGTTCGGAGACAAAGAGCTCAACATTCCAGAAAGTGGAAATGGAGTTCCTGATATTTTAGATGAAGCAAAGTATGAATTATCGTGGCTGATGAATATGCAAGCGGCAGATGGAGGTGTATTTGAACGTGTTACTACGGTAAATTGGCCAACCACCATGCCACAAAACGACTTGGCTACCCGCTATATTTCAGAGAAAACAACAGCAGCTACAGCACAATTTGCCGCAGTGATGGCCATGGCACATCGTTTATTCCTAGCCTACGAGCCAGATTTTGCAAATCAATGTCTCAATAAATCAAAATTAGCCCTGAATTTTTTAGTGGAGCACCCTGATGTACTTCCGGTTGGAGGTTACAATGGCGGAACCGTTGGAATTGGTGGTGGTAATTATTCAAGCGGAGCCAGCGACATTGATGAACGAGCTTGGGCGGTAGCAGAATTGTACAAATCAACCGGCGATCCATATTATCACCAATTATTCGATACTTATTGGTCACCGAATCCGCCAAATTGGGGGTGGAATCCATTTTTAGATCATCAAATCAACGCATCCATAACCTATGCCACAACCACAAAATACCCAACCGATCCAGTAAAAATCGATGCCATTAAGAGTGTAATCTTAGGTAGTGCAACCAATAAGTGGATAAACAGATTATCTACAAGTTTTTACAGGAGTGCATGTGGAGTTGATATTGGCTTGGGTGCTTATGGTCAGTCTTCACGATATTCTTGGGATTTGATTATGGCCTATGCCCTTTCGGGCGATGAAAAATACAGAAAATATGCCCTTTTAAGTCTTGATGTACAGTTAGGCAACAATCCGCAAAACAAGAGCTACATTACAGGAGTTGGAAGTAATTATCCGATGCACCCTTTGCATCATCCCTCTTTACACGATGGCGTGAATGAGCCCGTTCCAGGTATACCTGTATTTGGACCTTGTTCTCATTTGGGCTGGTCAAATCCTTACAATATTATTGTACAAGATCCACAATATTTATATCCCAGCGGAGAAAAAGCCGAAAGCCCCTATCCTATTTTAAGAAGGTATTACGATATCCCGTCTAACCCGGCCATGAGTGAATTCAATGTGATTGATGAGGCCATTACCTCAAGTGTATTGGGCTTCTTCAAAACTGTACCACTACAAGGCACGATAAATAAACCCATCACCAAACTGAATTACTTTGTTGGAAAGCCTATTGATGATAAGGTTTTACTAAAATGGGAAATGGCAAGTGAGTTTCAGGTGATATCCTACCAAGTAGAAAGAAGTTTTGATGGAGTAAATTTTACGCTATTGGCAAGCGTGAATAGCTGGGGCGACAGTACAAGCCCACAACACTATGTTAGTACAGATGGATATCCTCCGGCTAAACTCCTGTACTATCGCTTAAGGGTTAACCAAAAAGATGGAAGTCATTTTTACAGCACCACCATTCCTGTAAATCGACTAGAGAAGAAACAACTTCACTTAAAACTTTATCCAAACCCGGTGACTGATAAAGTACAAATTGAAATATCCGATCCTTCTTTACAAAATTTGATGTTAAAATGGAACGTAATGATAAGCGATGTTTATGGTAAAATGTTTTATGAAGGTTTTAACGATGTAAATACAATTAATGATGAGATCAATCAATTATTGGATAAACTACCACCAGACATCTACATCATCGAATTCAGAAATCAGGATGAAACGATTCGAGAAAAATTCATCAAGAAATAAAAAAGCCTCGAGTAAGGTCGAGGCTTTGGTACCCCCAACAGGATTCGAACCTGTGACCCACGGTTTAGAAAACCGTTGCTCTATCCAGCTGAGCTATGGAGGCAACTAATTGCAAAATTAACTAATCGAACGAATTATTTAAAATTTGTTCGATCCATAAAAAAAGCCCTTAAAACTTAAGGGCTTTTTTGTGGTCGGGGTGGCAGGATTCGAACCTACGACCTCCACATCCCAAATGTGGCGCGATACCGGGCTACGCTACACCCCGAACTTCTTTCGAAGGACTGCAAAGATAGTATTTTTGCAGTTTTTTCAAACAAGGAAGAATAATTCTTCTTTGTGGCGGAGAGGGCGGGATTCGAACCCGCGGTACCGTTACCAGTACGACAGTTTAGCAAACTGTTCCTTTCGGCCTCTCAGGCACCTCTCCTAGTGTTTCCCTTTCGGGGAGTGCAAATATAGCAATTCAAGGAAGCCTTCAAAAATGTTTTTTATTTCTCTGTTCAATAGGATAAGCGAACATGAAAAATACTCATCAACATGGTTTTGAAGATGTCTTTTATTACTTGAATATCTTTGAGTGTAATATCACTATCGATCAATTGGTTTTGGTTTAATTTGTAGTCAACAATGCGATCTACAAGGGCAATGATCTGTGCTTCATCTGGGTTATTCAGGCTTCTGGAAGCTGCTTCTACAGAATCTGCTAACATCAATACGGCTGTCTCTTTGGTAGAAGGGATAGGACCCGGGTACCTGAATATTTTCTCGTCGACAAGTTTTTCTGGAAAATTTTTCAAGAAAGACTGGTAAAAATAATCAACCCGCGTATTGCCATGATGGGTTCTAATAAAATCGATGATTAACTCGGGAAGGCGATATTTTTGGGCAATCTCTACTCCTTTAGGTACATGCCGGATGATGATCTGGGCACTCTTTTCATATGAAAGTTGATCATGCGGATTGGATCCGCTATTCTGATTTTCAATAAAGTATTGGGGATTCTCCATTTTACCAATATCGTGGTATAAGGCTCCTGCCCTAACCAGCAAGGCATTACCTCCAATTTTATAAATTGCTGTTTCGGCCAGGTTTGCCACTTGGAGTGAGTGCTGAAAAGTTCCGGGTGCTTTAAATGCCAGTTCTCTGAGCAGCGGTGAATTGGTATTGCTTAATTCAATTAAGGTAATCTCTGAAGTGATGCCAAATAGTTTCTCGAAACCGTAAATTAAGGGGTAAGCCAATAAAGTCAGGGTAACACTAATTAAGAAAGGCACAAAATTTATCCATTCGATTTTAGCGAACGAAGCATCTTTAATCAATAAAATACCCATGTAGGCAACCACATACGTAATTAAAATGACCAAGGCCGAAACGAAAAACTGTTCACGTCGGGTCAATTTTCTTATGCTGTAAATTGCCGACATCCCTGCACAGATCTGTAAAAAAGCAAATTCAAAACTGTTGGACACTAAAAATGATGCTATCAAAACCACCAGTAAATGAATATTTAAGGCCAAGCGACTATCAAATAACACTCGAATGATGATGGCTACAATACAATACGGAATATAATACAAGCTAGGTATATCGAGTTTAATGGCCCAGGATAGCGTAGCTAACATCCCTGTAATAATTAAAAGTATAAGGGCTAATTTCCTGTTGTCTTGGTAAATATCTTTTCTAAAAAGTTTTAAAAAGTAGATTAGCAATATCAGTACTAGTCCAACCAACAAAACCTGGCCCAAATAGAGCCACTGCCTATCTGCTCTTAAAAGTGGATCGCCTTCAAATGCAACGCGAAGCGATTCTAACTTTTGAAAACTCTCTGCATTAATCACATCTCCTCTACTTATAATCAGCTCTCCTTTTTCTACCATACCTAAGGTTGGAGATATATTTTGATTGGCATCGGCTTCTACTTTTGCTGTCATCTCGTCATCAAACAAAATATTAGGTCTGATTTGAGTTTGAAGCAATTTGGCGAACAAGTTTTTGTCTTTGATTAACGGATCCCCGGCTATTGACTGATTGATAAAGGTTATTGCCGAATTGATATCCAGAACTTCAAGGGTATTTAAATCACGAGATTGATTTTGATCGAGTAAAATGAAATTATAGTTAGGATTGAACCGTTGGTATTTTTTCTTGAGCTCAATAACTCCATTCTCGTAAATTTTGTACAATAACTGCTGGGCGGTTTTTAAAAAAAGTTCTTTTTCAAAATCGCTTAGACCCAATTGGTCAGCTTCTGAACTAATTGCCACTTTTGAGCCCTCAATAGCTTCTTTTGAGACTGTTTTCGCTAGTCGATAAATCGGTTTTACCGATTTGAGTACTTCCTCTCTATCTCGATCTAATTGCTCAGAGGTTTTCTGAATAGCAAATTCGAATGGAGAAATCAAATCTTCTTGATTCCAAACTTTACCCTTTTCGTACTCGAATTTAAAACGAGCCTGTTTCGGGAGTATAAATGCAATAAATAATATCGTCACTACAATCATCAGGTATTTAAAACCATCCTGATATGTTGTGTACAATGACTGAAAAATGGAACGTTTAGGATTTTTTGCCAATGTGCTAAGATTTGCAACCAAATTTAAACAAATATGGTGAATGCGAATCGGTGTTTACCGATTAGTCCAAATCGTTTATTGAGACTATGTTTCACAAGAATTTTACTTGAAGAGTGCCCTTAATTAGCTAAATTGCGTGAACATAATTTTTAACGAAAATCTATGAAAGAAGTTGTAATTGTTTCTGCTCAAAGAACACCTATTGGCAGTTTTGGAGGAAGTTTAGCATCATTTTCAGCTACCCAGCTTGGCGCCATTGCCATAAAAGCTGCAGTTGAAAAAGCCGGCATTAAGCCTGAACAAGTTGACGAAGTATACATGGGCAATGTGTTGTCAGCAAATATTGGTCAGGCACCGGCAACCCAAGCCGCAAAGTTTGCAGGATTACCCGATATTCCATCAACTACCATCAATAAGGTTTGTGCTTCGGGAACCAAAGCGATCATGTTAGCTGCACAAAGCATTGCTTTGGGTGATAAGGATATTGTAGTAGCTGGTGGGATGGAAAGCATGAGTAATGTGCCTTATTATTTAGACAAAGCCCGTAACGGCTATCGTTTAGGTAATGGCGAAATTATTGATGGCTTGGTTAAAGACGGACTTTGGGACGTTTACAACAATTACCATATGGGATCGGCGGCAGAATTGTGTGCAACAGAATGCAACATAAGCCGTGAAGATCAAGATGCTTATGCCATTGAATCGTATACCCGTAGCCAAAAGGCGCAAGCTGAAGGAAAATTTGCTTCTGAAATTATTGCCATAGAACTTAAAGACCGAAAGGGAGAAGTGACACTTTTTCAAGAAGACGAGGAAGTGAAGAATGTGAAATTTGAAAAGATTCCCGGATTGAAACCAGTGTTTAAAAAAGAAGGTACGGTTACTGCGGCAAATGCATCGACTTTGAATGATGGTGCCGCTGCGCTAGTATTGATGAGTAGAGAAAAAGCTGAGCAAATGGGGTTGAAACCTTTGGCACGCATTGTTTCTTATGCCGATGCACAACAAGCCCCGGAATGGTTTACCACTGCCCCATCAAAAGCTATACCCCTAGCCTTGCAAAAAGCCGGCTTAGGAGTTGATCAGGTTGACTTTTTTGAAATCAACGAGGCCTTTTCAGTAGTATCAATCGCCAATAACCAGGCCATGAACTTAAATCCTGCCAAAGTAAACGTAAATGGCGGTGCAGTTTCCATTGGCCACCCTCTTGGCGCTTCAGGTGCCCGAATTGTGGTTACACTGCTTCACGTTTTAAAACAAAATAAAGGCAAAATTGGTGTTGCTGGAATCTGCAATGGCGGTGGTGGTGCAAGTGCCTTAATTATTGAGAACTTGGATTAGATTAATGCGATTCGGATTTGCTCTTGCTTTCTTTTTACTACTGAGTTGCTCGGTATTTGCTCAAGCTAAATCGGGCGATGAGCGACAAACTAAGCGATCTCCTTTACAAGACAGCTTAATTACGCTGAGTAAAAAGTTTGTAAATCACGAGTTAGAGCCCGAACGCTATAACGCCAATTATCAATTCATTAAAACCTTGGTAAGTGCGCTCAAAGAGCCGCGATCCTTCGATCTGAGTTTCGACTCTTTGAGTGCCATCTCTATCCAAACATCTCCAGATAAACACTTCCGGATATTTAGCTGGCACATTATGAACGATGATGGTTCCTACCGATTTTATGGCAGTATCCAGCTAAATACATCCGATGGTAAACTCAAATTATTCCCTCTGCTCGATAATACAGCTTTAATCAAGCATCCGGAAGATACGATAAGCACTCCTGAAACGTGGTATGGGGCTCAGTATTACCAAATTATTCCAGTGAACACCACCTCCAAACAAGTGTATTATACCTTGCTGGGCTGGAAAGGTAATAGCTCAAAATCGACTAAAAAAGTAATTGATATTCTCTATTTTAAAGATGGAAATGCGTACTTTGGATTGCCAGTGTTTAAAGGTAAAACCGAGCATCAAGAAGAGAAACGAATCGTATTTGAATACTCCAGACAGGTAAGCATGCATCTAAACTATCTTCCCGATCAACAGAAAATCGTATTCGATCATTTGGTTCCGATGGATATTAGAAATAAAGGAGATTTTTCAAAATACGTTCCAGATATGACTTTTGATGGCTTTCAGTTATCAAATGGTATATGGAAATTCCAGGAAAATCTAATCCTGAATAACGTGCCGTCCAAACTAGACGAGTACTACAACGATCCAAAGAAATTAACTAATAACCCAAGTATTAAAAAAAACAATTCATCAAAATAATCACTCATGAAGAGAATTCTCGTTTTATTACTGCTGCTTAGCAGCTTCAGTTTCGCACAAGAAGGTAAAAAGGACTATAGCCTTGAAGATATATTCAAAAAAGGTACTTTTAGCGCCCGTGGAGTTAGAGGACTTCGGTCTATGCAAGATGGTAAAACTTACCTATCTGTAGAAACAGATCCTCAAACCAAACTCAGGTACGTTGCCAAAAACAATTATAGTGACGGCAAATTGAACAGTATTCTTTTCAGAGAATCTGATTTGATTTACAAAGGCGATACGCTGCCGGTGAGCATTGATTTCAATAGCGATGAAACAAAAGTTTTAATCCCGGTAGGTGAAGAACAAATTTACCGCCGCTCGTCTAAAGCCAATTATTTTGTTTTCGATTTAAAAAGCAAACAAATTACCGAGGTTTCTAGCCGTGGTAAGCAGTTATTCCCCACCTTCTCTCCAGATGGCAGCATGGTGGCTTTTGTGAGAGATAATAATTTATTTATCAAAAATTTGAGCTCCGGAGAAGAAAAACAAATAACTCTGGATGGCAAGAATAATGAAATCATCAACGGCCGTTCGGATTGGGTGTATGAGGAGGAGTTTTCATTTGCTCAGGCCTTTTATTGGAGCCCTGATGGGAAGCATATTGCTTATTATAAATTTAACGAAACCGAAGTCCCTGAATACTCCATGACGATGTTTGAAGGACTCTACCCTTACGATTACCGTTACAAATACCCTAAAGCTGGTGAGAAAAATTCGGTGGTGAGCATTCATATCTATACTCTGGAAAATGGTGCGACTAAGTCAGTGGAGATCGGTTCTGAAAAAGATCAGTACATTCCTCGTATTCGCTGGACCCAAAATGCCAATTCCCTATGTGTTTTACGCATGAATCGTCATCAGAATAAATTGGATTATTTATTAGCAGATGCCGCCAGTGGAAATAGCCGGGTGATGATGACTGAGGAAGACAAGTATTACATCGATATTGAAAAGGAACAATTAACTTTCTTAGCCAACGGCAAGCAATTTATTAATGCGAGTGAACGTGACGGCTATAACCATTTGTATTTATACGATATGAATGGGAAACTGATTAAACAGATTACCAAAGGAAATTGGGAAGTGACCGATATTTATGGCATTGACCAGAAAAAGGGTTTGATTTATTACCAATCTACTGAAAGTTCTCCACTACAAAGGGATGTGTATGTAATTGGCTTAAACGGAGCCGCTAAACGAAAAATAAGCACCTTGAGCGGCACAAACTCAGCATCTTTCAGTACCGATTTCAGTTATTATATTCTAAGCAATCATAGTGCGAAATCACCTATTTACGTGTCTTTACACGAAAATAGCGGCAAAGTAATCCGTGTATTGGAAGACAATGCCAAAACCAAGAAAACTTATTCTGAATACCAAATTAGCCCGACTGAGTTTTTTAGTTTCACAACTTCAGAGGGTGTAAGTTTGAACGGTTACATGATTAAGCCCGCAAATTTTGATGCTTCAAAAAAATATCCGGTATTCCTGTATGTTTATGGCGGCCCGGGTAGTCAAAATGTAGCAGATGCTTGGGGCGGAGCAAGAAGTGTTTGGTTTAATTATTTAGCTCAAAAAGGCTATATCGTAGCGTGTGTAGATAACCGTGGAACCGGTTTTAGAGGTGCGGAATTTAAAAAAATGACTTACCTGAATTTGGGTAAGTACGAAACCATGGATCAAATTGAAACCGGTAAATGGTTTGCAAAACAATCGTATGTTGACCCGAACCGTATTGGAATTTGGGGCTGGAGCTACGGTGGCTACATGTCTTCTTTATGTATTACCAAAGGTGCCGATGTATTCAAATTGGCTATAGCGGTTGCGCCTGTAACCACCTGGAGATTTTACGACAGTATTTACACCGAACGTTACTTGAGAACACCACAGGAAAACAAAGCCGGTTACGACGATAACTCCCCTATCAATTATGCAAAATTGTTAAAAGGCAAGTTTTTACTAATTCATGGAACAGGAGACGACAATGTACATTTCCAAAACAGTGTTATGTTCTCAGAAGCCTTAATTCAGGCCAATAAACAATTTGAACAAGCCTACTACCCAAATAAAAACCACGGAATATCTGGCGGAAATACGACTATCCAATTGTACCGTAAGATGACCGATTTTGTTTTAAACAACCTATAACCAATTCTAAAACCTTAACCAAAAATCAAAACATGAGTACTCCATCAACTCCATCAACAAGTCACCCGAAAGGCCTATATGTGCTTTTTGCAACCGAAATGTGGGAGCGCTTCAGCTACTATGGCATGCGTGCCATTTTGGTGCTTTTCATGACCAAAGCCTTGTTGTACGACAAAGTATTGGCATCTAACCTTTACGGAAGTTATACCGGCTTGGTTTACCTTACTCCCCTGGTTGGTGGCTATGTAGCCGATCGCTATTGGGGGAATCAACGCTCCATCATTACCGGTGGTTTATTGATGGCTTTAGGACAATTTTTATTGTTCTTTTGCGGTAGCACCTTTCAAAGTTCACCAGAATTATCGACGCTCCTGTTTTTCTCGGGCTTAGGTTTTCTTATTGCTGGAAATGGATTTTTTAAACCGAATATCTCCTCGATGGTAGGGCAAATGTATCCTGCAGGCGATCGTAGAACAGATGCTGCCTATACCATTTTTTACATGGGTATTAACATGGGTGGTGCTTTGGGTCCGTTTGTTTGTGGATTTTTTGGCGATACCGGTAATCCTGCTGATTTCCGTTGGGGATTTTTAGCTGCCGGAATTGGTATGCTGTTGAGCGTACTGATTTTTAACCGTTTAAAAGATAAATATGTAGTTGATCCCGATGGAAAAATTCTGGGATTAACGCCTGAAACTGCATCTGGTAAAAAGCCTATTAAAACTTCACAAATATTAGTTTATGCCGCATTAGTAGCCTTCTCTCTAGCGGTTATTGGTTTGTTGTACGTAGATGCCCGCATTTTTGGCATTTTATCTTACTTACTGATTGCTGCCGTTTTGGGAATCGGGTTTATGATCATTTCTGATAAAACACTCTCTGTAATTGAGAAACAACGCATCAGCGTGATATTTATCGTTTCATTCTTTGTGATTTTCTTCTGGAGTGCTTTTGAACAAGCTGGAGCATCACTCACCTTCTTTGCAGAAGAGCAGACTCAACGTGATTTAGGTTTCTTTACCGTTCCGGCTAGTTTCTTCCAGTCACTTAACTCGATATTCGTCATCACCTTTGCACCAGTATTTGCCTGGATATGGGTGAAACTAGGTAATCGTAATGCTGAACCATCTTCGCCAACTAAAATGGCTTGGGGTTTATTCTTACTGGCCATTGGCTATTTGATTATTGCTTACGGTGTAAAAGGAGTACAACCTGGTGTAAAAGTGAGCATGATGTGGTTAACCAGTATGTACGCGTTCCATACGTTTGGCGAATTGTGCTTATCTCCTATTGGCCTATCTTTAGTTAACAAATTGGCTCCATTCCGTTTTGCTTCTTTATTGATGGCCGTTTGGTTCTTAGCCAATGCGGCAGCCAATAAATTTGCTGGTGTATTGAGTGCCTTGTATCCGGAGCCCGGACGTACACCTGATTTCTTAGGTTACCAAATCAGCGGATTGTACGAATTTTTTATCTTATTTGTAGGCATGGCTGGTTTAGCCTCCTTGATTTTATTTGTATTGAGCAAATACTTACAAAAAATGATGCACGGTGCACAATAAGCATCATATTTAATTGGAAGCCCTGGCCACACAGCCGGGGCTTTTTTTCTTTAAGCGATTTTAGCGTATTTTAGAAGCTTAATTCAGTTCAGTGTCTGCAGATAGCCTAGTCATCATTCCTACCTATAACGAAAAGGAGAATATCGAAAAGATCATTCGTAAGGTATTCTCCTTGAGTGTTCCCTTTCACATCTTAATTGTGGATGATGGCTCACCAGATGGCACTGCCAGCATCGTTAAACAGCTTCAACAGGAATTTTCCAAGCAATTATTTATTGAAGAACGCAAAGGTAAACTCGGCTTGGGTACTGCCTACATCCACGGTTTTAAATGGGCTTTAAAGCAGCAATACGACTATATATTTGAGATGGATGCCGACTTTTCGCACAACCCTGAAGATCTTCCTCGATTACGAGAAGCTTGTGTAGAGGGTGCAGATGTGGCTATTGGTTCTCGCTATATTAAAGGGGTTAATGTAGTCAACTGGCCAATGGGCCGTGTGCTGATGTCGTATTTTGCCTCGGTTTATGTACGCCTGATTACCGGTATTAACATTCAAGATGCTACGGCAGGTTTTAAATGCTACCGTAGCCTGGTTCTACAAACCATTAAACTGAACAAAATTCGCTTTGTAGGCTATGCTTTTCAAATTGAAATGAAGTTTACCGCCATTCAGCACGGTTTTAAGGTGGTAGAAATACCCATCATTTTTACCGACCGTACCGAAGGTACTTCTAAAATGAGTCCGCGTATTTTTCGGGAAGCCTTTTTGGGGGTTATCCAATTAAAGGTTGGTTCATGGTTCAGAAAATATCCGAAACCAAGAAATACCTAATCATTTCAAATTATACAATTGTGTAACTTCTTCGGGTGTTATAGCCCGATTGTAGATGCGGAGTTCGTCAAAGCTTCCTTTCCAATAAAAATTTAGGTCATAGCCAATCTGAAAGAAATCATCGAAACCGGTGAATGCCGCATTTTCGGTATAACTCACACTTCCTTTAAAAGCCCCATTCAAATAAAATTTTATTATTGAACCATCGTAAACGCCAACAATATGATTCCAACTATTTAATTGAAAAGAACTATCAAAGTACCCATCAAACCCTGGCAAGGCCAAGTAAAATCCAACTAATTTATCTTTTAGTGCAAATCCAAAGCTTCCGCCATTATTTTGATGAAAGAAAATGGGGTACTTTAAATCTGGGTCATTGCTATTAATCCAACATGAAACACTTATCTGATTGCTTATTATGGGTGAATTTGACTTAAAGTTAACGAACTGATTAGTCCCGTTAAATATAAGTGCTTTACCATATTTTCCAGATAAATAGGTAATTGCGCTACCACTAAATTTCCCATCATTGCTATAACCCTGCTGATCTTTTAAATTATCATCAAAATTGAAATAGGATATAAGACCTTTAGTGATATCAGGTGGAGTACTTTTGTCTTTTTTACAACTTATTGCTACAACCAATAGCAACATCGTTAATATTAATTTTTGTTTCATGGAAATTAATACGTGAAAACTTGAATTTTAGTATCATTCAACAAAGCATGAAGCTATAAATCAGGATAAGAAAATATCCGAAACCCCATAATTCATAGGTAGTACTGATAAAGCTGCTGAACTTCTTGAGCGCTTAGAGTCTTGTTGTAAATCAACAGCTCGTCAATTGTTCCTAACCAATCACTTTGTGCGATATAATTTCCGAGTACAATATCCGAGTTAAAGCCATCAATTGGTTCCGCCTGTTGAGCAGAACCCTTTAGTACACCGTTAACATAAATCTTGATGCTTGTACCATCGTAAGTACCTACAACGTGATTCCATTCACTTCCTTTCCCATTACCTGTAACCTGCACATCATTAGGTGTAACAATCCTGAACAGAAAATCACTCTGGTTACCAGCAAAAGCCCATGAATTAGCTCCAGTGGCATAATTAATAAAATATTTACCCACTGGATCTGTAGATTTCACCCAAAAAGCGATGGAAATACTCGTACTTGATTTGGGAACTTTAGGAGAGAAAGTAATGTACTGGTTTGCTGATGTAAAAGAAATAGCCTTACCCAATTTACCGTTAACAAAAAGAGGGCTACCCGTTTTAACTCCATCACTGCTGTAACCGTTCAAGTCTTTAAAATTATCATCAAAATCAATGTGTGATACTAAGCCTACAGTTGGATATGTGCGGGCTTTATCTTTTTTACAAGTTGCTAAGAATAATAAAGACGGTAACAGCACTATAAGTATTAAATTTTTCATGGCTGGTGTTTTTTTTAATGTTATAACGATTGCATCTTTGGCATAGTATAACATTCCCTGATTAAGTTTTTGTAATTTAGCCTTATGCTTAACGAGAACCTGGATCCGAATCCTGAACATCTTTCTCCGGTTGACCGAGATATTGAAAAAGTATTGCGCCCGCAGGCTTTTGAAGATTTTACTGGTCAGCATAAAATTTTGGAGAACCTCCGCATTTTCGTTCAAGCGGCTAAACAACGTGGCGAAGCCCTGGATCATGTGTTGTTGCATGGCCCTCCGGGTTTGGGAAAAACTACGCTTTCTCACATCATCGCTAATGAGATGAATGTGAACATCAAAATCACTTCGGGGCCTGTATTGGATAAACCCGGTGATTTAGCCGGTTTATTAACCAATTTAGAGGAAGGCGATATTTTATTTATCGATGAGATTCACCGATTGAGTCCTGTGGTTGAGGAATATTTGTACTCGGCTATGGAGGACTTCAAGATCGATATCATGCTGGAGACCGGTCCTAATGCCCGTTCGGTTCAAATTTCGCTCAATCCGTTTACCTTGGTGGGTGCTACTACCCGTTCGGGTTTATTAACGGCTCCATTGCGGGCCCGTTTCGGCATTAATTCGAGGTTGGAATATTACGATGCGAAATTGTTAACTACCATTGTTTTACGCTCTGCTTCTATTTTAAAAACACCTATCAGCGATGAAGGTGCCTACGAAATTGCCCGCCGTAGTAGAGGAACCCCTCGTATTGCAAATGCTTTACTACGCAGAACACGTGATTTTGCCCAAATTAAAGGTGATGGCACCATCGATACGCCGATTGCCCAAGTAGCATTACATGCCTTGAATGTGGATGAACATGGTTTGGATGAGATGGACAATAAGATCTTGAGCACCATTATTGATAAATTTAAAGGCGGACCAGTAGGTTTAAAAACCATTGCCACAGCCGTTGGTGAAGATGAGGGAACTATTGAAGAAGTGTATGAGCCTTTCTTAATTCAAGAAGGTTATTTGATGCGTACCTCCAGAGGACGGGAATGTACCGAATTGGCTTATACCCATTTGCGTAAAGTTAAACCTGGCTCCAACCCTTCTTTGTTCTAATTTGAGCAATCTGATGCTCCAAAAAAGCCATGTATACAGCCAATTGATTAAAGAGGAAGCTAAACGTTTAGGCTTTCTGTTTTGTGGCATAGCTCCTGCCGGATTTTTGGAAGAAGAAGCTCCTTTATTGGAGAAATGGCTTAAATCTGGCTATCAAGGCGAAATGCAGTACATGGAAAATCATTTTGATAAACGTTTAGATCCACGGTTATTGGTGGATGGCGCCAAATCGGTGATTAGTTTAGGTTTGAATTATTATACGGAAGAAAAACAAGTTGATCCGGATGCTCCCAAACTTTCGATGTATGCTTATGGCGAAGATTACCACTCGGTAATTAAATCAAAACTGGGTACGTTACTGGAGCGCATGCGTGCAGAAATTGGAGAGGTACATGGACGGGCCTTTGTAGACTCTGCTCCGGTTTTGGATAAAGCCTGGGCTAAAAAAGCGGGCTTAGGTTGGATAGGCAAGCACACCAATCTGATAAGCAAGCAAAAGGGATCTTACTTTTTTCTGGCTGAGCTGATTGTTGATGTAGAGCTTGCTTACGATAGTCCGATGCTAACGGATCATTGCGGTAGCTGTACCCGTTGTATAGATGCATGCCCCACTGAAGCCATTGTTGCACCCTATGTGGTTGATGGCAGCCGCTGTATTTCTTACCTGACCATTGAATTGAAAAATGAAATTCCAAACGAATTTCAGGGCAAAATGGATAACTGGATGTTTGGCTGTGATGTTTGTCAACAGGTTTGCCCTTGGAACCGCTTTGCTATACCACACCAGGAACGTGCTTTTGAACCGCATGCCGATTTATTGGGCATGAAGCTGAAAGATTGGGAAGAAATTACCGAAGATGTTTTTACGAAGGTGTTCAGCAAATCGGCAGTTAAACGTACCAAATTTTCTGGTTTAAAGCGGAATATTGGGTTTTTGAATAAGAGTAGTGAGTAGATAGTAGTTAGTAGTTAGTAGTTAGCTAAATGAGTGAGATCAGCATTAGAAAAATTGGACCGGCCGAGGTTGAAAATTTGAAAAAAATTAGTCAGCAAACTTTTTCGGAGGCTTTTGCGGCAGCGAATACTGAGCAAAATATGAACTGGTATTTTGAAACTGCATACGCTGTTGAGCAATTGTATTCTGAGCTGATGGATTCGAACTCTGAATTTTATTTTGCGGAGCTTGACGAACGGATAATTGGTTACTTAAAGCTAAATTCAGGGATGGCGCAAACGGAATTGCAGGAAGAAAATGGGCTTGAAATTCAACGGATTTATGTTTTGAATGAGTTTCATGGCAAAAAAGTGGGTCAACTATTGCTTGAAAAGGCACTGGATGTTGCCCGTTTGAAAGGTGCGGACTATGTTTGGCTAGGCGTTTGGGAACAAAACCCAAAAGCGATTCGATTTTATGAGAAAAACGGCTTTGTGGCATTTGACGAACATACGTTCCGCTTTGGTGATGAGGACCAGCGAGATGTTATGATGAAACTGGTTTTGGACTAAAGCAATTTGCAGGTGGTGCTGTACTTTTTAGTAGTGCTGCTGCACTCTTTATAGTTTCTTTTGCACGATTTGTAAGTACTTCTACTCTTTTAAAAAACTTTTCTGCACTAGTTATAAGTACAACTGCACTATTTGTGGGTCCTGCTGCACTTTATATAATCAGTGCTGCACTTTTTACAATTTACATTGCACTTTTTAAGTGTAGAAATGCACACATTACAACTACTTGTGCACTGCTTATCAATCAATTCGCACTTTTTTATGACTGGCCTGCACTTTTTAAGGATGACCTTGCACACTTTATGACAAAAAAAGCCCCGGGGGTATCCTCGGGGCTTTTTGGTTTTTTATTGGATCGGCTTGTATTCTTTAAAGAGGGAGACTTTTGTTTCCTCTACCTTTTTGCGGAAGGCTGGCCATTCTTTAGTGAAGTAGGCATTTACGCGATCAATGAATTGTTTACTCAATTCTTCGGCTTGCTCTACTAGTTTCACCTCCTGAGCACCGGGTGCTACCGGTTTGGCATTGATGGTACCTTGTGCTTCGTTCAGTTTCTGAAGAGCCGTTAACTGGTATGGACGACCGTAGCCTTGTTTTTCTAGGCGTTTGCCATTTAGCATTTCTTTGATGGTTTTGATGCTATCTTGTTGGGCTTTGGCTGCCTTTAAGAGCTCTTTGGCTTCTTTGGCATCCAGACCGGTTAGTTGTGCAGCTACTTTAGTGGCAATATCGTTGCTCTCGTCTAGTTGATCGGTGGCTTGGGTTAATTTTTCAACAGTTTTAGCCAAACGGTCAACTAGATTACGCTTAGCTTGGTACACCTCTTTAGAGAAGGGTATTCTTGGATCAGCCATGAATTCTACTTGTACCGAATCTTTGAAACTGCCGTATTGTACTACTGCTTTGTATTTACCTGGCAATGCTGCTAGTCCTCCTATTTCATCGGTCTGACCTCTAGTTCTTTGTCTTCCCGGATAACGAACGCCTTTTTCGTCTAATCCCCAATCGATGAAGTTTAAACCGGTATCTATACGGGTATCGGTTAGGGTTCTAATCAGTTTACCTTCCTGGGTATAGATACGTGCAAACAAGGTATCAGCCTTCGCTTTGGCATTGGCCGGCTTTTTTGCATCATTTGCAGGGGTTTCGGCTTTTGCCGGAACTTTAACCAAGTATGGAATTCGGGCAAAACCGTTTGGACGATTTGGCGCTTCGTAGGTTGCATCTGCTGCAAATTCTACACCTACTGGAGCCAAACTTCCTTTTACATCTACTGCCATGGCTGGATCAAATAGCATTACATCCTTCATGCCTTGAGCGGCGATTTTACGCAATGGTTTGATATCGTCCAGAATCCAGATACCACGACCAAATGTAGCGATAGCTAAATCTGATTCACGTTCTTGCATGGCTAAGTCCATGGTTGATACGGATGGATAGGCATTTTTGAATTGGGTAAAGGTTTTACCTTCGTCGATACTTACCCAAAGACCATTTTCGGTTCCGGCAAACACCAATTTAGGCTGAACCGGATCTTGCAAAATACACAATGCATAGCCTTTTACTTTTTTCTCGTCGAGTACACGCTCCCAGGTTTTACCAAAATCTTTGGTGCGGTAAACATAGGGTGCAAAATCGCCCTGACGGTAATTGTTGGCTACCACCCAAGCTTCTGCGGCATTGTAGCGTGATGCCTGAATTTGAGGTATCCAGCTTTCTTTTGGTAATCCTTTAATGCTTGTTGTAAGGTTAGTCCAGGTTTTACCACCATCGCGGGTAAGTTGGACGTTACCATCGTCGGTACCTACCCAAATAACCTGGGCATCCAGTTTACTTGGCGCAATGGTTAAAATGGTATTGTGATTTTCGGCTGCAGTAATATCAATAGTTAAACCACCACTTTCTTCCTGTTTTTGTTGGGCAGGGTTGTTTGTGGTTAAGTCTGGGGAGATGATTTCCCAGCTGATGCCTTTATTGGTGCTTTTATGTACAAACTGACTTCCATAATAAATTGTGGAAGCATTGCTGGGATCTTGAGCCAGTGCTGCGTTCCAGTTAAAGCGCAGTCGGGTTTTTAAATCGGGTGCTGGTGGACGAATACTGTAGGTAAATCCGCTTTGTTTATCGTAACGGGCCAATGCTCCTCCTTGTGACATGGCGTAGCCGTATCGGCTATTTTCCGGATCGGGTACTACATCAAATCCATCGCCACCTAAAACGGTTTGCCAATAGGCGTTACGTATTCCACCTTCTCTCCAAATGTAGGCAGGACCTGTCCATGAACCGTTATCTTGTAATCCGCCATATACATTGTAGGGCATTTCGTTATCTACATTGATGTGATAGAATTGACCTAGTGGCAAGGCTTCTACATAGTTCCATTTTTTACCTCGATCACGTGAAATAGCGATTCCTCCATCGTTTCCATCAATGATGAATGAGGGATCTTTAGGGTTGATCCAGAAGGCATGGTGATCTGGATGCACGCCAGAATATGGGACAATTACTTCAAAGTTTTTTCCTCCGTCTTCGCTACGGGCTATCATTTGGTAGATGTTGTATAAACGGTTTTCGTTTTGCGGATCTACGGCAATGTCTTGAAAATAAAATGGACGGTTATTTACCCATTGTGCATCGGTATTGACTACTTCCCACTGGTAGCCTCCATCGTCGGAGCGGTAAAGGGCATTTTTGGAAGATTCGATCATGGCGTATACACGATCAGGATTGCTAGCTGCAATAGCGATACCAATTCTACCCAGTTCTCCTTCGGGTATACCGTTGTTTTTATCGAGTTTAGTCCAGTTTTTACCACCGTCTACAGTCATGTAGAAACCTGAGCCCGGTCCACCGGATTTGAAATCGTAGGGTGTACGGCGCATTTGCCACATGTTTACGAAAATTTTGTTCGGATTGCTTGGATCCATGACCATGTCGCCCACTCCTGATTTTTCATTGGTGTAGAGAATCTTAGTCCAGGTTTCTCCTCCATCGGTGGTTTTGTAAACACCACGTTCCTGATGGTCGGCAAATGGATTTCCGAGTACACCAGCATATACGGTTTGCGGGTTTTGCGGATCAATTAAGATGCGGTGGATGGTTACTGATTTCTCCAGACCCATGCATTTCCAGGTACGCCCGCCGTCTAAACTTTTGTAAATACCCTGACCCAGATTGATGGAATTACGTGGGTTTCCTTCGCCGGTGCCTACCCAAACGGTGTTGGGGTTGTTTTGTTGAATGGCTATGGCGCCAATATTTACCGTGGGGTTAGTATCAAAAATGCTCTTCCAGGTAGTTCCTCCATTATCTGATTTCCAAACGCCGCCAGATGCTGCGCCAACGTAAATAATATCTGGATTTTGTTCTACTGCAGCAATGGCTGTTACACGGCCACTCATGCTACCGGGACCGATGTTTCGCGGTTTCATAGCTTTAAGCAGACTAAAATCAATTTGTTGAGCTAATGCACTTAGTGAAAGCATGCTCAATACTAGTATACCCAAGTATTTTTTTCTCATAACAGGTTTATGATTGGTGTGCTTTGAAATTGTGAATTATATCTGAATTTTACAATAAAGCCCGTGCATTATCACGGGCTTGTTACATATTCTAAGTCGATTTAGAATTACAGAAAAGATTTTCAAGGGAGAGTACTGATTCTAGACTCTAATTGTTAAATTAATTAAGGACGTTTAAATCGTTTATTTCCCGAATTTTTTCTGCAATTCGTTGAGCAAATCGGATGTGAGTGGCTTATCGCTTTCAGCGCTGTTTAAATCGAGTTTAGCTTGCTGACCTGGGTTGTTTTTCTGCTCGTTCCAACGTTTCCAAATTTGTTCTAATTTGCGCTTGGTTGATAAGGCAAAATCGCCCTGCATCATCCAGGCATAATAGCTTGGCTCTGACTGGAAGACTTCAACACAGGTGCGGCCTTTGTGTTTACCAAAATTGAAACATTCCTGATTTTTATCGTTCATGACCAGGCGGCCGGCAAAATCGACCCATTTGTTCTGGCTGGTAAAGGCGTGTAATGCAGGTACATCGTTCTGTACAGGTTTGCTCCTGTTTCCTTTACGATCTTCCCACTCGGTGTTTTGGTAACGTTCTATCTGGGCCAAGAGCACTTCATAGGTTGCTCTGATATCTGCCTCGGCGGAGTGTGCATTTTCGAGGTTTTTACCACAATAAAACTGGTAGGCGGCTTTGAGGGTACGTTGCTCCATTTGGTGGAAGATGTTTTGCACATCTACAGCATGACGACCATCGGTAGTGAAATCTATACCGGCACGTAAAAATTCTTCTACCAGCATCGGAATATCGAATTTGTTAGAATTGTATCCGGCCAAGTCGCAATCGTCTAGAAAGCGGGCCAATTCTTCGCCAACCTGTTTGAATGTAGGTTCGTGTGCCACATCTTCATCGTAAATGCCATGTACCAATGAGGCTTCTAAAGGAATTGGCATTTCAGGATTGATCCGCAGGGTTTTTACCTGTTCGGTGCCATCGGGCATGGCCTTAAGTATGGATATTTCTACAATGCGATCGGAAGCGACATTGATGCCGGTACTTTCGAGGTCGAAAAAGGCCAATGGCCGCTTTAAATTTAGTTTCATGTGTTTTATTGTTTAAGGATGCGTTGTATTTCATCCAGTTTCATTAAGGCTTCAACCGGTGTTAGGGTATTGACATCGAGGTTTTGCAAAATGTCGCGAATTTCGACCAAAATGGGGTCTTCGATGGAAAACATTTGTAATTGATAGGCCTGTTGCTGCACCTTCTTGATGCTGTCTTTGATGTGTTCGCCTCCGGTACGTTCTTGCTCCAGGCGTTTTAAAATTTCGTTGGCACGGGCTATCAATTTTGGCGGCATACCGGCCATTTTAGCTACATGGATACCAAAACTGTGTTCGGATCCGCCCGGAATTAGCTTACGTAAGAAGATAACTTTGTTGCCTACTTCTTTCACAGAAACGTTGTAATTCTTGATACGATTAAAAGAATTACTGAGTTCATTTAATTCGTGGTAGTGGGTAGCAAACAGGGTTTTTGCTTTGGCAGATGGGTGATTGTGCAAAAACTCGGCTATGGCCCAGGCAATGGAGATACCATCGTAGGTGCTGGTTCCCCGTCCAATTTCATCGAGCAATATCAGGCTGCGATCGGACAGGTTGTTCATGATGCTGGCCGTTTCGTTCATCTCTACCATGAATGTGGACTCTCCGGATGATAAATTATCGGATGCTCCTACCCGGGTAAAGATTTTATCGACCAAGCCTACCTGTGCTGCCGTTGCCGGAACAAAAGAGCCCATTTGCGCCATGAGCACAATGAGGCCTGTTTGGCGTAATAAAGCGGATTTACCGGCCATGTTGGGCCCGGTAATGATCATGATCTGCTGCGAATCGCTATCCAGGTAAACATCGTTGGTGATGTAGGCCTCGCCAGTTGGCAGGTTTTTTTCTATGACCGGATGACGGCCGCCTTTGATGTCGAGCACATTGGATGTATCTATTTGCGGACGTACATAAAAGTTTTTGATGGCGGTATTGGCAAAGTTGAGCAATACATCTAACTGGGCTAATAGTTGTGCATTTAACTGGATAGGTTTAATGTATTCAGTTAGTGCAAACATGAGCTGATTGTATAATTGGGTTTCGAGAGCCAGAATTTTTTCTTCGGCTCCTAAAATTTGCTCTTCGTATTCTTTGAGTTCGGGAGTTATGTAACGCTCGGCGTTTACCAAGGTTTGCTTGCGCAACCAGGTTTGGGGAACTTTATCTTTATGGGTATGTGTTACTTCGAGATAGTAGCCAAATACGTTGTTAAAGGCGATTTTGAGCGAGGGAATGCCCGTGGCTTCTGCTTCTCGCTTCTGCAGTTCTATTAGATAATCTTTACCGCCAAAGGCGATTTTGCGCAAACGATCTAATTCTTCATTTACGCCATCGGCAATAACGCTTCCTTTCTGTAATTGTACCGGTGGATCGGCTTGTAGTTCTCTTTCAATGCGCTCTCGCATGAGGGTGCACGAATTCAATTGCTCGGCTATGACGTTTAATGAGGCACTTTGGGCAGTTTCACAGAGGGTTTTGATCTGTGCAATTGCTTGCAATGCCCTTTTTAACTGGACAATTTCTCTTGGATTGGCTTTTTGGAGCCCAATTTTAGAAATTAAACGCTCTAGATCTCCAATTTGCTTGAGTTCTGTTGCCAGCTGTTCGCGTAATTCTTCGGCTTGCACGAAGTACTCTACCACTTGTAGTCGATCTTCGATGGGTTGCTGGTCTTTTAAGGGCATTACGATCCAACGACGCAATAAGCGTGCCCCCATTGGACTGAGCGTGTGATCGAGTACATCAACTAAAGTAACCGCATTTTCATTCGCTGAACCAATCAATTCGAGGTTACGGATGGTAAAGCGGTCGAGCCACATGTAGCGGTCTTCTTCAATACGGGCTAAACCCGAAATATGGGCGAGATTGCGGTGTTCGGTTTCGTTGAGGTAATGTAAGGCTACCCCTGCAGCAATGATGGCTGCGGCCATTTTATCAATTCCAAAGCCTTTGAGTGAAGTGACCTCAAAATGTTTCTGAAGGGTTTCGGTTGCGTAATCGGTAGTGTATGGCCAATCTTCTAAGCCGTAGGTATAATAGCGGTCGCCAAAGGTTTCGATAAAATCGCGGTTACGACTTCTGGGAAAAATGACTTCGCTGGGCTTAAAACTTTGCAAAAGCTTATCGATATAAGCCGCATTGCCCTGTGCTACTAAAAATTCGCCGGTTGATATGTCTAGAAATGCGATTCCGTATTGGTTCTTCTCCTCAAAAATAGAGGCTAAGTAATTGTTGGATTTTTGGTTAAGGATGTTATCGTTAGTAGCTACCCCGGGGGTAACTAACTCGGTTACTCCCCTCTTGACAATGGTTTTAACCGTTTTTGGGTCTTCCAACTGATCGCAAATGGCTACACGCTGCCCTGCACGTACTAATTTGGGCAAATAGGTTTCTAGAGAATGGTGCGGAAAGCCGGCCAATTCAATGTGTGAGGCTGCTCCATTGGCTCTTTTGGTGAGCACAATTCCCAAAATCTGAGAAGCCTTAATGGCGTCTTGGCCAAAGGTTTCGTAGAAATCGCCCACGCGAAACAAGAGCAATGCACCAGGGTATTTCGCCTTGATGGTATTGTATTGCTGCATTAAAGGGGTTTCTTTCGAAGTACTTTTTGCCAAAATTGTTTAATTAGAGACTCGTAAAAATAAGAAATCGGCCAAATGATACGAGTTGTGTGGAAAGAATTTAGCTTTTGGTACTAAAACGGTATATGGTTTGGTGATTGTAGGTTTCACCGGGCTTTAAAAGCGTATTTGGGAAGTGTGGAATATTAATTGCATTTGGATGTACTTGATCCTCTAAACAAAATCCAGAAAATGGCTGGTACATCAGTCCTCGTTTACCTTTAATAGGCACCAAATGTTTGGATGTGTAAAACTGAATTGCCGGACGGTTGGTAAACAATTCTAGCTGAATACCCGATTGATCAGAATAGGCAACTGCTGCGGCTTGGCTTAGCAGCGTATCTCGTAAGATAAAGGCTTGGTCGTAACCGTTTTCAGGATCCCAGTCTTGGCCTATTTGTTTTGGTTGAGTAAAGTCTTTTGGAGTACCTTTTACAGGCAGCAGTTCGCCGGTTGGTAAAAAATCGGGATGTTGGGCCAAGTACTGATCGGCATTCAGCTGAAGGTAATGTGAAGCTATTGACCCCCCATCGCCGTTTAGATTAAAATAACCGTGATGAGTTAGGTTAGTGGCGGTTTCCTGATCGGTAGTGGCCAGCATTGCTAGTTTCAGCTCGTTGTTGTTGGTAAGGGTGAAGCTTAATTCAAACTTTACATTTCCCGGAAAACCTTCTTCGCCATCGGGGCTCGTATAGGTCAATATCAATTCAGGTTCTGGAGTTTGTGTCAAACTTTTAATCTTCCACACTTTTTTATCGAAACCCTCCGTTCCACCATGAATTTGATGAGGGGCTGCGTTTACGGATAATTTATACGTATTTCCCTGATGAGTATAGCTGGCTTGGCCTATGCGGTTGGCATAGCGACCAATGATGGTTCCGAAATAGGGATAGTTGGCCAGGTATTCTGTAGAGAAATAGTCGGAGAGATTATCAAAACCCAAAACCACATCTACAGGATGCCCATTTTTATCGGGTACAAACAACGATTTAATCAATCCGCCATAATTGCTTAACTCTACCTGCATACCGGAATCGTTTGCAAGTCGTATGAGGTAAACCTGTTGATCTTGGTGTATAAGTACGGGGATTAATTTGGCTTCCAATCTGATTTTAATTTGCGTTTTAAATCTAAAAATAAAATCTACGCTTTTGAAAATGCTAAATAATTGTTACAAAATTATGAGGCTTGCTTACTTTTGGGGATGGCCAAATTAAAACTTGAAGAATTGAACCGCGTGAGTGTGGATGAATTTAAGCAACAGGAAAAACTACCTGTAGTGGTAGTATTGGATGAAGTGCGAAGTATGCACAATGTGGGTTCTATTTTTCGTACTTCGGACGGGTTTGCAGTGGAAGCTATTTATTTGTGTGGAATTACGGGGCAACCGCCACATCGTGAAATTGAAAAAACGGCTTTGGGTGCAACGCAATCGGTAGACTGGAAGTACTTTAAGCATACAGAAGATGCCATTCATGAATTGAAAGCGAATGGTTATCAGGTAATCGCTATTGAGCAAGCCAGTGAAAGCATGTTGTTGAACGAGTTTAATCCTCAACCCAAACAGCGCTATGCCTTGGTTTTGGGAAATGAAGTTAATGGTGTGAGTGAGGAGGTTATGCAGCTAGCAGATGGCTGTATTGAGATACCCCAATTTGGCACAAAACACTCGTTTAATGTAGTTGTTTCTGCTGGAATTGTGCTTTGGGACTTTTTCGCTAAGCTGAATCTAAACCCCAAAAAATCTTAATTCACTTATTTTCCTGCGGCTTTGGCATGATCGGCCAGGAATTGCGCCAAACCGTTATCGGTAAGCGGGTGCTTTAACAACGCTAAAATAGCGGATAAAGGACCAGTCATGACGTCTGCACCAATTTTAGCACATTCAATGATGTGCATTGGGTGACGAACGGATGCAGCCAAGATTTGAGTCTCGTAACCGTAATTGTCGTAAATCAAACGGATATCTTCAATTAAAGCCAAACCATCGGTAGAAATATCGTCTAAACGGCCAACAAATGGAGAAACGTAGGTTGCTCCTGCTTTTGCTGCCAACAAGGCCTGACCACTTGAGAAAACTAGTGTACAATTGGTTTTAATTCCTTTTGATGAGAAATATTTAATGGCTTTGATACCTTCTTTGATCATTGGAACTTTTACCACGATCTTTGGGTTTAGAGCGGCCAAGGCCTCTCCTTCTTTCACCATATTTTCAAAATCGGTGGCAATTACTTCAGCACTTACATCACCATCTACAATGTCACAAATGGCTTTGTAGTGGTTGAGTACGTTGGTCTCACCAGAGATGCCCTCTTTAGCCATTAAACTTGGATTGGTGGTTACGCCATCCAAAATTCCTAAATCTTGTGCTTCTTTAATTTGAGCGAGGTTTGCTGTGTCTATGAAGAATTTCATATTTCGATTTGTCTATTTGTCGATGAGTTGATTTGTCTATGTTTTATTAAAGCTGCTTTTTAGTTGTAGCAACAATCTTAGTAATTATCTTCTGGATGATCTTAATCTCTGCTAATAGTGACGCTACTAAGTCCTCATTGCTAATTTCCCGGCATAATAACAACCAATATTCGGTTTCATCTGCTTCCTTTGCTGCGATTTTAAATTTATTAATAAAATCTATTTTGCTTTCTGCATTCTGAGCTTCACGAACATTTGCACCGATTGATGTACCCGAACGCAGTAGTTGATTCGAAAGAACAAAATGGCGCTGTTCTTGCAATAATTGGGTGAACTTTAAAATGCTTAGTGCAAATTGAAAGGTCTTATCAATTATCAGATTATCCTGTAAAGGAATGCCTGGAGCCATTAACAAATTGTCTAATAAATAAATTGACAAATTGAAAAAAATGGGCAAGCACCTTCTATCGCACCGCTACAACCTTCTACCCTTGCTGCGTTCCCACCCTGGGGGAGTTCAAAGGGAGCTGGTCGTAAAAGACTTGCCCGGCACAAAGGTGTAAAAAAAATCAGGAATGAACAATTCATAAACCTTGAAATCCTAATTAATTTGGCATTGTGGATAAAATTTAGCTCTGGGCTTCGTGTTGATATTCTATATTTAGTTTGAACAAAACCATATGTATGTCGAACAAAACATTTAAACCTTATGTGCCAGCCACTAGTAACATGGCTGAGTTTACGATCAAATCCATTTTACTGGGTGCCTTATTTGGAGTAATTTTTGGTGCTGCTACCGTTTATTTGGCCTTGAAAGCGGGCTTAACCGTTTCTGCCTCTATTCCGGTAGCTGTTTTAGCTATTTCTATTGGGCGGAAATTTTTCAAGACTACCATCCTCGAAAACAATATCATCCAAACCACCGGTTCTGCAGGTGAATCAATTGCAGCTGGAGTAGTATTTACCCTACCGGGATTTTTATTCCTTTCGGCGGGCAGTCAGGGTGAAGGGTTTTTCTCGTATTGGCCTATTTTCATTTTGGCGGCTTTGGGTGGAATTTTGGGAACCTTAATGATGGTTCCGCTTCGTAAATCGCTCATTGTGGAGGAACACGACAATCTGCCTTATCCTGAAGGAACGGCTTGCGCATCGGTATTAATTGCGGGCGAAAAAGGTGGCGATTTTGCAAAAACGGCCTATCAGGGCTTAGGTTTTGCCTTTGTGTATGCCATTTTGCAAAAAGTATTTCATGTGATTGCCGAAACACCCAAATGGGCTAGCGAGCAGAGTAATAAATTCTTTCCATCGGCTACGGTGAATGGTGAGATTACTCCAGAATATATGGGTGTGGGTTATATCATCGGGCCGAAAATTGCCGGTGTATTGGTGGCGGGTGGTGTTTTGGCCTGGCTAGGATTGATTCCCTTATTGGCGTCTTTGGTTCCTGCAGATACCATTGCTTTACAATTGGTTAAACTGGGTTATCTGAAAGATTTACTCAGTCCGGGAGGACCCGGTGGCTGGGACCCGGCTACGCATTCTTTTGCAGATACAGCAACAGCGGTTTATCGGGCTTATGTTCGTCAAATTGGTGCCGGTGCAGTGGCTGCCGGAGGTTTTATTACGCTGATTAAAACGATTCCGACCATTGTTTCTTCGTTTAAATCGAGCTTGGCATCAATGAAAAATAAAGACGGCAAAGCTGCAGAAGTAAAACGTACTGACCGCGATTTGAGTTTCAGTACGGTACTTTGGGGGAGTTTGGCTTTAATTGTTTTGATGGCTATTCTACCTCAAATTCCGGGTGATTCGTTACTTAATAAATTACTGATTGGAGTTTTAGTAGTCGTTTTCGGCTTTTTCTTTGTTACGGTTTCAAGCCGTATCGTAGGTTTGATTGGTTCATCGTCTAACCCAATTTCGGGAATGACCATTGCCACCTTGATGGGTACCTGCCTGGTGTTTATTAGTGTGGGTTGGACCGGACATGTATTTGAACCAATGGCTTTGGTGGTGGGCAGCATGATTTGTATTGCTGCGGCGAATGCCGGGGCTACCTCACAAGATTTAAAAACGGGTTATTTAGTAGGTGCAACGCCAAAATACCAACAATTGGCGCTATTTGTGGGTGCAGTTGTTTCGGCGGTAGTTATTGGGGTTACCTTATCTATTTTGGATAGACCAACACCCGAAATGTTGGCTCAAGGTATTCAACATGCAATTGGTACCGATGCGTATCCGGCACCCCAGGGCACGTTAATGGCTACCCTAATTAAAGGTTTATTATCCTTTAACCTCGATTGGCAGTTTGTGCTGGTTGGTGTATTTCTGGCTATTACTATGGAGTTGTGCGGGGTTAAATCGCTTTCGTTTGCTGTGGGGGCTTACCTTCCTCTATCTACTACCCTACCTATTTTTGCTGGTGGTGCGATTAAAGGCTTGGTAGACTGGAAAACTAAAGACGTGAAAAAATCTGCCGAAGAAGAAGAGTTGGGCAAAGGAAGTTTATTTGCCACCGGTTTAGTTGCCGGAGGTGCCTTGATGGGTGTTATATATGCTTTCCTAATGGCATTTCAAACAACTGCTATCCCGGTAGGTGAATTGAATGTAGAGCCTGCCTTGGAACATCAACTGGGTGCTGGTGGATATCAATTACTAGGCTTTGGATTTTTTGTGCTGATGGGTTATGTGCTGTATCGCATAGCTATTGCGAAAGAGAAATAGAACAAAAAAGCCTCTCGAGTTTCGGGAGGCTTTTTTATATTTTCAGTTTTTTATTCTGAGTGGAACAAAGAATCTTTAATCACAAATCGTAAGATGCTTCGCTAGGCTCAGCATGACAAGCGTAGTTTACAAATGACTTACGCCGCCGGAAACGGCAAACTTCATGGCCTCACTGGCTTTCATTTTTAGGGGTGTGATTTTTTCGGCAGGAACCACATACAATTGACCTGCGAAGGAATACGAAAAGGGTACATAAACGGCGACTTCGCCGGGTAAGCCGATTTTTTTGAGGTCTTTCTGGGTCAAAAAGCCTACTTTTTTTACACCGGTATCGTTCATTTCAATGAGAACGGGTTTATCAAACTTCTTCTCATCGCCCACAAAAGCTTCTGTAAAATCTTTTATTGAACCGTAAATGAAGCTGAATACCGGAAATCTTTTCAGCCATCGCTCCATCCACTTATAAATAGGTTGAGTAATGAAGCTGGTTACGAATAGTCCGGCAAGCATAATCAAAATGATAACACTCAATAAACCTAAACCGGGAATGTAATGCGGTTCTCCCGACTTATCTGTCCACAGTAAATCGCTGAGATTGAGTGAGGCATCTAGGGCTTTAACTGCCCAAACCACGAAATAGATGGTCAAGCCGATGGGTACAACCACCAATAGGCCTTTCACAAAGTAATTGACCAATGCTTTTAAAATTCTATTCATAATTATTCGTAATAATAAATTCGTTTTACCCGCTGCGATATGCCGGTTAACACCTCGTAAGGTATGGTATTCATGGCTTTAGCCAAGGTTTCTACCCTGATCTGCTCGTTGAATACAATGACCTCGTCGCCTTCGTTTACTTCGATTTCGCTGACATCGAGCATGCACATGTCCATGCAAATACTACCGATGGTTGGCACCAGATGACCATTGATGAGCATTTTCCCTTTTCCAAGTCCTAAATCGCGGCTATAGCCATCGGCGTAGCCAATTTTCACTATGGCAATTTTTCCACCTTTGGGCAAAACACCTTTTCGGTTGTAACCAATGGTTTCGCCAGGTTTAATGTGTTTTACTTGCGACACGCTGGTTTTCAAGGTAGTCACCGTCCGCAAAACAGATTCATCTAAAGTTTTGTCTATCCCATATAGCCCAATTCCCAAACGTACCAGATCAAACTGAGCATCCGGCCATCGGCTAATTCCAGAAGTATTGGATAAGTGACGCTGTATTGGATAATTCAGGTTTTGCTGCAATTGTTCACTCAAATTCTTAAATAAATTAATTTGAGCGCTTGTAAATTCGTCTTCGTTCGGATCTTCGGCAGAAGAAAGGTGTGAGAAAACTGACATCACCTTGAAAGATGAAGATTTCTTCAATTCGTCCAGTAGTTCGGGGAACTCGTCTGCACTGAAACCTAAACGTTTCATTCCGGTATCCAGTTTGATGTGTACCGGATAATTCTCTTTGCGATGCCGTTTCAATGCAGATTCAACCGCTTTCAGAATTCGGAAACTGTATATCTCGGGTTCTAATTGATGTGCAATAATTGCATCAATGGCCATACTATCCGGACTCATGACCATAATAGGCAGGGTAATTCCGGCTTGGCGCAATGCGATACCTTCATCGGCGTAAGCCACAGCCAAATAGTCTACCCTATTGAATTGGAGTAAATTGGCGATCTCAAAACTGCCGCTTCCGTATGCAAAAGCTTTCACCATAACCATGATGCCCACACCGGGTTGGAGTTGAGATTTGTAATAATTCAAGTTGTGCTCAAGTGCATTGAGGTTGATCTCTAGCACAGTTTCGTGTACTTTTTGCACTAACAATTTACTGATGTGCTCAAACTCAAAATTTCTGGCTCCTTTGATCAGAATGGCTTCTTCTTCGAAAACCAATTCCGGAAAATGGTTTAAAAAGTCTTCTGTAGAAGGATAAAATTTAGCGTTAGCCGGGAATAAAGCTGCGTGTTGGCTCAATTCGGGTCCAATACCTATGAATCGCTGAACTTCTTTTTGATCAATTAATCTAGCCAGCTGCTGGTAAAGTTTATCGGGTGCTGTTCCCGACTCTGGTATATCTGATAAAATCAGGGTTCGTTGATCGTGCTGATTTTGTTGTTTCAGAAAATCAAGTGCAATGTTCAAGGAGGATAAATCGCAACTGTATGAATCGTCGATGATTGAACAATCGTTTATTCCTTTCTTCAACTCTAAGCGCATCTGTACCGGTTGCAGCTGTGCAACCCGGGAACTTAATGCTGCGGTTTCGTTACCTAATGCCAGCAGAGTGGCCCAACACGTAATTGCGTTAGAAATAGAGGCCTCGTCTTTAAATGGAATCTGGATGCTTAGCTCCTGATTTTTATACCTGGCAGTAAGTTGTGTACCCTTTGAGTTAAACTGTTTATCCGTAATCTGAAGGTCTGATCCGGTCGCTCCCCAAGAAAAAGAAGACATGGATTTAGGCACATGAGGATAATCTAAGAGGCTTTCTTGCGGATAAATCAATAATTCAACTCCTGAAAATAATTTCAGCTTTTCAGCTATCTTTTCTTCTTTAGAGATAAAGCCCTCATCGTGTGCCATCCCAATGTGGGTAAGAACACCTATAGTGGGACGAATCATCTGAGCTAATACCTCCATTTCTCCCCTTTGCGAAATTCCGGCTTCAATAATAGCCAGATTGTGCTCATCGGTCATTTCCCAAAGTGAAAGCGCCACTCCTAGTTGTGAATTGTAGCTTTTAGGGCTACGGATGATTTTGTAAGAAGGAGAAAGTATTTCGAAAAGCCATTCTTTAACTATGGTTTTACCATTACTTCCTGTAATTCCAATTACCGGATAGGTGAATTTCTGGCGATGGTATGCGGCCAGCTGTTGTAAGGCTGTTAAGGTATTGTTAACCAGGTAAAAATTAGCCTCAGGGTATGCTGAACGATCTAGCTCGGGATCGGAGATTACAAATGAACGTACGCCCGATTGGTATACTTCGGGTATGAAATCGTGCCCATCGCGGCGTTGCTTTAAGGCAAAAAACAAGCCATAAGCCGAATCAGTTAACTTACGACTGTCAGTCAATAAGGTACGAATAGTCGCTTGAGGCCTGTTGCTGTAGACTTGCGCCTTCATGGCTTCTTGCAATTCCTTTACCGAGTAGAGCAAATGATTCATTTCAGCACGAATTTCATCAAAATTTTAACAATCTGCTATTATTTGCGAATTTTAACTGCAGTTATGGATCTGGAAAAGAGCAAGCGTAGAAACTACACCCCGCATCAGGCCCGATTGAAGGCCGAATCGTATTGTGCGTATCAGGAACGTTCGCAAAAAGAAATACGTGATAAATTGTACGAATGGGGGCTTTTTTCAAAAGAAGTGGAAGAAATCATTTCAGAGTTGATTCAACACAATTTCCTAAACGAGGAGCGTTTTGCTATGGCTTATGCTCAGGGAAAATTACGGACTAAGGGTTGGGGGAAATACAAAATTAAGCAAGGCTTAAAGCAGAAACAGGTACCTGAAAAACTGATTCAGAAGGCTTTGAAGCACTTGGATATGGACGAATATCTAGCCAAATTGGAAAGCATACTGCTAAAGAAAGCAGCCCTACTCGCTGAAAAAGATGCATTTAAACGCAGGATGAAGTTGCAGCAGTTTGCTCAAATGCGGGGTTTCGAACAAGATTTTATTTCGGATATGCTGAAGGACAAGCGCTTATCCTGATTTTGAAAAATTTAAAAATTTTCTTGACGAGATGCCAATTCTATCTATATTTGCACTCACCAAAACGCGAAAGTAGCTCAGTTGGTAGAGCACAACCTTGCCAAGGTTGGGGTCGCGAGTTCGAATCTCGTCTTTCGCTCTAATCCCTTCCCTTCGTGGAAGGGTTAATTTTTTCAAGGTTAATCACCTGCCTGGGTGGTGGAACTGGTAGACACGCAGGACTTAAAATCCTGTTCGCCTTAAAGCGAGTGCGGGTTCGATTCCCGCCCCAGGTACAAAAGCTCCGAATTTCGGGGCTTTTGTTGTTTCTAGCCTTTAGCTTTTTACATTTTATCCTTGACAGGTTATTTTTATTTATCGTATATTTACGATATTAAATTAAAAAAATTATGGCATTGAATAAAAAAGAAGACTTTTCTTCAAAAGATCAAGAACTGGCCAGCTTCGCGAAAGCACTTTCTCACCCGGCCCGAATAGCCATTATCAAGCTTTTGGCTCAACAAAACTCCTGCATTTGCGGTGAAATTGTAGAGGTTCTACCCCTAGCTCAATCAACCGTGTCTCAACATTTGAAAGAGTTACAAATCGCCGGTTTGGTAAAGGGAACTATTGATGGAACTAAATCTTGCTTTTGCATTAACTGGGAGAATCTAGAGAAATGTATTCAGGAGTTTACTGGGATTTTGAAGACTCCAGACGAACAAAAAACTATTGCTTGCTGCTAATGGAAATTGTAAAATTAGAATACGATCACTGGCCACAAGTACGAATAATTTACGAAGAAGGTATTGCCACCGGTAATGCTACCATGGAAACTCACTCTCCCGAATGGGGAAGCTGGAATGACGCACATACAACGCATAGTAGATGGGTAGCAATCGATACTAATGAAGTGCTGGGATGGGCAGCTTTAAGTCCTGTCTCAGAGCGTTGCGTATTTGCAGGAGTGGCAGAAGTAAGTATATACGTCGCAAAAAAAGCACGAGGTAAGGGTATTGGCTTAAAATTATTAGAAAAACTCATTATTTCAAGTGAAGAGGCAGGCATTTGGACTTTACAATCGGGAATACTCGACCAAAACGAGGCCAGTATGAAATTACATCAAAAAGCCGGTTTCCGTATTATCGGGTACCGCGAAAGAATTGGCCAACTGAATGGCCAATGGAGAACTATTAATCTGTTAGAACGTAGAAGCAGTAAATTAGGCTTATGAACCCAAAACTTTCCTTTTTAGACCGCTATCTAACCCTTTGGATTTTCAGTGCCATGGCAATTGGCGTTGCTTTGGGTTATTTTATTCCGGAAACTGAAAACTTTATCCAGCAATTTCAGCACGGAAGCACCAATATTCCGATTGCTATAGGCTTAATTTTAATGATGTACCCCCCTTTAGCTAAGGTGAAATTTGAAGAATTGCCACAGGTGTTCAAAAACCGTAAGGTTTTGGGGCTTTCGCTTGTACAAAACTGGATCATTGGCCCTGTTTTCATGTTTGTGTTGTCCGTAATTTTTCTAAAAGATTACCCGGAATACATGACGGGGCTAATTTTGATTGGTATTGCCCGATGCATTGCGATGGTAATAGTTTGGAACGATTTGGCCAAGGGCGACCGTGTTTATACCGCAGGCTTGGTGGCCTTTAATTCTATTTTCCAGGTATTGTTTTACAGCGTTTATGCCTGGTTATTTATCACTAAACTCCCACCACTACTTGGCCTAAAAGGTTTTGAAGTGAACATAACCATCGGGCAAATTGCCGAAAGTGTAGTTATTTATTTGGGTATTCCTTTTTTCGCCGGTTGGTTATCTAGAGTAGTATTAATCCGGAAAATGGGCAAAGAATGGTTCGAACAAGTTTATCTGCCGAAAATTAGTCCAATTACTTTGGTAGCCTTATTATTTACCATCGTGGTGATGTTTAGCCTAAAAGGGCAGTTAATCGTCGAAATTCCGATGGATGTAGTGCGTATTGCTTTTCCATTAAGCATCTATTTTACTGTGATGTTTTTTGGGGCATTTTATTTATCTAAACGGGCAGGGATTGGTTACCAGCGGTCAACTTCGCTGGCATTTACAGCTGCTGGTAATAATTTTGAATTGGGCATTGCCGTTGCCATTGCAGTATTTGGCGTAAATTCCGGTGCTGCATTTGCGGCTGTTATAGGCCCACTAATTGAAGTACCAGTATTGATCTTGTTGGTGAACTGGGCTTTGAAACAACAAAAGGGTTTTCAATCATGAAAAAGACTTTTTTATTTGTATGTATTGAGAACAGCAACCGTAGCCAAATGGCACAAGCATTTGCTAACATTTGGGGCGGCGATGCGGTTGAAGCCTACAGTGCCGGTTCTAAGCCATCGGGTAAAATTAACCCGAAAGCTATTGCTGCCATGGCTGAATTGGGCTACGACTTAGCAAAGCATCAGTCTAAATCCTTAACAGAAATCCCTCCAATTACGTTTGATTATGTGGTGACTATGGGCTGTGGTGATGCTTGTCCCTGGATTCCTGCAAAACAACGTATTGATTGGCAAATTCCGGATCCACGAGAAATGGATGCCGAAGAATTTAATCAGGTTAGGGATTTGATTGCAGCGCAAGTGAAGAAACTTGTATTGGGCTAAACGAAACAAGGGCTCCGGCCTAAACCGTAACCCTTGAGTAGCCTTTTTTGATCCCTACGCTGGTATTATCCAGATCAGGTTCGTTGAGTATATTCTCAGATTCCTAAGAACCACCCCCTCAAAAAAGGCTTTGTATGTACAACGTAAAAGACTTGACTTGGTTTTTAAATTTTACATATTTTATTAGCTGGCTATTCGGGTTATTGACCTTAGATTGACCTTAGGACAAGAATTAGCTGATCAAAAGGGCTATATTTGCAGCTGCAATGAGTAAACACGGTAGAATATTGGTGGCCATGAGTGGCGGTGTAGACAGTTCGGTGGCATCGGTGATGCTGCATGAGCAGGGTTATGAAGTGATTGGGCTGACCATGAAAACCTGGGATTATGCTTCTGCCGGTGGTTCTTCGAAAGAAACGGGCTGCTGCAGTTTGGATAGTATAAACGATGCCCGCTCGCTTGCTGTGGCTTATGGTTTTCCGCATTACATTTTGGATATCCGAGATGAGTTTGGCGATTTTGTAATCGATAATTTTGTGGATGAATACCTAGCTGGTCGTACGCCTAACCCCTGTGTATTGTGTAATACGCACATCAAATGGGAAGCTTTGCTTAAGCGTGCCGATAAGCTAGATTGCGAATTTATTGCTACCGGGCATTATGCCAATATTCGCCTACGAGACAATGGCCGCTACGTGATTTCAAAAGGAAAAGACGAGCACAAAGACCAGAGTTATGTGTTGTGGGGTGTTTCGCAAGAGAATCTGGCTCGTACTAAATTCCCACTGGGAAGTTTTGCCAAATCAGAAATACGCCAAATGGCTTTGGATATGGGTCAGGTAGAATTGGCAAACAAATCGGAAAGTTACGAGATCTGTTTTGTGCCCGATAACGATTACCGTGCTTTTTTACGTCATAAAGTGCAGGATTTAGATGAGCGTGTTGGGCCTGGAAATTTTGTATTGAGTAACGGTAAGGTGGTTGGCCAGCATCAGGGCTACCCGTTTTATACCATTGGGCAGCGTAAAGGCCTAGGTATTGCCTTGGGGCAACCCATGTTTGTTACCCGTATTTTACCCGAAAGCAATACCGTAATGCTGGGTACTGAGGAAGAACTACAGCAAAGCACGGCCCGGGTGCGCAATTTGAACCTGGTGAAATACGAAAGCATTACTGAACCTTTAGAAGCAGTTACCAAAATCCGTTATAAGGATGCGGGTACTTTAAGCACCATTGTTCAAGAGGGCGATTTCTTAACTATTGATTTCCATCATGCGGTTTCTGGCGTAGCTCCAGGACAATCGGCTGTGTTTTATGAAGGCAGCGATTTATTGGGTGGCGGATTCTTGATGTAAGTTGGCAGCTCTGAGTTCCCAGTCGGGAGTCTTCAAATTAGAGTTCTGAGTTTTTAGCACCTATTTTTTGTCATGCTGATTATAACGAAGCATCTTTATAATTAGCTTAAAGATTCTTGGCTCTGCTCAGGATGACAAACGCTCACTACTAAACCCGATTGTAGTACCGATTTTCATCGGGACGAAAAGCGGGACTGCAGAACCTGAAAGGCAGCGTCAGTACGTTTTCAAAAAATAGGACTAAAAATTGGCCTTAAGGCGAGCGAATTTTGCATTCCTGAGTTTAATGTCTTTATTTGCACAAAATTCATCTGCTTCATGGCTAAAAATTTACTTATTGTTGAGTCACCGGCGAAAGCCAAAACCATCGAGGGATACCTGGGCAAAGATTTCCTGGTGAAATCGAGTTATGGCCATATCCGCGACCTGGTTAAAACCGATGATGCGATTGATATTCACAATAAGTTTGCCCAGAAATACGAAGTTCCGGCTGATAAAAAAGCCGTGGTAAGTGAATTGAAGAAATTAGCGAAAGAGGCCGAAATGGTTTGGCTGGCATCGGATGAGGACCGCGAAGGAGAAGCGATTTCCTGGCATTTGTTTGAAACGCTAGAGCTGAAAGCAGAGAAGACCAAGCGCATTGTTTTTCATGAGATTACGAAGCCCGCCATTGTTAAAGCGATTGAGAATCCACGTCAGATTGACTACAATTTAGTGAATGCGCAACAAGCCCGTCGGGTTTTGGACCGCTTGGTGGGGTTTGAACTTTCGCCAGTATTGTGGAAAAAGGTTAAACCTTCTTTATCTGCAGGCCGAGTTCAATCGGTTGCGGTGCGCTTAATTGTTGACCGCGAACGTGAGATAAATCAGTTTAAGCCGGAAGCTGCTTTCAAAGTGGTGGCCATATTTAGTACCGGTCAGGCTAAGGAATTATTTAAAGCCGAATTGCCGCATCGTTTTGCACAAGCTGCTGAAGCCGAACAGTTTTTAAACGATTGCTTGAATGCCGAATTCAGCGTGAACAGTTTGGAGACCAAACCTGCCAAACGCAGTCCGGCCGCTCCATTTACTACCTCAACTTTACAACAAGAAGCAAGCCGTAAATTGGGTTTTTCGGTTTCGAGAACCATGTCGGTAGCTCAGAAATTATACGAAGCGGGTAAGATTACGTACATGCGTACGGATTCGGTGAACTTATCGGATACTGCGCTGGATGCTGCGGCTAAAGAAATCCGCTCTGCCTATGGCGATAACTACCATCAGCTTCGGAAATTTAAAACAAAATCGGCAGGTGCTCAAGAAGCTCACGAAGCCATCCGCCCTACCTATTTTGATGTGCATACCTTAAGCGGTGATCCTTCGGAGAAGCGTTTGTACGAATTGATTTGGAAGCGTGCCATTGCATCGCAGATGACTGAGGCTGCTTTCGAGAAAACGACGGCGAAAATAAGTATTTCTACTCGTAAGGAGGAATTGGTAGCTCAGGGTGAGGTGATGAAATTTGATGGTTTCCTAAAGGTTTACATGGAATCTAGTGATGAGGAGGAAGATCAGGAACTAAACTTGGAAGACAGCAACGATCAGGCTATTTTGCCACCATTGAGCAAGGGACAAGCCTTGCAGCTGCGTGAAATGCATGCAACGGAACGGTATTCACGCCCTCCTGCCCGGTATACCGAAGCCAGTTTGGTTAAAAAATTAGAAGAATTGGGTATCGGTCGTCCATCTACCTATGCGCCTACCATTTCGACGGTGCAAAACCGCGGTTATGTGGTAAAAGAAGATCGTGAAGGTAAAACCAGAAATTACCAATTCTTGAGTCTAAGAGATGGCCAACTGGTTAAAGAGCTAAAAACAGAAAATACCGGTGCTGAAAAATCTAAGCTGTTCCCTACTGATATTGGTGCTATTGTAAACGATTTTCTGGTAGCGCATTTTAAAGGTATTGTAGATTTCCACTTCACCGCCAAGGTAGAAAAGGAATTTGATGAGATTGCCCAGGGCTTAAAAGACTGGACAAAAATGCTGGAGGGTTTTTATGGGCCTTTCCATTCTGAAGTAGAGAATACGCTGCAACATGCCGAGCGTGCCAACGGAGGCCGGGATCTGGGTATTGATCCGGCTACAGGCAAAAAAGTTTCGGTGAGGATTGGTCGTTTTGGTCCATTTGTACAGATTGGCGATGCCGAGGATGAAGAAAAACCGCGTTATGCCAGTCTACGTACTGGGCAAATGCTAGAAAGTATTAGCCTGGAGGAAGCGCTAGACCTGTTTAAATTGCCTAAAAAAGTTGGGGTTTTTGAAGAGAAGGAAATGACGGTGGCCATTGGCAAATTCGGCCCTTACATCCGCCATAACAATGCGTTTTACTCTTTGCCTAAAGAAGTTGATCCATTTAATGTGGATGAGGCTCAAGCAATCGAAATTATTGCCGATAAGCGTAAACGCGATGCCGAAAAGCTCATTAAAGTGTTTGACGAAAATCCGGATGCTCGTATTGAAAATGGTCGCTGGGGTCCTTACATCAAGTTTGGCAAGCTAAACATCAAGATACCGAAAGATAAGACGCCTGAGAGTTTGAGCTATGCTGATGTTTTGGAATTGGCTGAGGCTGCCGAAAAAACAGCTCCAAAGGCTGGTGGACGTCGGTTTGCACGCAAAAAATAACCCTGATTGATGAAGAAAGATATTTTACAGCCCTTAGTGGAGGGCATTTCTATTGCTGTGGTTTTGGAAAACGAAGATCCAGTTTCAAGACACTGGAACGTGTATCTGGTCAATCATCGGGCAGATGTTCTGGAAAATGTATTGGTAAGCTCTAAGGGTTATGGTGTAAAAGATGGTCAAGAGGTTAAAACATCTACCCTTCGCCATTCATTGGGTAAAGTAGCAGGGAGCAGTTTTGTAGCTATTGAAGCCATTGATGAGCAGGTTTTTGGACTTACCAACGAGTATTGGTTGAGTTTTTACCTTGGCCGCCAGATTTACGATAAGAAATTCATTTTTTTACCTGAGAGCATTATCGATTCGAACCTAATTCGCATTCCGCTAGTGAATAAGCCGGGTGTGATGATTGGGGAATAATTGTTACATTTAAGTATGCTCAGTCAGGTAGACCTTCAACAAGTTTTAGTACTCGATGTGGAGACGGTTCCTCAATACGCTAGTGCTGAAGAGGTTCCTGCTCATTTACTAGATCTGTGGGCTCAGAAAACGCAGTATCAGCGTCGTGAGGGCGAAACGCCGGAAGAGTTTTATCATCGGGCGGGTATTTGGGCCGAGTTTGGAAAGATCGTCTGCATCTCGTTTGGTGGCTTTGTTCGTAAACAAGGCGAATACGGTTTCCGAATTAAATCTATTGTAGGCCACGATGAGCGTGAGTTATTGGAAAAATTTATTGCTTTTTTGGCTAAGCAATCTTCGAACTTGATTTTGTGTGCGCACAATGGCAAGGAATTTGATTTCCCGTTTTTATGCCGGCGTATGCTCATCAATGGCTTGACAATTCCTCCCATTTTGCAAATTGCGGGTAAAAAACCCTGGGAGATTAATCATTTAGACACCATGGAGTTGTGGAAGTTTGGTGATTACAAGAATTATACTTCACTGAATTTACTGGCAACGGTTTTGGGTATTCCCAATCCAAAGGATGATATTCAAGGTAGTGATGTGCACTGGGTTTACTGGAAAGATCAGGATTTGACACGCATTCAAACCTATTGCCAGAAAGATGTGCTGACCACAGCCCAGATTCTATTGAAATTTAAAGGCATCCCTCCGCTTTCGGAATCGCTTATCTCCTACCTCTAAAAAATAAAATAATTTACTACCGCTGCAGCAACCAGCTGGATGGTCAGGTTATCCAAACCATGGCTACTGATGGCTTCAACCAAGGCTGCTGCCAACCCGCAGACCAAACCTATTGCCAGTGCAGGCAAAAAAGCAAGGCTACTGAGTTGAAGTATAAAATAGCTGGATATGGTGGTGCTAACTAAGCATACGGCTGCTGAACCTTCTATACTTCGACTAGCTTTTACGCCGAACAAGGTAGGTACAGTGTATTTGTGTTTGCCCCAGGTGGTTCCTACAGGCTCTCCAACCGCATCTCCCCAGCCACCTACAAAATATCCAATAAATGCCGTTTGAGGGAAGAAAATATTAGACAATATGCCTCCCGTTGCCGTAGCCAGGAGAGGCAAAATGATGAATTTTTTCTGGTGCGGAGCATCGGTATCGCGGGCAAGTGCCTGGTAAAACCAAGTGCGATCGCCGAGCCAAACGATGAGTAAAACTAGACCAAATACAAAACCACCTAATATGCTCACGGCATGCAATCCGTATTTAAATTGCAAATAGCCCGCCAAGCTGAAAATGATAAAATGAAAGGTTTTACGGGTGTAAGGTATTCTTACTCCTTTTTTAACCCGTAACCAGCCTGCGAAAACCGCTGCGAAAACAGCTGTGATTAGAATGGGTAAGCACAATTTTGAAAGCAGCTCAAGCGACGGTAAAAATGATTTAATGATTGGTAGCATGGTTTTGGTTTAGGTTTATAGGTTTTTGTTGATTTTGTTTGGCAAACTCTTTTATAAACAAACGGGCCTCGGGGCAAACCGTGTTCCAGTGATGTACCACTACAGGTTTAGGCACTTTATTTACGGCAGTTAGTAGCTGTTGCAGCTCATTTTTAAGGTTGGGATTGGCTACGTTTAGGATATAGTTTTGGAATTGGATATCGCTGTTTTTCAGAATCTCGTATTCTTCTTTGATCCTTTTTTGATGATCTACATTGGTTGAGTCCATTAAATTAATGACCGATTTAACGTCCCCAGCCAGAAAAAAAGCCAAAAACTCCTCTTTGGTTGGATAGGGTGTAAAATAGATACCAGGGGCTAGGCGGTACAAGTCGCCACGTTCAAAGTTTTTCATTTGTTCAAACGTACGATTAGCGCTAAGCTTGTCAATTTTAATCGCTTCTTCTCCTGCTAATTGCACTAGAAGGTTTTTTACCAGGTTCACCCGATCTTTTCCCAGATAACAATGCACGTAATAACGCTCATTTTTGTTTTGGGCCAGAGTTTTAATCCTATTCAGCGAAGCTTCATTATTGCTTACCCAAGGCAACATTGGCGCTTGGATGAGTTTCATGTTGTACTTCTTCGCTAATTCTTCTTCCTGGGCCATTAAGGTTGGCTCAAAAGGCACCACAGCCGGATGGAGCAAGGAAATGATCGCGGTATAACCTTGTTCTTTTAAAGCAGCCATTTTTTCTTCGGTTGGGTATGGGCCAATGGTAAACTGCTCTGTAACTTGGGCGTTTTGCTGGTCGTTGATGAGCTCCGGCTGCATGAATAGCGTGAGTGCTCCCAAAGCCAATACCAAAGGTAGAACTGCGCTCAGCAAGGTGTACTTTTTCTGATTCGCTTTGCACTGCGTCAAAAAAATTTGTCTACTCAACCAAAATGAACAGCCAATAAGTAGTGCAATTAGTAGCAAAACGCCAGTTCTTTCCCACTGTGCAGCGTATTGATTTGCTCGGGCAAACGTGACCCACCAGCGTACCGGCCATAACAAAGTTAATGTACCGAGTGTGAAACCCGTACACAACCAAATAAATAAGAAAAAGAGGGAATTGTAATAGTTGTTTTTCATAATTGGTGGATTAGATACTTCAATTACAGCAAAGTTCGGGCCAATTAGATGTCTAAACGCGGAATAGGCTGAGCTAAGTTAAGTAATTGTGAATTATTGTTCAAGGAGCCTAAATACGGCGATATTGTGTTATCTTAGTTTGCAATGACGAAAAAATCAAATCATTTTAAAGAAGTACTTAGTCGACTGGTGCTGGAGGTATTTCAGAAATCTGGCAAACAGCTACTCAATCATAAACAGGTTGCCGCTAAACTGAAGTTAAGCGATACCGAAGCCCGAGATACCATTCTACAAATTTTACGTGAGGAAGCGCACAAAGGAACCCTCAGGGAGCCAGAACGCGGCAAGTTTCAATTGAAAGAACTGAAAACCTTTGTAGTAGGTAAGGTAGATATGACTGCTGATGGATCGGCTTTTGTAATGACTGAAGATGAATTTGAACCCGATATTTTTATTGCTCCACGTAAATTACGGAATGCCCTACATGGCGATACCGTAAGGGTTTATGTGTATGGCAAACAGAAAGGTGGCCGAAAAAAGGACGGAGAAGTTGTGGAGATTTTGGAGCGGGCCAAAATGGAATTTACAGGTATTGTAAACCTGTCTGATCGCTTTGCGTTTTTCATACCGGATGATCGTAAAATGCTTCACGATATTTTTATTCCACTTTCTGATTTAAACGGAGCTAAAGACGGAGAAAAAGCCATTGCCCAAATTACCGAATGGCCTGAGCAGGCTAAAAATCCGATTGGACGGATTAAACATGTACTGGGTAAACAAGGCGAGAATAACACGGAAATGAACGCCATATTGGCTGATTTTGGATTTCCGCTGGCCTTTCCGGATGCAGTTGAGACTGAAGCCGAGGCCATACCAGAAACCATTGACAAGGCAGAAATAGCTAAACGCCGGGATTTTCGGAAGATTTTAACCTTCACGATCGACCCATTTGATGCCAAAGATTTTGACGATGCCATTTCTTTCCAAGTATTACCTAACGGGAATTACGAAATTGGTGTTCATATTGCCGATGTATCGCATTATGTGCGTCCCGGCTCTGCTTTAGATAAGGAAGCTTTTGATCGAGGAACTTCGGTGTATTTGGTTGACCGGGTTATACCGATGCTGCCGGAACGATTATCCAATGGTTTGTGTTCATTACGCCCAAAAGAAGATAAATTGTGTTTTTCGGCTGTTTTTGTACTCGATCAGCATGCGCAAATTCAATCGGAGTGGTTTGGAAAAACCATTATTCACTCTGACCGGAGATTCACTTACGAAGAAGCTCAAGAGGTTATTGAAGGGAAACGAGCAGACTACAGCGAAGAAATTCTAACGCTAAATAAACTCGCCCATATCCTCCGCGAACGGAAGTTTAAGCAAGGTGCAATCAGCTTTGAGTCGGCAGAAATCAAATTTAAATTGGATGAGCAAGGCCGTCCTATTGGCGTGTACGTGAAGGAGCGTAAGGATGCGCATAAACTCATCGAAGATTTTATGCTTTTGGCCAACCGAAGAGTGGCTGAATTCATTGCTAAAAAAGGCAAAGGCAAGCAAAAATATACGTTTGTATACCGCTCTCACGATGCACCCAACGAACAAACTTTACTAGGTTTTGCTCAATTTGCATCAAAATTTGGGTATCAGATTCATACCCAAAGTGATCGGGCTATTGCCAGTTCTTTAAATGCGCTTTTGGAAGATGTAGAAGGCAAAAAAGAGCAAAATGTTTTGACCCAGTTGGCTATTCGCTCGATGGCTAAAGCAATTTATACTACAAAAAAATCGAGCCATTATGGTTTGGCTTTTGAGTATTACACCCATTTTACCTCTCCTATTCGCCGTTATCCGGATGTAATGGTTCATCGCTTACTTGAATTTTATTTAGGTGGCGGCAAATCGGCCAATGCTGATGAATATGAAAAGCTGTGTATTCACTCTTCACAAATGGAGAAAAAGGCTGCTGATGCCGAGCGGGCATCGGTAAAATACAAACAAGCCGAATACCTGAAAGATCATGTGGGAAAAACCTACGAGGGTATTATTTCGGGAGTTACCGAATGGGGTATGTATGTAGAGATAATTGAAAATAAATGTGAAGGAATGGTGCGATTACGCGATATTAGCGATGATTTTTACGTGCTTGATGAAAAGAATTACTGCATCATCGGACAACGTAAAAAGAAAAAATACCAATTGGGGGACACCGTGAGCATTAAGGTTAAAAAAGTAGATTTAGCCAAAAGACAAATTGATTTCAGCCTAAATACTGAAGCAGCATACGACTAAATACATGCATAGTATTAAAGAATTACAAGCTATTCTGGCCCAGGCGGTCAAAAACCAACAATACCCAGCTAAACCTGCTGAATTGTATGAACCTATCTCCTACTTGATGGATTTAGGCGGAAAACGCATGCGTCCGGTCTTGCTACTCATGTCTTGTGAACTCTTTGATGGCGATATCCAGAAAGCCCTAGATCCAGCCATGGCTATTGAGGTGTTTCACAATTTCACTCTCATGCACGACGATATTATGGATAAAGCGCCCCTTCGACGTGGAAATCCGACAGTACATGAAAAATGGAATGCCAATACCGCCATCCTTTCGGGTGATGTGATGCTGGTTGAAGGCTACAAGCTTCTCAGCAATTTGGAACCAGAACTCTTAAAACCAGTTTTTAAGGTATTTAATGATACGGCAGTAGGAGTTTGTGAAGGCCAACAATTTGACATGAATTTCGAGAGCCTTTCAGAAGTTAGTATTGAAGAGTATCTGGATATGATTCGCCTAAAAACCGCGGTTTTGCTTGGTGGAGCATTAAAAATCGGAGCTTTAATTGCAGGAGCCGGAAATCGGGAGGCAGATTTGATATACAACTTCGGAGAAAACCTCGGAATTGCCTTTCAATTGCAAGATGATTTGTTAGATGTGTATGGCGACCCGGATAAATTCGGTAAACAGGTTGGTGGCGATATTCTATCAAACAAGAAAACATATTTGCTCATAAAAGCCAAGGAATTGGCAACAGGCCCTCACGCTGAAGAATTAAACAGCTGGTTGAGTAAAACCCATTTCGAACCTGCAGAAAAAGTCAATGCCGTAACTCGTATTTACGATGAACTCAACATTCGGGAGTTGGCCAAAGAAACTATGCAAGCTTATGCAGCAAAAGCAATCGATCAACTGAATACCATCCCTGTACCTGAAGAACGAAAAAAAGCCCTCAGGGAATTTGGCGAACAACTTTTGATCAGAGAAAGTTAATAAAAAAGCCCTTCGGAATTCCGAAGGGCTTTTTACTTGGATTATATTTCCAATTATTTTTTTGGAGCAGCTTTCTTAGCCGGTGCTTTTTTCTCGGCAGTAGCCTTAGGTGCAGCAGCTTTTTTTGGAGCAGCTACTTTCTTAGCAGGTGCTTCGGCAGCAACTTCTACTTCAGCCGTTACCGGCTCAGCAGCTTTAGGTGCAGCAGCTTTTTTTGGAGCAGCTACTTTAGCTTCTGTAGGTAAAACTGATACGTATGATTTGCTATCTGCTTTTTTACGGAAAACAACGGTACCGTTAATCAATGCGAACAAGGTGTGGTCTTTACCAATACCCACGTTCTTATCTGGATGGTGTTGTGTACCACGCTGACGTACAATGATGTTACCAGCGATAGCTTCCTGACCACCAAAAATTTTGATACCTAAACGTTTACTATGCGATTCGCGACCGTT
>Ga0078894_10000036_pt1 | contig 77470 bp, 54 predicted proteins | sample LauGreSu1BDMLBSD_2_FD_67506 | JGI IMG/M metagenome (GOLD analysis project Ga0078894, IMG submission 67506) | Freshwater lake microbial communities from Lake Michigan, USA - Su13.BD.MLB.SD (version 4) (version 4) | ecosystem: Environmental > Aquatic > Freshwater > Lake | place: Lake Michigan...
TAAATATATAAAAGTGTTAGTATTTGATTTAGATGAAACAATTGGTTCATTTCATGAAGCGGCTATCATATGGAAAATAATAGAATCTGAATTACAATGTGATTTTAATACATTAATGGATATGTACCCCGAATTTTTACGTTATGGTATTTTACAAATATTTGATTTTATTTTAAATAAAAAAAGGAAGGGAAAATGTGATAAATTATATTTGTATACAAATAATATCAACTCACCTGGTTTTCCAAATTTGATTTCTCAATATTTGAAGTATAAATTAAAAATAGAACATGAAATTTTTGATAAAATAATCGGTGCATTTAAAGTAAATAATAAAATAATAGAAAACAATAGAACTACTCATAAAAAAACATATAACGACTTTATCAATTGTACTATGTTACCTGAAAATATTAACATATGTTTTATAGATGATAAATATTATTCTAAAATGGAAAATGAAAAAATATATTATATACAACCGTCACCTTATTATCATAATTTAACTAATAAAGAAATTATAGAAAGATTTTCAATGAGTCCATTTAATAGTGAAGATAATATGAATAAAATAAACTCTATATTAAATGTTCCGTTTATTGATTATAAATATCAAGAAAATATGATGAATGTAGAAGAAATGAAAAAGATAGAAAAAAGAATTTATAAAAAAATAATGTATTATGTGAAGGAATTTTTTTATATAACAGATAATACAGAAAAGACAAAAAAAATACGTATACCATTGGGGAAATTTACACGCAAACGGCGAAAATAATTATATTTTCTCATACGCCATTAAAATAAGTTGTTCTTCCATGGACAGTTTTTGAAAAGTTATACATTTATCAAATTTATATTGAACAAATCGTCGTGAGCTGTTCATACATAATACGTGCACGCCATTATCTAAAAATTTTATATCAAAAACGAACCCGCCTGATTTTAATTTATAATCAGGGTCATTTTCTATATTAATCCAACGAACATATTTGCCTTTATGTAATTCGTATACTTCATCCACTAACCGAAATTCCGCGAGTTTGTCACAATAATTTTTAATGCAATCTTTTGATAAATTTAATTGAACAAGTGAATTGTATTTATCATTGTGAATATCGTTTAAAGTTTTGTCTTCTAAATAATCATTATTTTTGTTTTCAAGAGAATTTAAAAGTTCATTAATATCTATTTTAGATAATAATGAGGAGTCGTTTTGAGCATCTCTAAATATTTGCTCTATATTCATTTATATTGTGTATATTATATTGTATAAAAATATTCTTATATTACTTTATCGGATTTATTATGTTATTATTCATAACCATTGTAATATCATTCATAATGAGTTTAGTAAGTCCTGCATTTGTTAATAATAATATTGCGCTTCCGAAAATAATAGTTGCATCAAATTCACGCAATTCATGTTTTCTGAATGGATGAAAACGAATAATCAAAAACAAACAAACAAATGTTAATAGTAGATTGCTAAATAATTCTATGTATTTTTTATTCATGTAAAAAATACCGAAAAAAATGAGAAAATAAGAAATATATATAAATCCAATACTGGTTAAATATACCGGTTTTTTAATTTTATCTAAAATTTTATCAAATTTATAAAATAAATTAAACGTTTCTTCCATATACAATATAGTAATACAATAATGAAAGAGATTATAATAGCAAATAAATATATCTTATTAGAAAAAATAGGATCAGGTAAATTTGGTATAGTTTATAAAGGAATTCATAAAAAGACGCAACAACATGTTGCAATTAAAATGGAAACCCGAGAACAAGAAATGACAACAATAAAACATGAATCGATTATATTAAACCATTTATATAGAAAAGGTTGTCGCGATATTCCATTTGTTCTTTGGTATGGGGTATATATGGATTATACGTGTTTAGCGATGACATATTTTGAACGGACATTAAGTGAATGTAGAGAAAAATTAATAAATGAAAAGGAAAAAATAAATAAAATAATGTATCGAATAGTAGAAATTATAGAGAATGTACATGAACATTACGTAATACATCGCGACATAAAAATAGATAATTTTATGATATTAGAAAATGAAATATTTATTATTGATTTTGGTATGGCAACTTTTTATATAGATGAAGAAAGTGAACATATACCTTATAAAACGCGTGAATATATCACAGGAACTCCTAAATATATAAGTGTTCACATACATAATGGAATAGAACCGTCCCGTAGAGATGATTTGATATCAATAGGATATTTGTATTTATATTTGTATTATGGTAATTTGCCATGGAGTAATATACCAGATAATTTGGAACATTCTAATTATAATAATATGCATATATTGAATGAAAAAAATATGTATATTAAAGGAAAAAAAGAGTGGAATAATATATTAGAATATACGCTAAAAAGTGGTTGTAATAAATATTTTGAATATTGTTATAATTTGAAATTTACTGAAACCCCAAATTATACTATTTTGAAAAATATGTTTTTATAATTTAAGTTCTTCGGGTATATTTGTTTTCATATAATCAGTTATTAATCCAACTGTTATTTTTTCATTATTAAAAATTAAATCGTTTAAAGATTGGTCGTTTATTTTCAAATTTTTTATTTTTGAAATTTTTTCACTAAATGAAATATTACCATTATTCAAAATTTTTTGGATATCTTCTTTATTTTTTTTACTGAGTTTTGAATATTTACTGCTTTTATATTCAATAATTAATTGTAGTAATGATTTTTCATTTTTAAAAATAATGTCATTAATTACGTCGTCTTTTAATTCTAAATCTTTTATTTTTGCAATTTTATCACTATATGAAAATCCAGCGGTATTTAATATATTTGTTATTTTATCTTTGTTTTCCCTAGAAATAAAGCCTTCTTTTTTAAAGAAAATATATTGTATTAAAAATAAAATGAATAAAACACATACTAGAATTGATAATAAAACAAAATTCCTATTTTTCATATATAGTTAAAATAGATATTTTATTGTAAACAATATAAAAAAATATTCAGTATTAAACTATAATTGGTACAGTTAGCCATGAGTAGTTCACAAGAAACAACAACTGATAGTCTTCGTCTTACTGGTAAAGTAAAATGGTTCAATAATAAGGCAGGATTTGGATTTATTACAGTATGTGATGGTGAACATGCCGGAAAAGATATTTTCGTGCATTATTCATCAATCCGAGGTGAATCGGCTTTATATAAATATTTAGTTCAAGGTGAATATGTTGATTTTGATTTAATCAAGTCAACAAATGATAAACATGAATATCAAGCCACAAATATTACCGGTATTAAGAATGGAAGTATTATGTGTGAAACCCGCAAACTTGCAGATAATGGTACAAGACCAAGACCTGTTAGAAAATACAGAACTCGTCCACCAAGACAAGGTGAGCCATCTGAAACACCAGGTGAAGGTGATGCAGATGCAGGATTTGTAAAGGTTGAGAAGAAAAGACAACCACGTCAACCACGTGCATAAATGTTTATAATAGAAAAGAAAACAAAAACCCTATAAAAAATTTATATCTGTAATAACAAATATAAATTTTTATTAAGTGAGTAGATTATATATGAAATTTTTATCATTGGAAAAGTTTTTGGAAATATATTCAAAAAATAATTTAAAAGATTTTGATGATTTTATGAAAAAAACAAAGGTAAAAGTAGGTACAAATTTAAAACCATTAGTTCAATATTCATACGAAAAAAATATTTCAATAAATGATTTACAAATGATTTTTGAGAACATTCAACGAAGAAATGAATATTTAGAGCGTTTTTATATGACATCATTAAAAGTACCAGATAATAAGAATGATATGCATATATCAGAAAAACCGATGATACAAAGTAAGATGAATAACAATGAAAAGATAAATTACAAAAACGTAATACGAAATATGTTTTATAAAGATATTTTGGAAAAAACAAAATCCGGATTTGAGAACAATCCAACTTATATGCAAGTTTTAGCCGATTTTTATTTACATAATATTATTGATTATAAAATATTAACGCCAAGTGCATTGCATTATATAAAACAAGGGCGTTTAGGAAGTGTGTTCTCATCCTATTATTTTCGCGCATCTATAATGAATCCATATTTAGTATATTCATTAAATCATTCTGTATTGAAAGGAACCAAAATATTTACACCGACAATGGGTTGGGGGTCATATTGTTATGGGTTTTTAGAATGTCATGATGTAAAAGAATATGTAGGAACGGACGTAATACCCAATGTATGTAAAAAAACACAACAATTTGCGGACACATTTTATCCAAGTAAAACCACTACAATTTATTGCGAACCATCCGAAGATTTAGCAATAAATTACAATTTTAAGAAGAAATATAGAGAACATTTTGATATAGTGTTTTTTAGTCCACCCTATTTCCGTTTAGAATTATATAGTGGAGGAAAACAAAGTACTAGTCGATATAAATCCTATGACGAATGGTTGATTAATTATTGGAAAAAAACAATAGAATTGTGTCATTTTGTTCTTGTTCCAGGAGGAAAGATATGTTATATTTTGTCAGGATATGGCTCAGAGAATACAAACGGCGTGTATAATTTGATAAATGATATGAATACTATAACAAAGGATGTTTTCCGTTGTTCTCCAAAAATATTAAGAATGTACAATAAAGATGTGCATGTAACAAAACATCGCGAGACAGATGAAAAAATAATCATTTTTAAAAAGTAATTGAAAAACTTTTCTAAATTCCTAATTATTGTGCTTTTACAAATATTTGTTTGTATATTTTGAATAAAATAAAAACGTATATTATATGTATTCGGGACAAGCAAACCAAGATAAATTTGTATTGAATGTTCTCAAAGAAAAGACATCTGGTTACTATTTAGAAATAGGGTCTAATCATCCGATAACTATTAATAATACATATTTATTAGAAACCAAATATAACTGGAAAGGGATAATGGTAGAATACAACGCAAGTTATTTACCATTGTATCAAGAATATCGTCCAAATAGTATTCATATAATAAATGATGCTACCGAAGTAGATTATAAAACCGTTTTTGAAACAAATAATATGCCATTTGCATTTGATTATTTACAAATAGATTTAGAAGTAGACAATGGCTCTACATTAAGAACATTACAAAAATTAGATGATGAAATATTGGATACATATAAATTTGCTACGGTAACATTTGAACATGATAGATACAATAGTAATTATGGTAACACTCGTGAAACATCACGAGAAATATTTGAAAAGAGAGGATATATTCGTGTATTTGGAGACATAAATGATGCAGGTAATCCATATGAAGATTGGTATGTTCATCCAGACCTTGTTGATATGAGTTATGTGAATAACTTGATTGAAAATAATAAGAATAAATATACTAGTCATTCTCTTACTGGAAAAACGATATATTGGGGTGATATTCAATATGACTAAATACTGTTTTTTATTTTTACAAAAATTTTCAGACAATTTTTGTAAAACACTAATATTGTTCAATGTTCTCAATAATTTCAGGAGGATAATTCATATCTTTTAGAATCTCAACCGCACCTTCTATTTTTGAAATACCGGGTTTTAATTTATAGGTATATTTGAGTTTTCCATTGTCAAGGTTCTCAACATCCATCTTATAATTACGAATGTGTTTGGATTTTTTAAACTTATTACAAACAGAAACATAATGGGTAGTAAGAATAAAATCAACATTATCGAATTTAGTTAAGTATTTCAAAAATGCATATGCGGACTTAGTGGCTTCGGTAGGGTTGGTACCTGAATATAATTCATCAAATATGCAAAAATGACGTGTTTTCGAATCATTGTTCTCATTAATAGTGTCAATAATTTCTTTACATCGTCTAGATTCTGCTTGAAATAAACTATCTCTTCCGGATGTATCCGGTATATTTAAATAAGAATGAATATGAGTATATGGATTGAGAACACATGATTTATAGAAACCACATCCAAATTGTTGAGTAAATATAATATTGATACAGGACGTTTTAATAAAAGTAGTTTTACCGGATGCGTTGGGTGCACTAATTATTATATTTTTATCGAATTTGCATGTATTTTTAACAGGTTCTCCATTTTTATATGGCGGATAATATTGTTGTTCAATATTACAATCCACTGTTTCATCAAATGTTGCAAAATGGATCTTTTTAGATACAATGTTCTCATATATTCCAATAATATTATTGATATATCCTTCAAATTCAAAAGAATATTTCAAAGCATTTTCATATTCAATATTATCATACAAATGATAATAACATTTCAACATATATCCAAGTTCTGTAATTTTATTAATATTTAGGGAAAATGGATTTAAGTTCTCAATTTCTATTAATAATTCTTTTAGTGTCAAACAATGTTTATGTGTTTCATTCGAGAACATATCATATGTTTTCTTATTTTTATTTACTTCTAAAAATGTTTCCATACTTAAAATCGAATGTTGAATATATTGTTTGATGTCGATTAAATATTCATTCATTTGTTTGATATTTTTATAAAATCGGAAACATGCAGTTACATTTTGATAGATTTGAAACATATAGAATGCGAAACTAATGAGTAAATATAATATGTTTTCAGGGGTTAATTTTTGCATACCTAACAGAGTTTTTCCAATAAAATGATTTTTAGCAATGGATTTAAGTATTTCTAAATACATATTGAAATTGATTGGAATTCTTTGAAATTTTAAAATAATAAAAGGCATAATTAAAAAAATGATGGGAATGAATAAACTGATTAAAGGTGACATAATATTAACCATAGATATGCATTGTAAGAATGTAGATGATTCATTCATATGTTTTAGCATAGGCCATTCAATAAAATGATGTTTTTCTAAAAAAGACGCGTCTTCTTTTAATGATTTCCATATTTCATTTATTTTATCACAATTTACAATATATTTTGAATAATTTCTGGTTTTTTCTAAATAGGTAGATGTGGATTTAATAACATTTTGTGTATCAATTAAAAAAGGAATATTTGTAGTATATTTAGAAACAGATTTTTTCATCATGTTTTTTGAAAATTCATGTTTAGGGTCAATCAAAAATTCATACATTGGAGTATTTTCAGAATCACATAATTCTAAATCGCTAATAACATTGGACGGTAATGTATGGATATATTCTTGTTCTAAATATTCGATAGGTAAACGAAAATTACTAATAGTATGAGAACATGGTTTATTTTGGTCATTATTATCTAGCGATTCCGTTTTTTTAAGCATATGTTTTGTAAATAAATGAATCATTTATTTCTTTAATTTAGAAACATAAATTAAAACGACTGCTACAAACGTAAATAATAATATTATTAAATAATATAAAATAAATAATATATTACTATTTAAACAGTAGTAATGTATTACACGTTAGAAGAAATCAGTGTATTAATTGATACTAATAAATATACTTTAAATGAGCAAATACATAGTGTATTAGAGCTACTACAAACTGATGTTTCAAGTTATGCAATTGTCAATGAAGAAAAACCTGCAAAAAAATACAACGATAGAATTCCAGAACAAAGAAATCGTTATAAAAAAAATGGTGGTCAACCAGTGAAAGATGAATTATTAGATGCTAAATGGGATAAACAGCAAGTATTTAAAGCAATAAAAAAAGAAGAAAAAGTGGGAATTGATAAATATATAGATGAAATCCGAATATTATTAAATAAAATATCGGATAAGAATTATCAAACAAATAAAGATTCAATTATTCAAAAAATAAAAGAATGTGTAGAAGCAGATGAAGACACAAATAATATTAAAAAAGTAGTAACAGTATTGTTTGATATTGCAAAATCAAACAAGTTTTATTCAGAAATATATGCAAAGCTATATAAAGAATTAATAGACAGCTTCCCATTTTTCAATGAGACAATAGTGCCATTTGTAAATCAATTTATGGATTCATTAAATACATTGGTATATATAGATTCATCGGTTGATTATGATGGGTTTTGTAATTATAATAAAATGAATGAAAATAGAAGAGCTTCAATGGCATTTATAGTAAATTTAATGAAGAATAATGTGGAATTGCCTATACATATTTTAGACATAGTAACACATTTTCAAAATTTAGCAATAAAATTTATAGACGAAGAAAATCGAGTAAATGAAGTGGATGAAATTACAGAAGTATTGAATATAGTAATTTTGATGATATATGAAATTTATAAAACAGATGATAAGTGGATAAACGAAATTTTACCAAACATAAAAATGTTCTCGATGTTTAAAATAAAAGAAAAGGCAAGTCTTTCAAGTAGAAGTATTTTCAAATATAAAGATATTGTGGACAAAATAAATAAATAATTTATATGTTATAGAATATATGTCCATAAAATTAATAACTTCGGTGTATAATGATGAATATAAATTGAATAAATGGATAGGAGTTATAAAGAATGCAAATCTAGATTATGTAGTTTATAAAAAAAAGGATAATTTAAAAATAGGAGATTGCAATAGAATAACTGATAAATTCATCGAAATACCAAATATAGGACGCTGTGATTATGCATTCTTATATCATATAATACAGAATTATGATACATTGGCCGATACAAATATATTTGTAAAATGCAATTGGTATGAAAATAATATTCCATTTTTGGATTTATTAAGTAAGTGTAATCAATATGATTATATGCAAGTAGGAACTCATCCAGAACTATTAAACTGGGATGATTTACCAATAGAAGATGGATTATGTGAAAATAAAACGAAATGGTTAACTGAAATATTCCCAGATAATTGTAATAATTTGGGTAATATACCAGGATGGGGACATGGTCCATCATTTTCGGTATCTCGTCAACTAATACACCGGCATAAAAAAGAAATATACGAGCATATGTTTAATAAATTTCATGAAAGTAGTAATTCATTTAGTACAGATTATGAGAAATATAATTATAAAAGTTATAATGATTTATTGGTTGATGTGGGAATAACTTATCATAATGAATTATTACGATTTTACAGGATATTCTTTACACACAATTTGCCAAAAGATGTAAAATATAAAATTTTTAGTTATGCAGAATCAGCAGAATTGAATAATATTGTTAAAAATAAAAAAAGAAGAAAAATGCAGTTTTTGTAATATGATATAATTTTCGAAAATTATATCAAATAATCATCTAAAAAATATGTATTTTAGTATAAATAAAAAATATGTATATAGCTTATATTGTAAATGGATGAATATGCAAATTTAATGGAAACAATGGATGGTTGCATAGTCGATACAGATGTTCGTAATATACTAGGTAATACTGGTCCGACAGGTCCGACTGGATATAACGAGAGATATTTATCTATAACTTCACAAAGAATTAATAAATCATCATTAATAACAAATGATAGTTTAACTATTACAATAGAAAAATATTTATCATATTACCCAGGAGATAGTATTAAAATTAAAAGTATTGAATTAAATCCAAATAACGATTATCAGGGATTTGAGGGAGAGATTACTAGTTATAATTATAATACAGGTGTTATTGTTATAAGAAAAATCAAAAATATAAGCAATGTATTTTATAATAATATATACAAATACAAAATTACATTGAATATTGTAGGTGCTACTGGAAGCACTGGTCCTCAGGGTATTTCAGGTGATAGATATATAACCATAAATCGATTATCTATTTCAAAATTGAATTTGATTAATAATGCACCTTTGACTATTACCATTGAACCTGGATTAGCATATTTTCCAAATGACAAGTTGGAAGTAGTTTCTTTGGATAAGAATTCAAGTAATGAAATACAAAAATTTGTTGGTTATGTAAGTAGTTACAATAAGACAAATGGTGTATTAGTTATACGTAATATTTCCAATATTACAAATTCATTCGATAATGATACTTATAGATATAGATTGAATTTAAATAATGAAGGTACAACTGGACTTCAAGGAATTCCTGGCTCAGCTACAAACACCGGTGCAACTGGCCCTACTGGACCTACTGGGCCTACTGGTCAACAAGGTATTCCTGGTTCAGCTACAAATACTGGTGCAACTGGTCGCACGGGACCTACTGGAAGAACTGGTGCAACTGGACCTAGTGGTCGCACGGGACCAACCGGACCCCTTGGTCGAACTGGACCTACTGGTCGTACAGGACCAACCGGACGAACTGGAACCACAGGTGTTACTGGACCTACTGGCGCAGGAGGTACTGGTCCTACTGGGGTTACTGGGGTAACTGGGGTAACGGGACCTACTGGTAAAGCGGGTGTTACTGGACCTAGTGGTCAAACTGGTTATACTGGAAATACAGGTGTTACTGGTCCGACTGGTGCGACTGGCGTTAGTGGTCCAACTGGTTATACAGGAAATACTGGCGTTAGTGGAAATACTGGCGCGACTGGTGTTAGTGGTCCAACCGGTACTACTGGTCCAACCGGTACTACTGGCATTACTGGTACTACTGGTACTACTGGGCCTACCGGAACCACTGGGCCTACTGGAAGAACTGGTATTACTGGTACTACGGGTACTACTGGACCTACTGGTCAAACCGGACCTACAGGTCAAACTGGACCGACTGGTCAAACTGGTACTACTGGTACCACGGGCGAAACCGGTACTACTGGTATTACTGGTAATACTGGTATTACTGGTACTACTGGAACCACTGGACCGACTGGCACAACTGGAACAACTGGTACAACCGGAACAACTGGAACAACTGGACCAACTGGTGAAACCGGTATTACTGGCACAACTGGAACAACTGGAACAACTGGAACAACTGGAACAACTGGTTATACCGGAAATACTGGTATTACTGGTCCTACTGGCGCTACTGGTGTTAGTGGTCCAACTGGTTATACTGGAAACACTGGTGAAACTGGAAATACCGGTATTACAGGACCAACTGGACCAACTGGAACAACTGGAACAACCGGAACAACCGGAACAACTGGAACAACCGGAACAACTGGAACAACCGGAACAACTGGTCCTACTGGTGAAACTGGTAATACTGGTATTACAGGTCCTACTGGGGTTAGTGGACCAACTGGTTACACCGGAAATACTGGCGTAACTGGACCGACTGGTGCAACAGGTGTTAGTGGACCAACTGGACAAACTGGTCCTACTGGACCAACCGGAATTACCGGAAATACTGGCGCAACTGGCGTAAGTGGTCCAACTGGATATACAGGAAATACTGGTGTCACTGGACCTACTGGCGCAACCGGTGTTAGTGGACCAACTGGACCTACTGGTCCTACTGGACAAACTGGTATAACCGGTACAACTGGTGCAACAGGTGTTAGTGGTCCTACTGGATATACCGGAAATACTGGCGTAACTGGACCGACTGGTGCAACAGGTGTTAGTGGTCCAACTGGATATACTGGAAATACTGGTGAAACTGGAAATACAGGTCCGACTGGACAAACTGGTCCTACTGGGCAAACTGGTCCTACTGGGCAAACTGGTCCTACTGGACAAACTGGTCCTACTGGACAAACTGGTCCTACTGGACAAACTGGACCAACTGGACCAACTGGACCAACCGGAGAAACTGGACAAACCGGAGAAACTGGACAAACCGGACCGACTGGACCTACTGGTATTACTGGAATAACAGGACCTACTGGTCGCGCAGGGGATTCGTATAATACACAAACTACTACTTCTGTATCGTTATCATTATCATTATTAGTAGATAATTTAACATTGACTATATCATCTCAATTATCATATATAACTGGAAATACAGTATTCGTAGTGGACCGTGATACCACTACTAAATATTTTATAGCAAGTGTAACTAGTTATAATATTAATACAGGTGAATTGGTATTACGAAATATAATACAAATAAATGGATTTGTAAGTGGACAAAATTATAATTCGATTTGGAATGTAAATATAAATTCTATTGGACCAACTGGATATACTGGTATTACAGGTTGTACTGGACCTCCCGGAGAAATTGGTGCAAAACAATTTACAGTAACAAATAATGGCGCAGGTTCATATACAATTGACGATGGTACAAATCCTACATTATATTTACTTCGCGGGTTTACGTATTTATTTGATGTAGATGCAACTGGTCATCCATTTTGGATAAAAACAACAGCAGCCACTGGGACTGGAAATCAATATAATAATGGAGTAACAAACAATGGAGTTGAAATTGGAAAAATTACATTTTCAGTACCATATAATGCTCCAAATATTATTTATTATATTTGTCAATATCACAGTTCAATGCAAGGAGTAATTAATATATCTGACCTTGGTCCAACTGGGACAACTGGTGTAACCGGAACAACTGGTCTAACTGGACCTACCGGACCTACTGGAATAACTGGACCTACTGGTGTAACTGGAACAACTGGTCCAACTGGACCTACCGGACCTACCGGGCCAACTGGACCTACCGGGCCAACTGGACCTACCGGGCCAACTGGACCTACCGGGCCAACTGGACAAACTGGACCTACTGGAATAACTGGACCTACCGGGCCAACTGGACAAACCGGACCAACTGGACCTACCGGGCCAACTGGACAAACCGGTCCAACCGGACAAACTGGACCTACTGGAATAACTGGACCTACCGGACCTACCGGACCTACTGGAATAACTGGAATAACTGGACCTACCGGACAAACCGGGCCAACAGGACCAACCGGACCTACCGGACAAACAGGAATAACTGGACCGACAGGAGCAAGTGTAACTGGTCCAACAGGAGCAACTGGTGTAACTGGAGCAAGTGTAACCGGACCAACTGGGCCAACTGGACAAGCAGGTGAAGCATCCAATACAGGTTCTACCGGTACAACAGGAGAAACAGGAAACACCGGTGCAACCGGACAAACTGGAACAACTGGAACAACTGGACCAACTGGTATACCCGGGTCTGCAACAAATACTGGTTCTACTGGACAAACCGGTATAACTGGTCCAAACGGTCCAACCGGTCCAACTGGTACAGCATTATGGTCAATAAATAATAATATTGTTTACTATAATGCAGGTTCACAAGTAGTCGTAGGAGATTCATCTAATAATAATTATACAAGCACGCCATTTAATGTAATTGGTGGTATGTTTGTGTCGCAATATATGTATTTGAATAATATTATTGAAAATGTCTCATCAACTGGGGTAACATTGAGTAACAATGTTTATACAGTTAATTTCACAGCTACTTCAACTTTTCTATTAACCGGAACAGGACCTACTGCAAATTATAGTTGTACAATATCTGGATTATCATCATTACTTACATCAAGAACATATGTGATTACATTAATAAATACCACAACAACGGTTTCTAGTTACTACTGTACATCGGTTAGTGTGAGTACAACCCCTACTGCAACAACACCAACATTTGTATACAATGGTAGTCCATCATTTATATCATTATCGGGTGCTCAAATTACAACACAAATGATTGCACTTATACATAATGGTTCAGGATGGTATGCACTTACTAATATAAATGCATATGTAACATCATAATTTACTATTTTACACTCATATAAAATGTATTCTGTAGTACACTATTTTTTCTTATTTTACACATTTTCGCATTTGAAATGACAAAAATGTGTAAAAACATCGAATTAACAAGATGTATTGATAAAAATGTAAAATATACAATTTAGTTATATAATAAAAATATTTATATATGTTATACATAAAACGTCAATGAACGAATATTCAAATTTAATTGATACTAGTAGTTCATCCAATACTTTAATAGTAAATAGACGTGATATAATCGGTCCAACTGGACCAACCGGAATTGCTGATAAATATTTATGTATAACCAGACAAATATTCCGAAAAATAAATTTATTAAATGAAATTATAATACCGATTACAATAGATAAATATTTGTCTTATACAAAAGGAGATATTATTATAGTACAAAGTATTGAACCAAATGAATATAATCAATTCCAAAGTTTCAATGCTGAAATTAAAAGTTATGATTCAAACACTGGTGCGCTTATTATGCAGAATATAAAAAATATAAGTCATTTGTTTTATAATGATTATTACAGATATAAAATTAATTTAACTTATATAGGGGATACTGGGTGTACTGGTCCAATTGGCAGTCCAGGTGAAAAATATATATCTATTAAAAAATTGTATATACCAACCGTTTATTTATTTTTGGAAAAACAAATTACAATAAATATAGACACTGGATTATCCTATTTTCCATTGGACCGAGTCGCCGTAATTTCATTAGATAGAAATTCAAATAATGAAATACAACAATTTTCAGGAGAAGTAAAAAGTTATGATGTAGATACAGGAAGAATGGTTATATTTAATATTGAAAATATTACAAGTTCATTTGACGATGATGAATATGTATATAAAATAAATATTAATAATCAAGGAAACACTGGTATAACCGGTATACAGGGAATTACTGGTTTAACTGGTAGCCAAGGTAATACTGGGGATGTAGGTCCAATGGGACCTGTCGGTATTCCAGGTATATCCGGTTCATCTACAAATATGGGCGCAACAGGTATAACTGGACCAACTGGTTTGATTGGACCACGAGGTATCCCAGGTTCATCGCCAAATACTGGTGAAACTGGACCAACTGGCGAAACTGGACCAACTGGTGAAACTGGACATAGTGGTGTTACCGGTGTTACTGGTACCACTGGTATTACTGGTCGCACTGGACCAACTGGCTCAATCGGCAGAACTGGTACAACTGGAAGAACTGGGTCAACGGGACCAACTGGTATTAATGGTAAAATAGGTCCTACTGGAACCATTGGTATTACAGGAGATATTGGAAATACAGGTGAAACTGGTAACACCGGAGAAACTGGTAGCACCGGAGAAACCGGTAATACTGGTGATATTGGTTGTATGGGCGAAACTGGTCCAACCGGACAAACGGGACCAACTGGTAGAATAGGACGTATCGGTTTGTTTGGAATGATGGGGGCAACAGGTATTACTGGACCTACTGGAATAATTGGTGTAATTGGTGAAACAGGTATATCTGGACCATCAGGAGCAACCGGTGCAATCGGTTATACAGGACATACCGGAAGATATGGAGGTGTATTATTAAATGATATATTGCCCGGCGGTATTGTAAATTTAGTATCTCAAAAAAATGGCGATGTAAGATATTATACAAATATCAATATTGGTTCAGTAGCGCGAGGTTTCAATGAAATCCATGCAAGGTCATTGTATGTATCGGATTCTACTGTATATTTAGGAACAAAAACATCTATTTCAGCTAGTGCGGCGGGTTCTATTTCTTTACCAATTGGAACCACTATTGGCGGTGAAAGTGCTGGATTGATTACAATATTTGGTGCAATAGATACATCGTATAATTTGCCATATGATGCTTCCAAAAATAGTGGTTATATTATTGGTTCCGATTTGTGGATTTCGCAACTAGATATGCCAGGTTCTCTTGACCCAGATAATGTAGAATATAGACAAGACGCATCATGGGTAAATGTAGGCGCAATACAAGGACCCGATGGAGATATAGGTGCGACAGGTGAAACTGGATTTACTGGTCCTACTGGATATACTGGAATAACCGGTCCTACTGGCGCAACTGGCTCAATTGGGTCAATGTCAACAGGTCCAACCGGAAATACGGGTCCAACCGGAAATACTGGCCCAACTGGTATTACTGGTACTACCGGAACAAATGGGTTTATTGGACAAACTGGTGTAACCGGTCCAACTGGTGCCACTGGTCCTACTGGGTTTATTGGTGAAACTGGTACTATCGGTCCAACTGGTAGAACTGGCAGAACTGGTTTTACCGGTGAAACTGGTGAAACTGGGGAAACTGGTAATACTGGGGATACTGGCACAACTGGTCAAACTGGTCAAACTGGTCAAACTGGTCCTACTGGTCAAACTGGTCCTACTGGCGAAATAGGACCGACTGGTGAAATTGGTAACACAGGTCCTTCTGGACCAACAGGTCCTACTGGAAAAATAGGACAAACTGGTAGTATAGGGGTTACTGGAATTACTGGTAGAACTGGACATACTGGAAGTATTGGTAATATAGGACCAACTGGACCGAGTGGTGTCACTGGACTCACTGGTAGAACTGGTATGACTGGATATACTGGTTGTGATGGAAATACAGGAACTATCGGAGATATTGGTACAATTGGAAATACAGGAACAACTGGATATACTGGTGACATAGGTTCTGCCGGCGTTACTGGTCCTACTGGGGATACCGGGGTTACAGGTGTTACAGGATATAGTGGTCCAATGGGTGAAACCGGACCTACGGGTGATGCAGGGGAAGCATTCAATACTGGTGCAACTGGACCCACTGGACCTACTGGTGCAACTGGCGTTACTGGTCCACCGGGTGTTGCAGAAAATACAGGCGCAACTGGAACGACTGGTATTACTGGACCAACTGGATTAGCCGGTATAGCAGAAAATACAGGCGCAACTGGAAGAATTGGTTTAACTGGAACCATTGGAAATACAGGTGAAAGTGGACCTACTGGGGCAACTGGGTATACAGGTAGAACTGGAACCGTTGGTCAAACTGGCGAAACTGGTGAAACCGGTGAGACTGGACCTACTGGTGCAACTGGACCTACTGGTAGTACCGGGTTTATAGGTGTTACGGGAATTACAGGGTCGACTGGTTATATGAATTCCACAGGGTTTACAGGACGAACTGGATTTACTGGACAAACTGGATTTACTGGTGAAACCGGACCGACTGGACCGACTGGTTCTACTGGACATACTGGTTCAACCGGGTTTTTGGGCGAAACTGGTCCGACTGGTCCGACTGGTTTTACTGGTCAAACTGGTTTTAATGGGATTGCTGGTGAAACAGGTAGTATTGGTAATACAGGAGTAACTGGTAGAACTGGGTCTACTGGTCCTACTGGTCCTACTGGTGAAACTGGTCCTACTGGTTCTAACGGTCCAACTGGTGTAATAGGTCGTACAGGTGCAACTGGTCCAACTGGTCACCAAGGAGAAACCGGAAATACGGGACCAACTGGCGTAACTGGTCCAAAAGGAACCCCAGGAGATGGATATAATACACAAACAGTGAATCCTGTATCATTGTCGATTGCAGAATTAGTAGATGATTTGACGATTACAGTAGCGCCTTCATTATCGTATTTACAAGGAAATATAGTTGTTGTTTCAGACAATGAGACAAATGCTATAAATTTCACCGTAGTTATTAAGAGATATGACGCAGAAACCGGAGTATTAGTTCTCAATAATATTTCAAAAATATATGGTTTTGTTGCAAATACATATTATAGATATACATGGCTTGTAAATATGAATTTATTAGGTCCATCTGGGTTTACTGGAAATACAGGTATTTTTGGAAACACCGGTGTTACTGGAAGAACTGGACCTACTGGAAGAACTGGACCTACTGGAAGAACTGGACCTATCGGTATTACTGGTATCACTGGTTATACTGGATATACTGGATATACTGGTGAAACCGGAGAAACTGGACCGACCGGTTGCACAGGAACAACTGGACCTACTGGTGAAACCGGAGAAACTGGACCGACTGGTCCTACTGGTTGCACTGGAACAACTGGATTAACTGGACCTACTGGTGAAACTGGCGAGACTGGTTGTACTGGTATTACTGGTATAACTGGTCCGACTGGCGAAACTGGCCCAACGGGTTGCACTGGTACGACCGGATTAACTGGTCTAACTGGACCTACTGGTGAAACTGGCGAGACTGGTGAAACTGGTTGTACAGGAATTACTGGACACACTGGACCAACTGGAATTACGGGAATTACAGGAACTACTGGAACAACTGGAATAACAGGAACTACTGGAACAACTGGAATAACAGGAACTACTGGAACAACTGGAATTACTGGACCAACTGGAACTACCGGAATAACGGGACCAACTGGAATCACTGGCATAACAGGAACTACTGGAATAACAGGAACTACTGGCATAACAGGAACTACTGGACTAACTGGAATTACGGGAATTACGGGAATTACAGGAATTACTGGACCGACTGGACCTACTGGACCTACTGGACCAACCGGACCAACGGGACAAACTGGGCTAACTGGACCAACCGGCCCAACCGGACCAACAGGTATTACAGGAGTTACAGGAGTAATTGGAGTTACCGGGGTTACGGGAACAACTGGACCAACTGGACCAACTGGACCAATCGGAACAACTGGACCAACTGGTAGAGCGGGTGATTCATATAATACACAAACAACCAGTTCGGTATCTTTATCCTTAGCGAGTCTTGTAGATAATTTGTCTTTAACGGTGGGAACACAATTATCCTATATAACTGGCAATGTGATTTTTATAATAGATAGAGATACATCTTCCAAATTTTTTGTAGCAACAGTAACTACCTACAACGTAACAACTGGTGTATTAGTATTGAAAAACATAATACAAATAAATGGATTTGTAAGTGGTCAAAATTATAACTATGTATGGAATGTTAATATTAATTCAGTAGGTCCAACTGGATATACTGGTCCAACGGGAATAACAGGAGTTACTGGTGTTACTGGAAGAACCGGACCTACTGGACCAACCGGGGTTACCGACACTGGTCCAACAGGGCGAACTGGACCTACTGGGCGAACTGGACCTACTGGACCTACTGGTGCAGGAGATACTGGACCTACTGGACGAACTGGTCCTACTGGGCCAACTGGACCAATTGGTCCAACCGGTGGAGGAGATACAGGACCAACGGGACGAACAGGACCTACTGGTACTACTGGACACACAGGACCTACCGGACCTACTGGACCAACTGGTGCAAATCCTACTGGGCCAACTGGTACAACCGGACCGAATGGTGTAATTGGACCTACTGGTGTTAGTGTAACTGGTGCAACCGGACCGGTAGGTTCAACTGGACCCCCTGGTACATCTGTTTCCATTGATTCAAATACATTGACTGTATTTACTGATATGGGAATTTCATTTACAAATTTTGGAAAATCATGGAGAGCAAGAGATAGCACGCGTGATTGGAGAGGTATATCATCCTCCTCTTCTGGACAATACCAAACTGCGGTAGAAAGTAGTGGAAATATATACATATCCGTTGATTATGGTGTGACATGGTTCACCAAAGATTCTGTCAGATTTTGGAGAGGTGTTTCTATTTCATCCACTGGACAAAATCAAACAGCAATAGTATATGGTGGTAATATATATACTTCTAGTAATTATGGATATAATTGGACGGTGAAAGCAACCAGTTATGGTAATTTAAATTGGACTAGCGTATCTGTATCTGCTACTGGACAATATCAAAGCGCCGTTGTATATTTGGGTGGTAATATATATACATCAACGGATTATGGTAATAATTGGAATTCAAAATTTACTACAAAAGATTGGTATGGTATATCTGTTTCTGCAACTGGACAATATCAAACCGCGGTAGTGAACAACGCTACAACGAGTGGATATATATACATATCGGCGGATTTCGGAAATACTTGGACCGAAAAACAAACGATTTATGGAAATTTGACATGGAATGCGGTATCTTTATCCGGAACTGGACAATATCAAACTGCGATTGCTAATAATGGATATATATTTATATCTTGTGATTATGGAAATAGTTGGATTGCAAAAATGACCGACATCAGTAGAAATTGGAATAGTATATCTGTATCTGTAACTGGACAATATCAAGTTGCTATTATTAATAATTCTAATAATATATATACATCCATTGATTATGGTAATAGTTGGATATCTCAACCAAATAATAACAACAATTATAGCTCTGTCCGATTTCCACCAGCAGCATTAACCTCGAATACTACTACATTATCTGGATATAGTTATGGAAGTGGAACATATACTATAACTTATTCTTATAGTAGAAACGATGGTGGAATTTATACATACACTATATTTGATTATGGCGATGATGGCACTGGTGGTTGGCAATTGACAGCACCAGTAACACCTTCCCCTGATGGTTATTATTATGGAGGCGTTACATCATTAACAACGAATGACGCTACTCCAATTACATACACAAATATGGAGTGGGTTCAAATATCTTTACCACAATCTATTATATTAGGTGGATATGGAGTATATAGTTGGGCAGGAAACGAACCTAAATCATGGGCAATATTAGGTTCCAATAATGGAACACAATGGTATACATTGAATCAATATGATATAGGAAGTGATTTAAATGTCATTCGTTTTCAAACCATTAATGTAGATTTATCAAATAATACAACAGCATATTCACAATACAGATTTGTGTATTTATTATCATTTGGTCAATATCCAGGTATTAATCAATGGAAATTATATGCGAATTCTAGATATTGGACTAGTGTTGCATTATCATCATCTGGACAATATATAACTTCATTGTATGGATTGAACAATATATATACATCCAATATAGCAACTCCACCGAGAGCCATTGACCAATATTCATATTCATTGGGCAATTTGAATAATATTTCATCAGCTTCCGCAAATGCATATATATTCAATTTAGACAATGGCACCACATTCTTCATAACCGGAAATGCACCAACATCAAATTATTCTATCAATTTCACAATAACCAATATAAATACATCCCGTTCTTATTTGATAACCGTCATCAACACCACATCTTCTGTTGCAAGTTATTACTGTAATGCAGTATCCATCAATGGCGCCGCAATTCCTAGTACACGATTCTTATATCTGGTGAAACCAGCAAATATAGTATTAACTGGTGCAGTAAAGACAAACCAAGAATTCGTATTATTTTATAATAGTACTACGTCAACTTGGTTTGTTAATACCAATTTAAAGATATTCAAAGCTGCATAAAAATATGGTAGAAAAATTGTATATCCAGTAATAGAATATACAATTTAGTTATAATAATAATAAAAATATTTATATATGTTATAAATATAACGTCAATGAATGGTTATTCTAATATGACGACTAGTTATATCCAAAACAGAAATAGACGTGATATAGCAGGACCAACTGGCCCAACCGGTTATAGTGACAAATATTTATCTATAACGCAACAATTCATTACGTATGAAAGTTTAATATACGATTACTTGTTAATAATCACAGTTGAACCATATTTATCCTACATTTCAGGCGACACTATTTCAGTAATAAGTATAGATAAAAATGAATACAATGAATATCAAGGCTTCGATGGCGAAGTAGATAGTTACAATGCAACCACCGGCGAATTAATTATAAAGAATATTCAAAATATAACTCAATATTTTTTCAATGAAATATACAATTACAAAATTAATTTGAACAATGCTGGTAAAACTGGATGTACTGGTCCTACCGGAGACAAAGGAGATAAATATATCAATATATTGAGAACATCGATTGCAACCGCCAGCGTTTTTATTCACAGTCAAATTACTATGTATGTTGAAACAGGATTAGCATATTTTCCAAAAGACGCAATTAAAGTCATTTCTCTGGAAAGAAATACAAAAGGAGATTTTCAAATGTTTTTCGGCGAAGTAAAAAGTTATAACAAAGTAACTGGTAGAATGGTTATATGGAATATATCAAATATTACAAGAACGTTTGATGACGATGAATATTTATACAGAATAAACATAAATAACATAGGATATATGGGTCCAACGGGAATAGTTGGCAATAGAGGTCCTACTGGTATCGAAGGATTTATTGGTATAACTGGACCAACTGGACCGCCTGGTAATACTGGTATACCTGGATTCATGACAAATACTGGTAATACAGGAGTAACTGGTCCTACTGGTGAAACTGGACCACAAGGATTTGCAGGAACATTGACCAATACTGGGGATACTGGTGAAACTGGGGAAACTGGAATCACTGGGTCTACGGGTTATACTGGTCAAACTGGTATGACTGGACCTACTGGACCTACTGGTCCTACTGGTGTTACTGGACCAACTGGTAGAATAGGACCGACTGGAACACGTGGTAATACTGGTACGACTGGACCAACTGGTGAAGATGGTCATACTGGTGAAACAGGAGCTACCGGTGATACTGGATATACAGGTGAAACTGGAACTATCGGGGATACTGGTAATACAGGTGAAACTGGACCGACTGGTGAAACTGGACCAACTGGGTCGACCGGACCTACTGGTTCTATTGGACCAACTGGACAGACTGGACCAACCGGTAATACAGGAAGAGGAGGAAGAACTGGAAATGTAGGTGTTACCGGTGAGATTGGGCCTTTTGGTATGACTGGTGATATTGGTAATACGGGACCAACTGGTATTATGGGAACGACCGGACATACCGGAACATTTGGTGGAATTTTAATGAGCGATATTATACCTAGTGGTACTTTGAATAGTGTAGTTCAAAAAAATGGTAGTACAAAATATTATAGTAATGTGAATATTGGTTCTTTGGAAAGAGGATTCAATGAAATACATGCACGTTCATTGTATTTATCCGATTCTACTTTATATTTAGGACCAAACACATCAATTTCTGCTGGACAAGATGGGTCGATAGCTTTACCGGTTGGAAGTACAATTGGTGGCGTAAATTCTGCTTTAATTTCATTGACAGGAATAGTGGACACATCCTATGATTTGCCATATGACGCCTTGAAAAATACGGCATATTTAATCGGATTGGATTTATGGATTTCGCAAATAGATACTCCCGGTTCTCTTGACCCAGATAATGTAGAATATAGACAAGATGCGTCTTGGGTAAATGTTGGCAGAATAAAAGGTGATACTGGACCAACTGGTATAGTTGGTATAACTGGTACCACCGGATTCACTGGAACAGTTGGTATACGAGGAGATATTGGACCTACTGGACCGGCTGGTACTGGCGCTACTGGTCATTTGGGTAAAAATGGATGTATTGGACCTATTGGAATTACAGGACCAAGTGGTCCTACTGGGGTTACCGGAATTACGGGAAGAACCGGCGTTACTGGGGTAGTTGGTGTTATCGGTATAACCGGACCGATTGGAAGAATTGGTGAAACTGGTACTACTGGAACAATTGGTAACACGGGAAGAACTGGTAGAACTGGAAGAACCGGTGAAACTGGTGCAACTGGCGAAACTGGTGTAACTGGTGCAACTGGTGATATCGGTGAAATGGGTGATATCGGTGAAACGGGTGCAACTGGTAAAACTGGTTACACTGGTGAAACAGGTGCAACTGGTTTAATGGGTGCAACGGGAACAACTGGTATTACAGGAAGAACTGGTAGAACCGGTGCTACTGGAAGAACGGGTTCAACTGGTCCTACTGGTGCAACTGGAAGAACAGGAACAATTGGTTTCATTGGTAATACAGGAACTACCGGACCTACTGGACCTACTGGACCTACTGGAACAACTGGAACAACTGGAAAAACGGGTATTACAGGGTTGACAGGATTTATAGGAAATACTGGTGAAACTGGTACAACTGGTAATACTGGCGCTACTGGGAGAATTGGGTCAATTGGTCCTACTGGCATTACGGGTTCTACTGGGTTACAGGGTCCAATGGGTCCTACTGGTCTTCCTGGTTCTGCTACAAATACAGGCGATACTGGTTCTACCGGATGTTTTGGCCCTACTGGTGTAACTGGACCTGCTGGTGAATCCGTTAATACTGGAAACACTGGAAATACTGGAAATATGGGTCCGACTGGACCACCTGGATTTGTATCGAATACAGGCGCAACAGGTCCGACTGGAATCACTGGACCAACTGGTAGAAAGGGTCCTACTGGAACCACTGGAACTAGTGGAGACACTGGTCCTACTGGAAGAACCGGAGCTACCGGAAGAACCGGACCTACCGGAGGCATTGGGTTTACCGGAGATATGGGTGCAACTGGTTCTATTGGACCTACTGGTTTCATTGGACCTACTGGTTCAACCGGTCCAACTGGATTTATAGGAGATAGTGGTGATACTGGATATACTGGTGCAACTGGTTCAACTGGTTCAATTGGAGCGACAGGTGAAACTGGCGCAACTGGATGTACCGGTCCTACTGGTTCCACTGGACCAATGGGTCCTACTGGCGTAATTGGTCCTACTGGTTCCACTGGCGCAACTGGACAAACTGGCGCAACTGGTTCCACTGGTTCCACTGGACAAACTGGCGCAACTGGCACAACTGGACGTACAGGAAGAACTGGAAGAACTGGACCGACTGGGTCCACTGGACCTACCGGACCTACTGGGTCCACTGGAAATATTGGTAGAACTGGAAAGACAGGAGCTACCGGAAACATGGGTCCAATTGGAAATACTGGGCCAAAAGGTGATTCGGGGGATGTGTTTAGTACACAAACTTTGGAAATAATACCGATATCATTAATAGAATTGGTGGATTATTTAGCATTACCAGTGGAGCCTATGCTTTCCTATTTGAAAGGAAATGTAGTTTTTGTAAGAGCAAATACAGATTTGAATAAAAATTTTGTAGCAACCGTTAGTAATTATGATGCAGTAACCGGATTATTAGTATTGAAAAATATTATAAAAATATATGGTTTTACAGAAGAAAATTATAACACGGATATATGGGTTGTGAATATAAATTCAATTGGTCCAACTGGTTCAACTGGTACAACCGGTAGAACTGGACCAACTGGAATTACCGGAGTTACAGGTGTTACTGGTAGAACTGGACCGACTGGACCAACTGGACCGACTGGACCAACTGGACCAACCGGACCAACTGGTGAAACTGGATTGACTGGTATTACTGGTATTACTGGGGTGACTGGCGATACAGGTGTTACAGGTGTCACCGGGGTTACAGGTGTCACTGGTGTCACAGGCGTCACTGGTGTCACTGGTGTTACAGGTGTCACTGGTGTCACTGGCGTAACTGGTGTTACTGGCATAACTGGTGAAACGGGTGAAACGGGAATAACTGGACCAACTGGAACAACTGGCGAAACAGGAGAAACTGGCGAAACCGGACCTACTGGTATTACTGGAACTACTGGACCGACAGGAATTACTGGACCAACTGGTCAAACTGGAACTACTGGACCAACTGGACCAACTGGAATTACTGGACCAACTGGAACTACTGGACCAACTGGACCAACTGGAATTACAGGATCTACTGGTACAACAGGCCCAACCGGACCAATAGGAGAAACTGGTATTACAGGTATAACTGGGCCAACTGGACCAACCGGACCGACAGGTATAACTGGACCGACAGGTATAACCGGACTGACAGGTATAACCGGACCGACAGGACCAACAGGTATTACTGGACCGACAGGTATAACTGGTCCAAGTGGAACCACTGGACAAACAGGTCCAAGTGGAACTACTGGTATTACCGGCGTTACAGGACCAATAGGAACAACTGGTCCAACCGGATATAGTGGATTTACTGGTCCAACTGGATACACTGGAAATACAGGAAGGAGTGGAACAACTGGTTTATCTGGTATTACCGGTTTAACTGGACCCACTGGTAGAGCAGGAGATATATTTACTACACAAACAACCAGTTCAGTGTCTTTATCATCAGCCTTGTTAGTGGATAATTTGAGTTTTAATGTATCGCCATTATTATCGTATATACAAGGAAATACAGTATTCATAATTGACCAAGATACATCTAGTAAATATTTCATAGCAACTGTAAGTAGTTATAATATGGCAACCGGTGTATTGGTATTGAGAAATATAGTTCAAGCGAATGGATTTGCACCAGGTGAAAATTATAATTATGTATGGAGAATTAATATAAATTCGGTAGGTCCAACTGGATATACGGGAATAACTGGTACTACTGGTATTAATGGCGTTACTGGCGTTACTGGCGTTACAGGTCCAACTGGCGGAAGTGTTACTGGACCAACGGGACTAATTGGCGTAACAGGGGTAACAGGGGTAACTGGTGTCACTGGATTAAGTGTAACTGGTGTCACTGGAATAACTGGCCCAACTGGGATGACTGGAATAACTGGCCCAACTGGTTTTGGTAGCACAGGAAATACAGGGAATACTGGTGCGGATGGCATCACTGGACAAACTGGACGAACTGGTCCGACAGGACCGACTGGAACCACTGGACCAACTGGCGTTACAGGAACAACTGGAAGAACTGGGTTAACTGGTGCATTAGGACAAGCTTTCACTGGACCGACGGGACCAGTTGGACCGGCTGGCGGAGTAGGAGGGTTAGGTTCATTTGACCAAAATATATTGAGTATATTCAGTGATATGGGTATTTCATTCACTAATTTGAGTAATACGTGGGTTTCTAGAAGAACAGATGCAACTAGAACATGGAATGGTGTTGCAATTTCATCCAATGGACAATATCAAACAGCTACTGCAAATAATCAATATATTTACATATCTAATGATTATGGAGTCACATGGACCCCAAAAGATTCTACTAGAACATGGTTTTTTGTTAATATGTCATCTACTGGTCAATATCAAACCGCATCGGTAAGTGGTTCCGGATATGTTTATGTCAGTAGTGATTATGGTAATAATTGGACGGCAAAAATAACAGACACAACCAGAGACTTTCGGGGGGTAGCTATTTCATCTAATGGACAATATCAATATGTTTCAATAAATAGTGGTAGTATTTATTATACATCCAGTGATTATGGAAATAATTGGAATTCTAAATCAACACCTGTAAATAGTATTTGGCAGTCAGTGAGCACATCATCAAATGGACAATATGTTACTATGCCGTCATATTCAATTACAAGTAATGGTTATTTATATGTATCAAGTAATTATGGAAATAATTGGACAGCAAAAATTACAGACACAAACCGATATTGGTATTCTGTATCTATGTCATCTTCTGGACAATATCAAACCGCATCTATACGTAATACTGGTCAAGTTTATATATCAAACGATTATGGTAATACATGGATTGCAAAATTAACAGATGTTAGTAGGAACTGGTATTCAGTATCCGTTTCTGCGACTGGACAATATCAAGCCGCTGCATCAACCGGTAATATGCAAATATATGTATCCGATGATTATGGAAATAATTGGTTACCGAAAGAATCTAACAGAAATTGGTATTCTGTATGTATATCATCTTCTGGACAATATATAACAGGAGCAGTATATAATGGATATATCTATACAAGTAATATAACGATTCCAGCTGGAACGGTGGACCAATATTCCTATTCGTTGGGGAAATTGAATAATGTTTTTGCTAATAACACTTATCCAAACCCTAGCAGTTCTTCATATTCATCTATAAGTGCAAATACTACATTTTTTAATGCATTAGATATTATATCGGTTTCATCAAATGGACAATATCAATCAATTGCAGATGATAAAGCTAGTAATATATATGTGTCCAGTAATTATGGAGTAAATTGGACTGCACGCGGTCCGTCTAAAGATTGGGTATCAGTAGCAGTATCAGCTGGCGGTAATATTCAAAGTGCTCTTGAATGGGGTGGTAATATATATACATCAAATGATTATGGTGTAAATTGGACATCAAGAAACCCCCGTAACAATTGGAAGAGAATAGCATTATCATCAATTGGTGATTATCAAACTGCTGTGGTAACAGACGGTACTATACATACATCAAATAATTATGGTGTAAATTGGACAGCAAGAGATATTTCACGCAATTGGTGGGGAATCGCAATGTCTTCTACTGGTCAATATCAAACTGCGGTGGTTTACAATGGTAATATATACAGGTCAACTAATTATGGTACGAATTGGACAGAAATAATTTATACGGGAAATTGGATGTCAGTTACAATGTCATCAAATGGAGATTATCAAATGATATCAGGTAATAATGGTACTGTCGTAAATGTATCAACTGATTATGGAGTTACATGGGGTTCAAAACTAACCGGTATAGCCAACCCATTGTATTGTGCAGTTTCAGATAGTGGATATTACGCAGCAATTGGTTCATGGAATACTTCATCGTATCTATATATATATAGTAATTTTTTAAATACAAATATATTAGCTTTAAATACGAATGATCCAAGGCAATGGAAAGGAGTCACAATGTCTAAAAATTCATCGTATGTACTGGGAACATATTCGCGCAATAATGTACTTACATCTGTTGCAATTGCTACTTCTTTCACCTTCAATTTAGACAATGGAACCACCTTCTTCATAACTGGAACGACTCCAACCGCAAATTATACCATTGATTTTGTGGTCACCCTAGACACTACCAAAAATTATTTGGTAAATGTTATTAACAACACCACATCCGCAGCGACTTATTATTGCAATGCCGTTTCCATTAATTCAGTCGCTGTGTCCAGCACAAACTTCATATCCACCACACGTCCTACATTAACCGGTGCAGTAGCCACCACACAAGAATTCAATATACATTATAACATAACTACCTCTGCATGGATGGTGGATACAAATATAAAGACATATCAAGCCGCATAAAAAATGGTATATTCCATCATCTAGAATATACAATTTAGTTATAATAATAAAAATATTTATATAATTTATACATATAACGTCAATGGATGAGTATTCTAGTTCCAATGAGAATTCAACAACTAGTTATATGAAAACACGAAACAGACGTAATATAACCAGACCATCTGGTCCAACGGGTCAGGTTGGACCAACTGGTTATAGTGAAAGATATTTATCTATAACTCAGCAAAGAATTAGTAAATTGGATTTATTATCCGAATATTTACTATTTATTACAATTGATAAATATTTATCCTATAACCCAGATGATAATATTAGTGTAAAGAGTATTGATAAAAATGAACACAATGAATATCAAAGTTTTGATGGACAAGTAAAAACTTATAACAGCGAAACCGGTGAATTGATTATAAAAAACATTGAAAACGTAAGCGAACATTTTTATAATTATTTATTCCAATACAAGATTACTTTGAAGAATATAGGAAAAACTGGTCCAACTGGTCCAACCGGAATGCCTGGCGACCGATATATCAGTATTATTAGAAAACAAATTTTAGCAGCCGATTTGTATATAGATTATCAAATCATATTATCAATTGATAGTGGATTATCGTATATACCATATGATAGAATCCAAGTAAGTTCTCTGGAAATAAACATTAATGGAGAAATTCAACGATTCATTGGTGAAGTGAAAAGTTACAATAAATCAACCGGACAAATAGTAATATATAAAATTCATAGTATTAATGCTAATTTTGACGAATTTGAATATACATATAGAATTAACATATATAATGAAGGAAATACAGGACTTTCTGGGTATCAAGGTCCTGCCGGCGCTACTGGACACACTGGTCGCACAGGAACTACGGGGGTTACTGGACCACCTGGCGTTCCTGGTGTTGCTGGAATATTAACAAATACTGGTGCAACTGGAAGCACTGGACCCAGGGGTGATATTGGACCACAAGGAATTCCGGGAATATTAACGGAGAGTGGGGCAAGTGGTTGCACCGGGGAAATCGGTTCTACCGGAGAATCTGGCGAAACAGGTCCTACTGGTGCTACTGGACCCACTGGTAGAATTGGGGCGACTAGTGTAATTGGACCCACTGGTGCTACTGGACCTACTGGCGCTACCGGACGCACTGGTGCCATTGGACCGATTGGACCAACCGGGTTTACTGGGGAAATCGGAGAAACTGGTACTACTGGTGAAACTGGTAACACCGGTGAAACGGGAGAAACTGGACCTACTGGGGAAATTGGTGACATGGGGGAAACCGGAGAAACTGGTAATACGGGATATACCGGTTCAACTGGTATTACTGGAATAATTGGACCGATTGGACCAAGTGGAACCACTGGTCTTACTGGTCCTACTGGTATAACCGGACAAACTGGTGTAACTGGACTCACTGGACCCACTGGACCAACTGGACCCACCGGATGTATTGGGTTAACTGGACCTACTGGTAGTTTTGGAGGTCTTATATTAAGTGATATTCTACCTGGCGGAGCAGTTACTGCGGTAACACAACAAAATGGAGATGTAAAATATTATACAAATGTGAATATAGGTTCTTTGGCACGTGGATTTAATGAAATACATACAAGGTCGTTGTATATATCCGATTCTACAATATATTTAGGAACAGAAAGTTCAATTTCGGCAACCGCGAGCGGGTCGGTCGCTTTGCCAGTAGGAACTAGTATTGGCGGAGTAAATACCGGCTCTATAACGGTGGTTGGAATATTAGAAACATCTTCGAATTTACCATATGATGCGTCGAAAAATACAGGATATATAATAAATTTTGATTTATGGGTTGCACAAAACGATAATCCGGGGTCATTAAACAATGAAAGTGAATATTATCGTGTAGATGCATCATGGGTAAATATGGGTAAAATAAAAGGACCAGTTGGTGAAAGAGGTCCAACTGGTTTAGTAGGAAATACTGGATTACCTGGTCCAACTGGTAAAACTGGTTCAACTGGTCTTACTGGACCTCTCGGTACTGGATATACTGGACCTAGTGGAAGAACTGGTATTACTGGAAGCACTGGCGTTACTGGCGTCAATGGTTCAAATGGAACAAATGGACCAACTGGTAAAACTGGTCCTACTGGAAGAACTGGAAGAACTGGAAGAACCGGAGTTACTGGAATAACGGGTCCAACCGGTAGAACTGGACCAACTGGTGAAACTGGACCTACTGGCGAAACTGGACCTACTGGTAGAACGGGACCTACTGGTAGAACGGGACCTACTGGCGAAACTGGTTCAATCGGTGAAACCGGTCTTACTGGGGAACCCGGTCTTACTGGGGAACCCGGTTCTACTGGTATTTCCGGACCGACCGGTATTACAGGTATTACAGGTATCACTGGATCATTAGGACCAACTGGTATTACTGGACCCACCGGAGCTACCGGAACAATTGGAAATACTGGAAGAACCGGACCTACTGGTCATACAGGAGTTACTGGAAGAATCGGACCTACTGGACATACAGGAGTTACTGGAAGAACCGGACCTACTGGCAATACAGGAGTTAGTGGACCTACTGGACCTACTGGAATTACTGGACCTACCGGATTAAGTGGAAACACGGGAAATACCGGGGTCACTGGACCCACTGGCGCAACTGGAATAATAGGTATAGCCGGAAATACAGGTGAAACTGGTGAAACCGGTATTACAGGTTTAGCAGGGTTCTCGACGAATACTGGTGCAACTGGAACTACTGGTGAGACCGGAGTTACTGGAATAGAAGGACCTCGTGGTAATTCCGTCAATACAGGCGCAACTGGTTATACAGGTTTCACCGGGGATACTGGATGTATTGGTGTAACTTCGAATACTGGCGCAACTGGTACTATTGGACCAACTGGTGAAACCGGACCAACTGGTATAACTGGAAATACTGGAAGAACTGGACCAACTGGTGCACCTGGTTCTACTGGTGCTACTGGTCCAACTGGTCCTACTGGACGCACTGGTGTTACTGGTAAAACTGGAAATACTGGATATATGGGGGGAACTGGATTTATGGGTACTACGGGTTTTATGGGTCCTACTGGTGTTATGGGACCAACTGGATTTATGGGGGCAATTGGTGAAACTGGTATTACTGGAAATACTGGTAGAATGGGACATACTGGCGATAAAGGTAATACTGGCGATAAAGGTAATACTGGTAGCACCGGACAAACTGGTTACATGGGTCCTACTGGGTATATGGGTCCTATTGGTGAAACCGGAAGTACTGGTGCAACTGGTTCTACTGGTGCAACTGGTTTTATCGGTGCAACTGGTGAAACCGGTGAAACTGGTACAACGGGAAGAACCGGTCCAACGGGAAGAACCGGACCAACAGGAAGATTCGGACCAACTGGAAGAACCGGACCAACTGGAAGAACCGGTGCTACGGGACCAACTGGATTAAGAGGATTTGTAGGAGAAGGGGGTGATATGTTTAATACACAAACAGTAGAAACTACAACATTATCGTATTATGACCTTTTAAATGATTTAACCTTATATGTATCTCCCTCACTTTCTTATGTGAATGACGATACAGTTTTTGTATCGGACAATGAAACTACCAAATTGAATTTTACAGCAGTTGTTAGTAGTTATAACATAATTACAGGAGAACTTGTATTGAAAAATATTACAAGAATAAAAGGTTTTGATGAATATGATTATTATGATTATATATGGGTTGTAAATATAAGTTCATTTGGTCCTATTGGATATACTGGGGTAACTGGTGTAACTGGCGTTACTGGCGTTACTGGATATACTGGGTATACTGGTAGAACCGGCAGAACTGGTCCAACTGGTATAACTGGTCCAACTGGTATAACTGGAAATACTGGCGAGACAGGAAATACGGGAGTTACTGGTGTTACTGGTGAAACTGGTGAAACTGGATATACTGGTGAAACTGGTGAAACCGGAAATACTGGAACAACTGGACCTACCGGTGAAACTGGTCCAACTGGAATGACAGGTGAAACTGGAATAACTGGGTGTACTGGTATGACAGGTGAAACTGGTGAGACTGGAATTACAGGTTGCACTGGTATAACAGGAACAACAGGAACAACTGGTATAACCGGAACAACTGGTATAACAGGAACAACCGGTATAACTGGACCTACTGGTATAACAGGAACCACTGGTGAAACTGGAACTACTGGTATAACCGGAACCACTGGAATAACTGGACCTACTGGTGTCACTGGAATAACAGGAACAACTGGTGTCACTGGAATAACAGGAACAACTGGTGAAACAGGTATAACTGGTGAAACTGGAACCACTGGGGTAACTGGAATAACAGGAACCACCGGTGTCACTGGTATAACAGGAACCACTGGAACAACTGGTCAAACAGGAACCACTGGAACAACTGGTCAAACAGGAACCACTGGAACAACTGGTCAAACAGGAACCACTGGAACAACTGGTCAAACAGGAACCACTGGAACTACTGGATATACCGGGTTAACAGGACCAATTGGTTTAAGTGGTGTTACAGGAGTTACTGGACCCACTGGTAATACAGGACCTACCGGTAATACCGGAGCTACTGGAATTACCGGAATTACTGGTTCAACTGGTTCAACTGGAATGGCATCGGATGCATATAATACACAAACTACTTCCTCTGTATCTTTATCATTAGCATTACTTGTAGATAATTTGTCATTAACTATATCTCCACAATTATCTTATTTGCCTGGAAACACAGTTATTGTAATTGACCGTGATACTTCTAGTAAATATTTTATAGCAACCGTAACCAGTTATAATATTAATACAGGAGTTTTGGTATTACAGAATATATTACAAATAAATGGCTTTGTCTCGGGTCAAAATTATAATTACGTATGGAATGTAAATACAAATTCAATTGGACCTACTGGATTTACAGGTAGAACAGGACGTACTGGACCTACTGGAATTACTGGAAGCACTGGTATAACCGGTGTAACTGGCGTCAGTGTGACTGGTCCGACTGGACCTACGGGAATCACGGGAACCACTGGTATAACTGGTGTTACTGGTGTAAGTAATACTGGACCAACCGGACGAACTGGTACTACTGGTACTACTGGTACTACTGGGGCTACTGGTATTAGTAGTACAGGACCAACCGGATTTACTGGAATAACTGGTGTAACCGGTATTACTGGGGTAACCGGAGTTACTGGGGTAACTGGTGGAACTATGACAGGACCAACTGGTGTAACTGGTATAACTGGTGCAACTGGTCCAACTGGTCCAACTCCTACAACCGCACCAATTGGGAATACTGGTCCAACCGGAGTACCTGGAACAGCTGGTGGAATTGACCCAGATGCATTTTCTATATTTAGTGATGTAGGAATTTCATTAACAGAAGTAGGTAGTAATTGGATGGCAGAAGATAGTTCAAGAAATTGGATAAGTGCATCCACATCAACAAGTGGTCAATATCAGACCGCTGTTGTAAATGGTGGACAAATTTATATATCCAATGATTTTGGCGCGACTTGGGCACCAACTGCTACTTCTGAAAACTGGCAATCCGTATCTGTTTCGGCCACTGGGCAATATCAGACCGCGGTCACAGGGTTAGCAAAGATATCTACATCAAATGATTTTGGTGCTAATTGGACACAGATAACGAGTTACCAAACGGATGGTACTACTTATTTTAGTGGCGTATCAATATCATCAACCGGTCAATATCAAAGTACCTGTATGTACGGCGGTCAAATATATATATCAAGTGATTATGGGGTTAATTGGACAACGAAAGCAAATACATTAAATTGGTCGGCAATATCTATTTCATATTCTGGTAAATACCAAACTGCGGTAGCGATTGGCAACCAAATATATATATCGAGTGATTTTGGTGCGACTTGGACTGCAAAAGGAACGAGTGGTTTAGGTTGGTATAGTGTTTCAGTATCAGCGACTGGACAATATCAAACCGCGGTGGTGAATAATGGAAATATATACGCGTCGGCGGATTATGGTGCGACTTGGATAGTGGAAGCAAGTGTTTTAATGTGGGTTGGTGTATCTGTATCTGCAACGGGTCAATATCAAGTCGCGGTGGTGGCAAATGGACAAATATGGGTGTCGATTGATTTTGGTAATGTTTGGACGGCAGTCGCGAGTACATTAAATTGGCGGGGTGTATCTATTTCATCATCAGGACAATATATAACTGCGGTTGTAAATGGTGGTCAAATCTATACAAGTATAGCAATTCCAGCTGGAACTATAGACCAATATTCATATTCATTGGGGAAATTGAACAATAGTGAAAATATGTTGAATTTTAGATCCGGTGCTGGTATTTGGACTCAAAGTATCGATACTGGATTAAATCGTTCGGTATCAATTTCATCTACTGGTGTATACCAACTTGCATGTGGTGATAACAATTCGAAGTTTGTATCAAGTAATTATGGTAATAATTGGAGGTCAATCACGTCATTATCATCATCTGGCGTTTTTTTTACATATGCATCAATGTCTGGAACTGGTCAATATCAATGTTTAGATTATTATATATCAACTAATTTTGGGGTTAGTTGGAGTACTACAACTTATTCATATGTAGCATATTCATCCGTAGGTGATTTTCAAATTAGTCCAGTAGGTTATTCATCAAGCGACTATGGAATTACTTGGACCCTTCTTCCAAATTTCCCTAGTAATATTACACGTTCAGGCAGAAACAGTATATTAGCAGTATCATCCAGTGGAAAATATGTAAGTGGTATTAATACTTCTGCTACGGCTGATTACGTATATGTATCAGATGATTATGGTAAAAGTTGGAAACAAATAAATTCATTCAGCAGTACCAGATTATTTAAATCAATCGCAATTTCAAGTACCGGACAATATCAAATCGTATCTGAAATTACTACTACTAATGGTGGAATATGGGTTTCAAATGATTATGGAAACACGTGGATGTCCAAAAACAATGGCGGTGCAGGGACAAGGGGAGGCGATACAAATGTAGCAATTTCAGGAACAGGACAAATTCAAACGTTTTGTAATGGTATTAATGGCACTAATGCAATAACCGTTTCTACTGATTATGGTAATACTTTTAATGTATATTATCCGAATAACGTCATAAACCTCGGTGCAATACATGCAGTAGCTATTTCATCAAATGGAATATACAGCAGTTTTTCATTAAGAGATACATTTTCCTATTCAAGATTATATAGTTCCACATTAGCTGCTGCAAATGCATTCACATTCAATCTAGATAATGGCACCACGTTTTTCTTAACCGGACCCACGCCAACCGCAAACTATTCTGCAATCTTCACTATAACTGTATTGGATACTACTCGTTGTTATTATATAACTCTAATCAACAATACACCTTCAGTTGCAACTCGTTATTGCAACGCAGTATCCATCAATGGAACCTCTATACCTAGCACGCGATTTTTGTATAATGTTCGTCCAGTAAATCTGGTATTAACCGGTGCAGTAGTAACAAACCAAGAATTCGTATTATTTTACAATACAACCGCAGCTGCTTGGTTTGCTCTCACAACGGTAAAAGTATTACAAACCGCATAAAATATAGAATAAAATAAACAATAAAATATAGAAATATAAATATATAGAAAATATATATTTATACAATGGTTTCTTCAAAAATAAACAAAGAAATTAATTACGTTGAAACGAAAACAATCGACCCAGAAGACAATGGTTATAATTCTACTTTATATGAAATTGATATTTTCGATAAACCTATAATAATAGCGTTAGGAAAACAAAAATATACATATTCTTCAAAAAACGTATTATATTATCCTATTTATTTAGTAGTTAATACAAAAATAAAGGCTCAAATTGGCGTATATGAAATTTCATCAAACCGTTCTTTAAATGTTTTAGATGAAGATGGCGATATAGATTTAACTAAATTTGGAGAGCCTTTATTTTATAGTTTTGTCAATACCAAATTCATTGAAAAGGTTCTTTCCAAACCAATCCGCACAGAGCCAATAGTAGAACCCACCAAAAAAACAGACGAATTAGTTGAAGTGGATGAAATTGATGTTGATGAAAACGATGTAATGAAACTGAAAATACCAGAAGGTGAAATATCCAAAGAAATGGAAAAAACTACCAAAATTTCCAAATATGGTGTTTTCGAAATTGATAAAAATATGAAACAACCAATTTCATTAAAAGAAGAAACCGAAGAAGATGCAAATAAAATCAAAATAGATTATACGAAATCCGCCGCCAATAAATGGATTGAGAACTTTTTCAAAAATAATAATTATAATATTGTTCCTAATGATGGCGCGGGAGATTGTTTTTTCTATGTTGTCCGCGATGCATTTCGTCAAATCGGATATAATACAACTGTTCCTAAATTAAGGGCGCTATTGGCAAAAGAATTGACCGACGATGTTTATCAAGAACATAGAAATTTATATTTAGGATTTCAAAATGAAATACAAGAATATGATAATGATATAGATGAAATTAAAAAGACAAATGCGGAATATAAAAAACGTATGAAAAAATTAGAAGATAAAAATGACAAAGAACGTTTAGTCGAAGAAGCTAAAAAACTACAAGAAATATTTAAAGAAAAACAAAAAAAGAGAAAAGAAACAGTGAATTTACAAGAAGAATATGTCGGTTATATGAAAAATATTGATAGCATCGATGCATTTAGAGTCTATATACAAACTTCTAGTTTTTGGGCAGATGCATGGGCAATTTCAACATTAGAAAGATTGCTAAATGTAAAATTTATTATTTTTTCAGAGGAATCTTTTAAAAGTGGCGATTTTGATAGTGTTTTAAATTGTGGAGATTTTAATAAGAAATTAGAAGAATCGGGAACGTTCTCACCAAATTATTACATTATGACTGTTTACAACGGTAAACATTATGAATTATTAACATATTATCATAAACGTATATTGAATTTCAATGAAATACCACATGATGTGAAAGTTTTAGCAGTAAACAAATGTTTAGAGAAAAATTCCGGAATATACTATTTGATTCAAGATTTTAGGAATTTCAAAAGTAAATTAGGATTAGAACCAGATTTAGGAAAAAAATTGGAGGAGGAAGAAGATGAAAGTGATTTATACGATTCAAAAGTAACATTTATGTTTCATTCTAAATCTGAAAATGGTCCAAAACCCGGAGCAGGTTCTGGTGAAAAAATACCGAAAAATAAAATTCAGGAATATACCGCCCTTTCTAAAATACAAAATTGGAGAAGAAAGTTAGACGATACATGGAATGAAGGAATATTTGAATTGGATAAACATAAATGGATGTCTGTTGAACATTATGTTCAAGCCGCTAAATATAAAAAAGGATTCCCTGATTTTTATTTATTGTTTTCATTGGATAGTGATAGTGAAATATCCAAAGACCCAAGTTTAGCTAAATTGGCCGGAGAAGGTGGAAAGAAAAATAATAAAACATTACGTCCAAAAGAAGTCAAAATAGATGCCGATTATCATTTAGGCCGATTCGAAGAAGAACGTGAAAAAGCCATTTCTGCTAAATTTAGTCAAAATGAGGATTTAAAACAAATGTTATTATTGACAAACAATGCTTTATTAACACAGTTTATTCGACGAAATCCGGCTAAAAAAGATATAATATTGATGAGTATTCGCCGTTCACTTACTAAATAATTGCCTAAACAAATATAAATCCATAATTTTTCAAGAACCCTCGTAATTCAGTTTTTTGAATAGGTAATATTTTGAATGACATATTTTGCAAATATTCAAAATCTGTCATTTTGATAATAAACATTTGATATTGGTTGATTAATTCATCGTAATCAGTAATATATTTAGTATTTTCTAAAAGCCATTGATAAAATGTCATTGTATTTTCGTTTTTTTTACTATATTTTTTAAATTTATAAAACCAATGAATCGTATCATGTAATGTGGTTTTGCTGTGTATATTATAATCAGTACCAGATAAAACAGTAATTTCACGGAATTCGTCCATAGACATTTCTAAATCATTTAGTATTAGTTTTGTATCATACAAAATTAATGTATGATTCAAAAGACTTAAATGTCTAAATACTCGCGAACAACCATATACAAACATATCCATATCATCGCTAATACATCCCCATGCTTTCTTAGAATTCACTAAATATGCAATTAATTGGTCGGCTTCATGTTCGGCTTCATAATATTGAACACCGTAATAATCGATTAATTGTTTTACGGATTGTATATCATCCATAGTAACATTTACACATTGTTTTTTAATATTTTCTAATTGTTTTTGTAATTTAGCAATTTCTTCTTGGTCGGTAGTATTTTCGAGAATATTTTTCATTTCTAAATATTTTTGTTCGGCTTCTTGTTTTTGCATTTTTCGTTGAATCAAAAGTTCTCGTTTTTCACGAGGAGGTTTTCCATCAAATACAAATATAGGAGTTATTGAATAATGCCTAAATAAGGATATAAGCAAATATGTGTTTTCGATTAATTTGTTTTCAGCAATAAACTTGTATATATAAATACTAGTGTCGATTGCAATAGTTTTGTGTTTAAGTTCTCGTAAATGTATTTTACGTATAGATGTTTTACTACAATTGTCAATTAAGAACCGGTTTAAATATTGAATTCCCATAAAATTTTTTATATTTTTATATATTTGCTATATTAGTGCAAATAGTATGAGTTATCAATTTTTTGTAAGATAATATTAGTATATACTATATGAAACAGATATCAAAGGAATTACAATTATTTCTAAATAAGTATTTTAAAAAAACTAAAAATGAAATAGATAAATTAAGGTTCTCATCAACAACAATAAAATTTATAAAAAATATTTACAGTTTAATAATTAAATCGAATATACAATGGATAAGTAAAATGGATAGTATAAATAAAACAACTATTTTAGAAATACCATATAAGCAAGTCGGATTTCCAAAGGCGAATAATTATGCAGGTATTCCAAATGAAATAAAATCGAATATAGAGAACAATGAACAACATACAAATATTTATGAGTTTAATGTAAAACATAGAAAAATACGTGTGTTTTTTATAGGTTCTCAAATCAATAAAAAAGAAATCTTTAAATATCTGGAAAGAATGTACATATGGTTGTCTATAAGTAATAAATACAGTCCAATAAATTGCTCCAAAAATTTACATGTATACTTGTATTTAACCGATTTGAAGAAGATGCTACCAACTGATAATGCAACTATAATCGGAATGAACCATGCAAATACTGCATTTACATATGCATGTAGTCAAGAAAATATAAGTTCTCCAATGTTATTACAAAATAATGAAATGAATGAGATTATTATATTTAGGAAAGAAGAATGGTTTAAAGTATTCATACATGAAACTATACATTGTATGGGTTTAGATTTTTCACATATGGATACAAAGTTATCAAATGATAAAATACACAATACATTCAATATTAATAATGACGTAAAACTCTTTGAAAGTTATACGGAATGTTTAGCCGAAATAATGAACAATATATTTTTTGTTTATTATTCTGTAATAAATAATAAGAATGCTGAGAACATGGATTATATATATGAAAAAATAGAAGAAAATTTAAAATATGAAATACTATTTTCATTTTTTCAATGTGTAAAAATATTGGACCATCATGGATTGTCATATAAAAATATGTACGATGTTGAAAGTAGAGAACTTTGTAAGAAATATAATGAGAACAGTCCGATATTTTCATATTATGTATTAAAACCAATTTTATTGTTTCATATCAATGATTTTATAGAATGGATAAACAAAAACAACAAAGGTTCTATCTCTTTTACAAAGACAAATGAGAACATAAACAATTATTGCATGTTTTTTGAGAACTTTCATAAAAAACAGGAATATATAGACGCAATTAAAAATATGGAAAAAGACTATGCAAAAATAAAAAATAATATGGATTTGAGAACAGAATTGGAAACATTACGTATGACTGTGTTTGAAATATAATTATGTATATATACACATAATTATACAGGTTCTCTATAAAATAGAGGATAAAAAACTACCACTATAATCTTCTACCCCAGTATGGGTTAAATTGATAGTAACATCTAACCAAATAGACCCGCCAATTTTGGTCCATCTATTACAAAATAACCAATCTTCGGATAAGTAATGGTCATCTTCTACTCCACAATCGAATAAAGCATAAGCATAATTATTTTCTGTACCATTTAAGAAACCAACATCATCTGTATATTTTGTAGAATGGTATGCAAGCATCATTTTTTCAATCATTTGTCGCTGCATTAACATGAATCCGGTAGCAAGATGTTTAACTTGTGTTAAATTTTCATGAATTTCAATATATTTATTATTATAATTGATGTTATAACGCAATAACGATGATTGTATCATATCAACATCACTTACAGTTTCTTTTAACGAAACATTGTTATTTTTTTTTTCAATCCATTTATTTATGACAGTTTCATCATATATATTATCGTCATTCGTCAACTTTTCCCAATTATATCGTTTAATAGGATAAGCACCTCCGACGATTGGTTTATTTGCCAATATTAATTTTAATATTGAAATAGGATTCCATGTAATATCACTGTCTATAAAAATGATATGCGTACAATCCTGGTCATGCATGGCTTTTGCAATCAGATTATTTCTAGCTCTTGATACTAAACTGTCATTTTTACAAAATTCGACTTGAATAGGGAAATTATATTTATTGAATATAGTTAATGTATTCATTAATGATTGTACATAATTAATATAGCACATTCCGCCATAACACGGAGTCAATATGAATAACTTTGGTTTATGTTCAGATACATATTTTTTAACATTATTTTCAAAGGTTTCAAAATTATTAACTTTGCTAATGCTTATACCCTGATTTGATTCCATTATAAATAAAAATGTGAATTTTTATTTATATAGTTTAGTTTATTTTATACTTTTTATGCATTTATAATGTTTTATACTTTTTATGCATTACACTGTTTTATACTTTTTATATTTTATAAAATGGTTATATCTTCGAATATTTAGGCAGTGGCAACGGCCTTGACGAAGTGGTGCTTCATGTACTTTTGAAGGTTGAAGTAGGTAAGTTCATCACCGGCTTTAAGCTTTAATAGCTCAGTAAGCTTCTTGTCAGCATGGATGATACGTCCATTCTTGGCGTCTTGAAGCTTGTTGGCTTGGATGTATGCGTTGATTTCCTTACTGACGGCAGTTCTTGCCATTTCAGTTCCAACAGTCTTTCCAAGGAATTGGGCTAGTTCATCACTGATACGAGTTGGCTTGACAAATCCGGATGGTTGTCTGTTGCCACTCTTTCTCTTGCGGGAAGATGATTTTTGGGCGTTTTTAAGTTCGCGAGCCATGATCTTTTCAAGGGTCTTGAATTCACTCTTTAAGGTTGACATCATGGTGGTCATTTGTTGTAGTTTAGCACCAAAGTCAGTCATCTTGACGGATGATGAGTTGTCAACAACCTCGGCAGATTCAACAGCAGGTGCTGCATCAACTGGGGCAACCTCAACAGGAGCTGGGGCAGCTTCCTTGGTCTTCTTGGATGCTTTCTTTACGGATGCTGATTGCTCAACAACAACATTGGCAACAGGGGCTGGGGCAGATTGTTTTTCAGTCTTTGTAGTTCTTACCATTCTATCAGGTATATATACTATAATATGTTTCTTTTTTAAATGGTTTAACGCAATTATATATTTATTTATTTAATTGACTGGATAGAAGATAATATTCCTAAATATTTTTATAAATATTGAACAAATAATATTTCAATTTTACGCAAATTTATTAATATATTAATGATTCATATAACCACATCATACTTCGTCTTGCGTCCAATGAAACAATCGTTAATACAGATAGTACATGTAATGCACCTATTTTTTGATACTCAGTATCAATTCCGGTATATATCATATTTTCCATAATATAAAGACAAATCGCTCTACAATCGTCTATATTTGTAGTTGGTAAATTTAGAGAACTTAAAGATGTATTGATGAAAGGGTCATGTAACCTACATATTCTTCGTTTTGTTTCATGTGACATTTGACCTCTATAATGCCAAATATCATATAAATATCTATAAAAACGTACATAATCTCGTTTTTCTAAATTTATAAACCAATTACTATCCGTATAATTACCTAATAAATCAATTTCCATAAATAATTCCTGTATTCGTATATTTAAAGGTTTTTCTCTTATAGTTTGCATTCTATTATGGAGCTCAATATTTTGATTTAATACTGTTGGATTGGATACAACAACTCTATTTTGGTGAACTTGATTATTTGTATTACTTGTACTTGGTAATGTTGGTTCATCTTTTTTATCATTAAAAACATAAGGAAATAGGATGTTTGTTAATTTATAAAGTGTAAATATGTCATTCATTATTTTAAAATCCACCTTTTCTCGGTTATATGGATTGATTATTTTCCCCTTTTGTTTAAACAATGTTATTAAAGATGTAATATTGAAACCATATAAAAAACTATTACTATCTTTGTAACTATAAAATTCATCATATGATATTTCCTCTAATGGGTCTAATGTATAAAAATCAGATTCATTAACACATAATTTTCTATTTTTTAGCGCTTCCCCCTTTAATCTCATTAATAATCGAACTATAAATCCCCTGAATATTTTTTGTATAGAAACTGCATGTATACTATTTGTAAAATGTTTATGAATTCTTTCCATCAATTGTGGTTTACTACCAGATACATGTAAATTGTTCTCTTTTGCAATTATTTTTAATTCAGGAATTTTATAATTTTTGAGAACAATCGAATTTTTAAAATAATTATTATAATTTATATTCATAGTATTTGATATTGGCTTTGAAAATACGTTCATAATATATATATTAATTATAAATTTTATATAGATTAAATATATTTAATTATAATACGAACATCTTTATTCGTGTATTATATCTATTTATAATAAATGTTATAAAAGTATTTTATTTTTCACGAAAACACTGCATTTATGGTCTTTTCCAATTTATATTTTGCAGAAAATTGATTTAAAGATAAACAAGTATATATATTACAGTCGTATAACTTATACACATATACATTCTAAAATGGCTTCTACTACACCTCTTGTTTTAACTGTTAATGATTGGGTTCCTTCTCAAATTAAATATATGCAACCAAAGGTCAATGACCGTGGTGGAAAATCTATTAATATGGTAAGTAAACAAACCAATCGTTCGCTACATATTTCAACTCCATTAATGATGACATGGGGTATTGCAGATTTCGTAGATGAAAAGGGTGAATCCGATGGTAAATTCAGTATGTCTTTGAATTTCCCAAATAGTGAATATTCAACAAAGGCAACCAATGACTTTTTACAAAAACTAAAAGATTTCGAAAATCAAATTTTAGATGATGCAGTAACAAATAGTGAATTATGGTGGGGCGAAGAAATGTCTCGCGAAGTTGCTAAACATACATTCTTCCCATTCCTTAAATATTCTAAAAATAAGGATACTAAAAAGATTGACCTTTCAAAGCCACCATCTATTCGTGCAAAAGTTCCAAACTACAATGGAAAATGGGGTGTTGAAATTTATGATACACAATCCAATCTATTATTCCCTTGCGATAATCAAAACGTAACACCACTTGACTTTGTTCCAAAGCAAAGTAATGTTGCATGTGTATTACAATGCGGTGGTATTTGGATTGGTGGAAAAGGATGGGGTTTAACATGGAAACTCATTCAATGTATCGTAAAACCACGCGAAGTAGTTAGTGTTTATGGTAAGTGCCAAATTAAATTATCAGACGAAGAAAAGACAACTATTGAAAAGCAAGAATTAAAAGACGATGTTGATTTAGAATCAGAACCAGAAACTGTTTTCCAGAAACAAGCACCTCCAAGTACAGAAGTTGCTGATAGTGACAACGAAGAAGAAGCAGCGCCAACACCAGTTGTTGAAGAACCAAAGCCAGTTGTTAAGAAAGTTGTTAAAAAGGCACCTGAGCCAGAAGCAGCAGCAGCAGTTGCAGCTGAACCAGCTGGTGAACCAGTAAAGAAGAAGATTGTTAAGAAAAAGGTATAAAAATATAAAAATTGCTAAATATTGAAAAATAAAAACAAGAAAGTAAAAAACAATAAAACAAAGAAAACAAAAATATTTATTGTCTAAAATAAATATTTTTTCATTCGGTAGAAAAATGAATATTTTTCGTTCGGTAGAAAAATGTTCATCGTAAGACTTTTTCATTAGATATAGAAAATTCTTTTATTTTTTTGATTGTGTTCTCACTGTTCTCAATACAATTTGCAATTTTTTCTTTTACAAACGTTTGTTTGAATTCGTTTAATCTATCCTTTTCTCTTTGCGTTATGTCTTCAATTATTTCATTTTTATTTAATTTTTTTAATACATATGGATAAGGATAAGAATCGTTTGAATTTGATTCTATATCATAATGCGGCGACCGAATAGATATAGCTCTTTTATCATATTTTACGTTTATTTTACGTTTGTTCTCATTACGTTCTTTAATATCTTCATCATCTAAAACAATAGGTTGTCCAGATATATCATATACGAAATAATCTTTCACATTTATATTCCATGGATTTTTTTTACGTTCGGTATTCGGACTTAACCCGTCTAAATACCAAAATCGGTCGCTTTTATTGATTCGTTTCAAATTATCTTCAAAGAAACAATGAAAACAAATATATATCAATTCTGTAAAATAGTTCACGTTCTCAATACTTTCTTTTTGAGAATATTTATTGATTTCTTCTTGTAGTAGTTTATAACCTTTTAATTTTATTTTCAAATCATATTCATTTGATAATGGCATATAATATATTTCTTCAAATTTTGCACCAAATTCATCGTATTTTTTTGAAGATTCATAGTTCAAAAGGGCTTTTTCTTTTAATTTAAAAAAAGTATTTATAATGGACAATAAAAAAGATATGAATAGCATAATAAATAATTGTTTTTCTGTTAAATAATTTGATTTTGTACCGGTTTGTCCAGCGGTCAACGCTGTAAAAAGAGTTATCGTGAAATTGATAGGTGTAGATATGTAATTCCAAAAAGCAGCGCTAATATATTTTTTCCATGCTTGGGTGCCAATTCGTAAATTAAGACTTCCTTGCAATGTAAGCATTATTCCCCAATCGGGTGAATAATTGTTTATTCTATTATTACTTGCATCTAGTATTATATTACAGCTAGAATCAATTGCTAATGTTGTCATACTATATAATATATTTTATTATTTTCAACAATTGTCAATATTTTTAGAAATATCATTGTTTTTTTCGGATTCAGAACATGAACAATTTCTGCCAGTTAGTGATGTCACTACTGCTACGGTAGCAACAGTTAGGCATAAACAAGCGCCAATACAAGTACATGCACCCATTATAATTATATAATTATAATAGATATTATTTTGAGAAAACCAAACTTATATAAAAGGTCTGCCATATAATCCATAATATCCACCGAAATATGGAGTATAATAAGGCGATGTAAAATATGGTGATGCATAATATGGTGCACTGTATATAGAAGGAATGTAACTACTACTGCAAGTATTGCAGCATTTTTTATTCGTATCTATAATGTTTGCTACATAAATATTGTTATTGCGAATAGCGACATCATTTAATTCAGCATATTCATTGTAAAGCCCATTTAATCTATTTTCACTTAGCCATGGATAACCATTTCTTCTTCCGTAAAAGTTATAATAACTCATTATATTATATTACTAGATTTCGGGGTTTGCCTAAATAATAATTATTACCATACATGGTCACAAATAGTATTTAATAATTACAATTTGTAATATACAATTATTCAACCGTTACTACTTTTGCCAAATTCCGTGGAAAATCTGGATTATATTCTTTTTCTAATGATAAATAGTAAGCAATTAATTGTATATAGACATTAACCATTATTCCGCCGAATGTATTATTTTGTTCTATTTTTAATACATTGCTACAATAATTATCATCATCATTACTTATTACGAGAACATATGCACCCCTCGATTTAACCTCTTCATATACATTTCGAGTTTTATCACGATATATATCATCAATATCTATTAATATGATTGGTAAGTTCTCATCAATTAATGCAAATGGACCATGTTTTAAAGAAGATGATGAATACCCTTCTGCATGTATATAAGAAACCTCTTTTATTTTTAAAGCACCCTCTTTTGCAATTGCTTCATTGGAACCTTTTCCCAAAATAAACATAGAATTTTTGTTTAATTGGTTAATATCTGATGCTATTGTTTTAATGTTCTCTATTTCATCAAAAATACATTGTATTTGATATGGTATATTTCTAATATCATTTATAATTTTACGTCTTCTTTCAGAATGAGTTTTAAACTGTTGTGAGAACCATAATGCAATTAATGCCAATACTATACATTGATTTGTATATGATTTAGTAGAAGCAACAGCAACTTCTCGACCAGCATTCAAATAAACTCCACAATCAGTTTCGCGAGCAATCAATGAATCAACTGAATTCACTACTCCTATTGTAATTAAATCGTTTTCTTTTGCAATTTGAATACATCGATGTAAATCTTTTGTTTCACCAGATTGAGATAATAATACTACTCCACAATTACCTTTTTTAGGTACATCTTTACAACTAAATTCAGCGCCATCATATAATGTAATAGAATCAAATATATCCAATGTTTTGAATAAGTTTAATGACCACATACCGGCATGATAAGATGTTCCACATCCTAATAAAATTAAATGATTTAATTTGGTTAATTGAGAACAACATGCATCCAAACCACCTAATTTTACACAAAAATCGTTTTCAATTCTACCTCCATTATTAATGGCGCGTAATATACATTCAGGTTGTTCATATATTTCCTTCAACATCCAATGTTGAAAATTGGTTGGATTTGATTCTACATTTAAAAATAGTTTTTCTTTCATAGTATATCTGTGAATATCTTTATTAAATTTCATTGTATTACCTTCCTTTGAAATCTCTATTAAATCATGATTATTGAGAACAATGTATTTTTTAATGTCATTTCCGAATGCAATTTGTTCGGATGCAATTATAATATGTTCATCTTCCATTCCTAATAAAAGTGGAGAACCATTACGAGTTATCCAGATTCTTTGTGGAAAATCTTTATGTATAATAACTAACGCCCAAGTACCTAATAACATACTAACGGTTTCACGAATGGCATCTTCCATTTTATAATTTAAATCTAAAAATTTCCCAATCATTACTGCAATTATTTCAGTGTCAGTATGAGAACGGAATGTATATCCTTCTTCTATTAATTTGGTTTTTAATTCTTTAAAGTTCTCAATTATTCCATTATGTACTAATGAAATACGATTATGTTGGTCATGATGTGGATGCGCATTTTCGTTGGTTTTACCGCCATGCGTAGCCCACCTTGTATGACCTATACCAATATTACTTTGGAGTTCATTTTGAATAATAGATTCTTCTAAACGAACAATAGAATCATTAGTATAATGAGTAGATGCATATTTTATCGTAAATAGAGAACCATTTATAATGGAAGAAATACCAACCGAATCATAGCCTCTATTTTGTAATAATTTTAATCCTTGAATTACATATTTAGAAAATTTATCAGAACCTAAATATGCAACAATACCGCACATTGTATTTTTATCTATATACATTTTTATATTAGTTTTTCAAATGAGTATAATTAGTTTTTTTTAATAAAAACTTGGGTTGCTTGTTCTCCTAAGACTGTAATCTTTTTATGATACCCACATAAAAACCCATCAATACCTCGCTGTGTTAAATCCGGACCTCCCCATCCATAATCATCAAATATCATAATACCTCCTTTTTTTAATTTTCGAAAACCTAATACTGCGTCTTCTAATACATATTGAGGTTCGTGATTTCCATCAATATAAATAATATCAAAAAAATCATCTTGAAATTTTGGTATTTCATTATTAGAGTATCCACGAATCGCAGTTATTTTATCTTTTACACCAGATTTTGCAATATTTTGCATGCATTTATCATAAATAGTAGGTTGTATATTTTTATATTCAGGATAATCATCATAATCCTCCCATGGGTCTATGCAATATAATTTACTATCAGAGTGCATACAGTATGTTTTTGCTACTGATAAAAGATTTGCTCCATAGAATGCACCAATTTCTAAATAATTAATAGGTTTATCTTTATAATCCAATAAATTAATATGATTAAACCAATTATTTGCCAAACGATATTGTACTCCTTCAAAATTATGCAGCATTTGTATACTTCATTTTTTATTTTTATATTATATTCGTAGAAACAATAAAAAACATGTAAAATATATAATTACTACTTGTTTAATAATTTTCTCTGAATTCATAAAGAGTTGCATTGTGTATAGTCGGAAATGTTCTGTATGACGATAGATATCCAATATATTCTTCATCTAATATATCTTCTTTCATACAATTTCCTTCTTTATAATAATGGTATCCGTCCATAACTGCACCATAACCATATGGATATTCAATATTTGCATGATGTTCCCAATCATTATTGTTTTTTATTATTAATATATAGTTTTTATCATAGACAATGTCATTATTTTTTATAGTAGGTTTAAAATAAAACGAATATTCACATAAATAATATTTAATTGAATCATCTTCTGATGCCATTATATCAGAATTAAATTCAAAATAACTGGTATAAGCATTCAGTGTTTTTATAATACCATCGTCGTCCATTATTTGTATAATAGATTCTTTAATAGGATTGTAAATTTTTTTGTATAATAATGTATTTAATTTATCTACAAGTTGAGAACTTTTATTTATTTTCACAGTAATTTCGTCAGGTTCTCTATAATCGTGTACCCATATTGTTTCATCTGTTTCCAAAAACTCAAACACGGAATCAATTATATCTCTTGGTAATTTTAACATAGTATATTGTTCTTTTTATATTAATCTAAACATGAAAAAAGTATATCAATTTTTTGCAAAATTAATGCTTTTTCACCTTTTGTTCTCCCTTCCGAGGAAATGCACATGGTAACCGTTATATTTTTTAAATTTTCATTAGATTACGATAATAACGATTATCTGTTACATTTGGAAACAATTTGTTCTCAAAGTCAATAATAAATGAATTTTCTACATGTTTTTTTGCGTTCCAATAATGGATTTCGTCGTAATAAATTTGATAAGTTCCACCTTTTTCAAAGTGTTCGTATATTTCTTTTTTTTCGCTATCGATGTTATTATTCATTGCAAAATGAATAATAGCTTTTTTATTTTCAATGACAATATCATATATATTTCCAATTTTACAATGTTCTATAATATACCATAAATCTCCTTTACTCATTCCATTGGCGAAATCTTCAATTTCAATACTTGGTGGCTTGTAATACATTTTAACGGGTGTGTTCATTTTGTCTTCTTTTGTACGTTGTTGTTAGTTTGCATTTAAATACAAAACAAAAAAGTATTTCAATTTTTTGCATTTTCTATTATTTTATCCTTCAACGTTTTAGTTGATTTACTGATAATATATTGTCCACATGGGCCGCAATGGTCTTCATTGGATAAATCTATTTTTTGATTTATTTTTTGGTTACAGTAATCAATATTCCATCTGCCTAATGGCTTAGGTAATTCTTTTGCAATAACTCGTCTGATTCGATTTACGATTGATAACATATTAGTTATTCTTAATTATATTTATGTTGTTTTTCCTAAATATAGAGAACCTGGTTCTCAAAAAACCCGGTTTTATAAAAGTATTTTTCCTAAATTATTTGAATAATTATTTACAAAAAGTTCCTAAATAATAATTCTGTATATTCTATAATTTGTTTATATCTGTAATTAATTCATCATCTGGGTTTACAGTAGGAATATAGTCCATTCTATTTGCATATTCATTCAATAGTTTTTGCATATAATACTTAATATTATCGTAATTTAATAAATATTTTTTGAAAAAATCAAAGGATTGGTTTGCAATTTGTTCAGCGATGTCTTCATTGTTAAGAATATAATCATATTGTTCTAATAATTCATCAGTGTTATTACTAAACATAAAATGTTCTTTTTCCCTAAAAATACATGGATGTTGCCAAAATTCTCTATAATAAGTTGGAGCAGAATAAAACACAACGGATTTATTCATTAATCCCCATTTGAAAGCAGAACTGTATGCTCCAATTATATCATCGCCTTCGTGACCATTTAAATGTAAATAATATTTGTAATTACTTTTTTCTAGTCTTGTCATATACTTATTATTTTCAAAAGTACGTTCATTTCCACCTACGGAATGCATATCAAAAAGAGTTTCATCGTTAAATAAATACCTGCTTCTATAATAAGTATTTCCTGCACCACGCCATACCATTTTATTTATTTTATTTTTAAATTCAATTGTTTCATTCATATCAACTACTTGTTTGCACATTTCTTCATTATTATTGATATCATAATCTTTACTAAATGAAAATGTAAAATCGGGACATAATATCATATTATAATCATTTAAAACGGATGTAGTTACAATTAAAGGTAATATATTATTATTTTTTACACATTTATCTATATTTGAATTATTAATAGCATCACCATTAAATGCTACAAATTCACAATCACGAATATCATATATTTTTAATGTTTCTAATATCATATGCATAAAAGGTTCAGTTCTCGTTATTAAAGGTGTTATATATGGTTTATTACAATGATATAATTTATTATTAATTATTTTAAAATGGTCGCATACTAATTTTGCATCATATTGGTCACAACATGTATTCATAACCAAAGTGTCAATATCGTGTTTTGTTATTTTATTATAAGGTTCTAAATACTGATTGATTATGGTGTCAAAATCTTTTATTACAGTATCCATATATACTTTGATTAATAAATAAAATAATAATGTTAAATGTATAAAATAGAGAACCTGGTTCTCAAAAATGCCTAAATATCTATTTGTACATATAAAACTATATTTGACTTTTTCGATACATCAAAAATATTGTCTAAATTAATAATAGAAATCCCTTGATTTTGTAATACAACTGTTTGTTTTTCTTTGAATTTTAATTTTTCTGTAAAAATAGAAAACGTATTTTTTCCTAAATTAAATTCTATAAATGATTTTCCCCAAAGTTCTCTAATATTGAATTTTAATTCTACATGAATATTATTATGTGAATCAATTGTAATATTTTCTGGCAATATAGGAATGCATTTTACATACATATCACTTCCTAAATTGTCGTACACTAATTCATGATGCCATAATGGAATATAGTAAATGTTCCCGTTTTCTGTTAATTTATATAAATTGTTCTCAAATAGGTCTTCTAAAAAAGGGTTCAATATAATACATTTATCATCCTTCATTTTGGTTATTATAATTTCTTCTAAATTATTTAAAAAGTTTTCTGAAAAATGAAAAATATCTTTGTATTTAAAAAAGAAATCGGATATTTTTAAAAGTATCTTTTTGTCTATTTTCTCTAATAACTCAAATGCTTTGTTCTCATAGCAGTTGGCAATTTTATTTACAATAATATAAAATATTCTACTTTTAATTTCATGATACTGTGATTCGTTACCAAGTATATTATTTAAAAATGAAAATAGTGTTTTCGTGTATTCATTATTAACAATGTTCTCAAATGGATTAATAAAATCTTCATCAAAATTTGGTTTGTCTAAATATTTCAATAAGAATTCATATGCATTTTTAATATTATTAAATTTATCGGATGCGTCGTCTGATTTGTTTTTATCAGGATGATATTGTAATGCTTTTCTTCTATATTGTCTTTTCAAAATTTCAATTGTAAGTTCATCTTTTATTTCTAATAAAATACATGCATCGTTATAATTCATGTATTTCAATTAAGTTTAGTTACAATATAGTAAAATATATTCTCTAAATGATAAATTGGTCTATAATTATTATTATAATATTTAAGATTCAAGAACATTCTGTCTAATATTGCGGAAATGTCATTTTTTGAAATTCGATTGTTTTGAATAAAATATGATAAAACATGCCATATACATTCAACCGTATCCAAATTGTAAATCAATATATCATACAAATCATCTCTGAATTTCATAAAAGAAATGTTTTGTATATTCTCCATATCATGAATTATAGTATTACATATAGTATTGAAATTATCATTTGGAATATCATTTGGATTATTAATAATATTAAATGACCTTATTTCTTTCGTATTTATAATATAAGATGTATCAATTTCTTTCAAAATAGCATTTTGTTGAGAACAACATGTATTTGTATTTTTATAATTGTATATTCTTTTAATAAAATCTGTATGATGATTTGGATTATTTGCAATATTATTGTAATCATTTTTATCAGGTCGTTTTATTGATATTATTTTACAAGAATTAATAATATTATTTGGTATAAAACTAATATGTTCTGTTAAAAGTATAAATTTGATTTGAATCTGAGAACTTGGATGATTATATTGTTGAATATAACTATAAAATATTTCTAATAACTCATTGTGTATCATATGAAAATTCTTACATATTATAACGCCAATTTTGTCTGGTTTTACAGAAACAATATCAACAATTTGAAAGAATATATCGTGCATTAATAATTTTGAATTACAACCTAACAAAGCGATATCAATCTCATAGTGAATATCACTTATATGATATATATAAGTTTGTTTTTCATTTTGTAATGTAATTTTTTTTTCATATTTTAATTCACTTGGACTATATTTTTTAAGAAAATAGAGAACTTGTGAATATTTTCCAACGCCGGTTGGGCCATATACAATTAAATTATCAAATTGATGTATTGAGGATGGAAAACATGAATGTATATTTGTCAATTCTTTATGAAAATTATTAGATTCAACCGAATTTATATAGTCTTCATAATTTGTTTCATAAAATTTCATTATTTTATATATTATAGAGAACAGTATATTAATGTTTATACGAATTTCATAAATATTATTTAAATAAGAGAACGCGTTACTTTCGCCAAATTATCGCCATGATATACTAAGTAACTTGATGTACTGAGTGAATATAATACTAATAACATTTTTATACCTTCAATTATTTTTTCAAGTAATCCATTTTTTGGTACGTTTTCAAGAATAATACTTATATCAAAAACTGGTTTTGATTTTGTTATTAATATATACATTATTAATGCTATCATACAAACTATAACGGATATGAATAAATCTCTGTATAAATGTATTTTTTTTCTGTTTTTAGGTGACAAAGTTGTCTGTTTTTTGTCTTTCGAAAATTTGTAAATTCGTGCAATTGATAAAATGAATAGAGATGATGATACTATATTTAAAATAAGTATTATAAGAATAATTATAAAAAACATGTCTTTATCACCTAATTTGATATAGATGTCTTTTACGCAAAAAATAGTTGCAAATACATTTATAGCATACAATAATCCATACCCAATATATTCAGCATTTTTTTTAAATATACAAACAAATGATATGATATATATGGTTAAAAACATTATATAATAGGACGGAGGTGTCATTTTTTGTTCCTTACTTATAAATGAGCCGATTACTTCACTTACCGACATAGCTGCATTTTTGTTATTATCCATTGTATAATATATTATTATATATTTATGTATGTAGTTACTATCCATTCAATCATCTCTTGTGCATCACATGTAGCATAATTTTTTTTATATTTTCCGATTTGAAAAAAGGATGGTTTTTTCATACCAGATGCTTGATAATATATATATGGACCAAATTTGCCTTTACGAATACTAAAATCACTATTTAATATTCTCAACATATTCTTACTTTGTATTTGGGGCGGACGTCGCGGTTTATCTGGATTGGTATCTTCATCATCATCTAAACCGCTAGATTCTTGTATTGAATTTTGAAACATTTGAATAATATCATCAAGTACAATATCATTTAATGGTTTATTAATATCTTTTATACTTTTCTTATTATCGCCCCATTGTACATAATGACCAAATTTACCGGTTTTAATATACATATCTTGTTCTTCATATTTTCCTAAATAATCGTTTTTTATTTCTATTAATTCATCCAATGTATATTCTCCTTTTTGTAATTTATTAATATCCAATTTTATTTTTGGGTTAACGCTTTTGTATTCCATTTCACCGTTATCTAATTGTTTTCGCAATGACGCGCCAAATCTATGAAACAAAAGTTCGTATTCATCATTTATTTTATATGTTTGTTTTTTCATTTTTTTAAGCGGTTTTATACATTCTTCAATTTCAGTTTTACATTTTGCACAAACCGAATACCATTCTTCATTTTCTTCTAAATTATTATTTTCTATTTTATCTAAATATTCTTCTATTTCGCGAGTATATTCATAGGAGAACAAATGGTCAAAATGTTTTATAAGAAATTCAATCGCTAATATTCCAATTGGTTGTATTACTAATTTGTTTTTTTCGTTTCCAAATATTTTTTCTATTTTCGTTTTTTCGATGAGTTTATTTGTTAATTTATATTCATTAAATTCAACTAGTTCTCCTGGTAAATCACATTTTTTAACATAACCACGTTCTTGAATAGTATCTACTAACAATGAAAAAGTGGATGGTCTACCTATTCCTAAATCTTCTAGTTTTTTGATTAAATTTGATTCAGTGTAATATGTATGTTTATTTTGAATACTTATTTCACTATTAATATGATTGTATTGTATTGGAGAACGTTTACTCATAATGGATTGAAAATATAACAATTGACCACTTTCACTATTTTGTTCTTGTGTCATGGAATCCGTTTTTTCACATACTTTTTTCCATCCTAAAAAAATAGGTATTTCAATTGTATATTTATATTTATATGATTGTGGTGCAGAAATAAAAGCATCTACATTGTTATAGAGCGCATCTGGCATACAACTTTGAACCGTATTATTCCAAATAAGTTTATATAGTGTTGCTAGTTTTCCTTCTAATCCAAGAATAAATTGCTTATCTATATAGGTAACACGAATTGCTTCGTGCGGATTATTGTCGTTCGTATTTTTTATTTTTGAAAAATCGCCTAAATATTTTTCATCGTTCCATGTTTTTAAAATAAAAGTTTTGGCTTTTTCTAAAAATTCTGTTGAATATTTTTTATTTTCGGTTCTAATATATGTAATGTGTCCTGCTTGATATAACTGTTGACATAAATTCATTGTTTCTTTTGGTGAATAATGCAATATTTGTGAAGCGGTTTGTAATAAACTAGATGTACTAAATGGTTCTGGTGAAGTTTTTTTGATTTCTTTGGACGAACCTAATTCTAAAATATGTTCGAAATCCTTCGATTTTTCTAAAAATTCAAATACTTTTTCTTCTGTTTCAAAAACATGATTTAAAATAAAAGGAATATTTTTATTGAAAAAGGAAGCATGAATTTTGTATTTGATATCAAAACTATTAGTATTATTTAATTCGTTATCATATATTAGTCGCAATGCGGGGGTTTGGCATCTTCCGGCTGAAAGTCCTGAATCTTTTTTATCATTATAAATGAATTTCCATAAAAGAGGAGATACTAAATGACCAATAATTATATCAATCATTGTGCGAGCATGTTGAGAATATGGTACAAACGACCTAAAATCTTGCCAATTTGCAAAAGCATATTCAAGTGCGGTTTTAGAAATTTCTTTGAAAATAAATCGTTTATATACATTGAACGAACGATATAGATGATATGCAATTGCATCACCTTCTCGGTCAAAATCACTTGCAATAAAAACATTATCCGGATTAAAAAGAGAAACCGCATATTTCAAAAAATTAAAATGTGAAAAAGATGTAGGTTTGATATTAAGAGTAGAAGAGAAATCGGGATGAATATGTTTTAGAGAAGGAATAAAAAACAAATGCCCAAATGTAGGAATGCATTTGAAATCTGTACCTAGCAAAGATTCAATTGTAGAACATTTAGAAGGCGATTCTACAATAATTAAATATTTAGCAGAACCTTTATGAAAATTAGTAATCGAATATTTGTCATTTTTATATATTTTACCTTTCTTTCCTTTTTCTTTAATAAGATTGAATTCGAAATGAATCGACATGATATAGATAATAAAAAATATCTATATCAGTGTAAAAAAATAATTATAAAGATTTTATAATAACCACTAGTCAACGAATATTCTAAAAGAACATTCCGCGAACATTCCGCCCCGGGTCGCGAAGCGTATATTACACAATGGTTTCTATAAGCGCATTTTCATAGTGTTTCATGAACCTTGATGGGTCCATTATATATTTGAATTTTTCGCCAATATTTTCTTTATATTCATCAATTTTAGCAGGGTTATTAATCAAATTTTTCACAATGCTAATATATTCTTCCCTGGATTTTGCAACTAATTCAGGTAATCCCATATGAGTCAATATAGAAGCAGAAACATTATGACTATGATGATTTTTGTTGTATAATGTAACAATTGGTACAGAATTATATAGAGCATTACATGTAGTAGTCGTTCCAGAATAAGGAAATGTATCTAATAAAATATCAAATTTCGTAAATATGTTATTATAATCATCGTTTAATAATTTATTCATTAAAATTATACGATTACTTGGAACATCTAATTTCTTGGTATAATGTTCAATATATTCAGCATTATCATAATATACTTCTTCTAATTTAATCAATATTTTTACATCAGGACATTCTTTCAATATTGTCGCCCAGGTTTCCAATGTATATTTTGAATTTTTAATTTCTTTATTCAAAGCCCCTAATACAATTTGATTATTCGTTTTTCTAGATTTATTTGGAGAAACTTGATATATACTTTTATATAATAAAAAACATGTAGGTAATCGTATTAATTTTTCACTATATTTTTGCGTAGTATCTATGTGGTCAGCAATTGTATCAGTAATACGATAGTGCATTGATTTCATACCAGTACCATTCGGATAACCTAAATATGTAATTTGAACAGGAGCTGGATGATATGCAAATATACCTAATCGATTGTTTACTGTATGTCCATCTAAATCTATTAAAATATTGATATTATGGGAATGTATTAATTTCGCAGCATCAATATCAGTAAGTTCATTTATATGTATAACTTTACAATTTAGATTTTTGTATAAATCAACAATTTCTCTATGTACAAATAAATAAATTTCAAATTGTGAAAAGTCGTGATTTTGCAAAATAGGAATAATAAAATTACCTATTACATGATATACAAAATTTCCAGAAACATATCCTATACGAATTTTTTTGTTTGTATTTGTATTAAACGAGAACATGGGTGTATCTGGATAGTATATGTGTACTTTTTCATATTTCTTGAAAAGAAGTTCGTTATCTGGATAATCGAAATCTTCATAGCATAATGAATTACTATATGACAGCATTTTATCTGCCATACTCAAATCAAATTTCAATGCAAGGTCTGTTGCTTTATTTGTGTATTTTAATGCATTATCTACATCACCCAATGCATAATAAACATATCCAACATCATGGTAATTACTCCATTTATCATATTTTTCTTCTTTTGTATTACAGACTTGTGTGGATAATATTTTCATAGACTTCAATGTATAGCCTATACCAACTCGATAACGGAACTGTTGGAAGTGAGATTGTGCATATTTAGATAAGAATTTTGTGTTATTAAATAAAGAATCATGAAAAGATACAGGGAGAGAATATATTGGTATATTATGGTCAATGCATAGTTGTATTAGAGCAATTACATTTTTTACGAATAATGGTTTAATAGTAAGAATATGAATATGATAAAATATAGCATGATATGGATGTTTATATCTGAAAGCATTTGCGATATGTAAAAGATTATCTAAATCATCAGGATATAATATATAAAGTTTATAATAAACATCGCATATAAAAAAGGGGTCATCAGAATTGAAAGTGCTTGATTGCGCATAAGAGTAAATAGTTTGTCTATTTTGAAATTTTTGAGAAGGGGTTTTTAATAAAAAAGAAAATAGATTATAGAAATTAGAAATCATAAAAAAGAATAAAAAGAAGTGTTTAAATGGATTAAAATTAAAAGTAAAAGAAGAATAAATAATTAGATATCAAGTATGAAAGAGTCAAAAGAGTCGTGTTCGTTATAGATAGTAGAAGAAGGAATGAATTGAGGGGAAATAGAAGGAATGTCATTAGTAAAGATGATAGAATCATCATTTTGATAAGAATTAAAGGAAACAAAAGAATCGAAAAGAGAAAGGTCAAGAGAAGGAAGTTTTTTTAATTCCCGAATATCAGAATCATCATAAAGTTCTAATAAATCACAATTTTTGTAAGGATTTTCCCAATCCCTTAAACCGACAAGAACAATAGAATTTTTAGTAACAAAATTATTGCGTTTAGAACGACCCCGAAACTTAGAGCGAATATGACAAATAAGATTAATATCGTCATTGGTAACAACAGAACACATACCATTGCCAAGCATTTGTTTAACAAAAGCATATTTTTCATCAGGAGAAACAGAAAGTCTTAACCGATGATGTTCATTAGAAGAAGTAAGTTTACGTGCAAGACCCTTAGCACCTTTGCCGCCGTTAGTATTTTTGACCATTGTTAATAAATTAGATTATATTATAAAAAAAGAATAAAAAAGTTTTCAATTTTATGAATAAAAAAAGGTAAGAACCTTTTAAATTTTTATGGTATTTTAATAATAAATGAAAGTTTAATTCATGGTAACAGATTGAGTATCAGGATTGTATTTACCAACAACTTCATGAGAATTAATATCATAAAGATTGTTCTCAGAATCCATAAGATATTGTGAACCATTCATTTGAACAATATGAGCTTGAATACTATCATCAGAATCATCAACCGGTTGTTCTTCAACAGGTTGTTCGGGAACAACAGGTAGTTCTTCAACAGTTTTTTTGTCTTTTTTCTCTTTTTTTGGCTTTTCGGCCTTTGGTTTCTCAGCCTTTGGTTTCTCAACTTTCTCGGCTTTTGGTTTCTCAGCCTTTGGCTTAGTGGTCTTTTTAGCAACAGGTTCAGCAACAGGTTGTACGACAGGTTCAGAAACAGGTTCAGAAACAGGTTCTGATGCAACAGGTTCAGGTTCAGAAACATTTTTTTTAGATTTTTTCTCTTTTTTAGGTTTATCAGTGGTATCTGATTTAGGTTTACGAGTTTTCTTAGGTTTATCAGCAGTATTGTTAGCAGGAGCAGGTTCACCATTAGCATCAGCAATAAGTGTAGCAATTAAATCGTCAGTTTCGGCAGCAACAGGTTTAGAAGGTTTACGAGAAGCTTTTGTAGCACGAGTTTTAACAGGTTTGTTATGATTGGCAATAGTTTTGCGCATGATTTTGTTAGAAGCAGAAGCTTCATTGAGATAAGTTTGAAAGAATTCGGATTGTTCTTCAATAGAAGAGAACAATTTGAATTGACCATATAAAGCATCCCTAGCGTCAGGTTCTAAACGAGAAGCAAACCAGAAGCCAAATGATAAGAACTTACTGTATTTGGCAGGAAGAGAAGGTTTCTTAGGGGCCTTGACAGTATCAACGACGACAGGAGCAACGAGAGGCTCAACGACGACAGGAGCAACGACAACAGTTGTATTAGACATATTGAATAAATAGTAATTTATTAATAAGAATAAACAAGTTTAAGCGTAAGTAAGGAAGTTATAAATAATTGTTAGTTTAGTAATTGTGAAATAGTTAAATGAAAAAAAGTGTTTCAATTTTCTGCAAAAAAAGTGGGTATTTTGAAAAAAGTAATAGCCGTTAATATAGCCGTTAGAGCCCCGGGCCCCGGGCGCCGGAGGCGCAATATCCAACTGGATATTTGATATGTTACTGGATAATGGATATCCGACTCATTTCTCGTTTCAAATATATGGTATATATGAGATATATAGCATATATTATGGTATTTATGGTGTAATAATGTAATAGTATTTATAGTTGGTATAGTAGTACGGTTGTATAGTGGTATAGTATTATAGAGAACATAGTAAAATCCCCTGTTTTTTAGACAAGGTTCTCACCAATCTAATAAAAAATTATAATTTTCTTGCTAAAATCCAACATTGACAAACATTTCTTTCTTCATTAGTAACAATATTATTATTATGTAAAGTATCATAACCGGGCCAACTATGTGTATTCCATAATTTAGTGATATAATCAAAATTGCCCCATTGTCCAATTTCAACAATTTCAAAATTGGAAGATTTGAATAACATAGCAAGACCCATCGGAGTATATCCATTAAAATGAACAGGTGTTAAATGAGGAATATTAAGGGTAGGAACAGAAGTGAAAACATATCCACCGGGTTTAAGTGTATTATATATTTGTTTAACGGCTTCAAAAGGATTATATAAATGTTCAATTGTTTGATTAAATAAAAAGAAATCAAACTCATTATTGAAGTGATTGGAAATAGTATGTAAATCATATTGTGGATATGAAATAAGAGTTTTTTTAGAAGGTAGAATGAATTCTAATTCAGGGTCATCACATGTATATCCGAGATGTTCAATAGTAATATTGTGTTTATTAATCCATTCAATAAAATCTAAAATACACCATGTTCTGGGAAAATCACGATTTCCCCAATTATAATCATATTTCTTAACAGGACATGGTGGTACCGATTCATATTTTGAAAAATAAGAAGGAGGTAGTTTAACTTTATTATAATAAATATGGTTTAATTCATCTTCACTGAACATTTTATATATTTGTTAAACAATAAAAATGAGGAGAACATACGAGTTTTTTCTATTTTAATAACAATGTTCTCAACATTCTTATATTTTTGTTCTATGAAATATATTATTCATTAAATGTGTTCCTAAATTGATGGTTCATCATAATAATTCTGGAATTTTCAATAATTTGTGTATTTATAGTGTCAATATCATTTGCAGCAATAATAAATGAAACCCCAAATTTGATAAAATTAACAATGGAATTAACCATAATCCGATTAGTATTGTATTTATGTTTAGCATACTTAACAGTATTACGAAGAATTCCTTCTGGTAAGAATATTAAAGGTTTAATATTTTCTTCCACAATCAATTCATTAATGCGGTATTCTTCTCCACAAAAATCATCACCTAAATAAGTGCGAATTTCATTCATAAGTGTTGATTTCCCAGTAGCAGGAGGTCCAAGTAAAATAATCATTTTATCATTAGGAATACCATTTTTAATATTTTCTATATATTGAATAAGATATGCAAAATCTTCTCCATTTAAATAAGAAACCCATTGATGTAGTGTTGTAGATGCCATGTTATTTACCGATGTATAATATGTTATTTGTTATATATGAATTCAATTTTTTGAAAATTGAAAACTAATGTTTTTGAAAAGTTTTATTGCGAGGTTCTCACAAACATTATAAGGTGCAACCGACAGTTGATAAAATAACTGTTTATAATGAAAAAAGCCAAATGGCAATCTCTGAATATACTTAAATTTACATATAAAATTGTTTATTATGATAGTAAAATAGTAGCAGCATGTGCAAAAGGTATTTCGTCAGATGAAAATATGATATCATTATCATGTTGTGTAGATTGAATAACATGAGTTTTCAAAATGCCCATAGCAATTATAGGAATATTGTGACCATTAAGCATTTCAATAACGGATATATCTTGTTCAGTAAATCCTTGACAGCAAATTTTTTGTAACCAGTTGATAAATTTAATAATAATTTCTTGGTCTTTAAAGAATATCATGAAATCATATGGGTACTCAATTAAATTTTCTATAATGATATTAATATTTTTCTTCGTAGTTTCACATGATATTTTTTCAGATTCGAGTGACATAATAATGCATAAATGTCTATAAACAGTTCTGGTATGGTCAGATGGATGGTAATATGATGACATGATAGATAATAGTTATAATAGTTTATGTAGAGTTATGCGAATATATGATATTGTAAACAAGTATTTCAATTTTTTATAATAATAGAGTATAGTTATAACTTTTATAATGTTCTCAATAACCTTATAAGGTGCAAGGTGCAACCGACTGTTGATAACCGACTGTTGATAAAATAAGTCTCTTATAAATAGAAAAGGAATAGTTGTATGTTTACTTTTATAAGATATATACAAAGAAATTTTGCAAAGAAGTTGAGAACATTGTGTAAAATACCTTGTTTTTGAGAACTTTTTAGAACCAGGTTCTCAATAACTTTATAAAATGAGTCTTATATAAAATAATTATTGTTTCTTTATTGTCACCATAATTGGTGGACGTTGATTGCTTTCTCTGACAGGAAAGCGATTTTGTGTAGTGTTTATCTAAAATAAACAGTTATTCTAGCAACTGTTTCGCATTATATTTTTGATTAAACCTTAACAAAATAAGTCATAAAAAAAGCCAAAATAGGCTACTCTTATTCAATTAGTTAAATTTACATGTATATTACAAAATCTCTATCTATTATCTTCGGCAGCTCTAATAAGTTCGCGCATAGCCATGTTCTCATCATATTCATCATCACTATCTGGGTCATAGTAGGTAGGGTTTTTGGCAAGCATCAAATGTTTCTGTCTGATATCAGTTCGGCACAGAGGACAAGGCAGAATGTCAACATCTTTATCTTTAAGAAGCCCCCAACAACCAACACAAAGGTGATGGCAACAAGGAGTCTGCGTCTTGGTAGGGTCAAGACAAACGCAACAATCGGAAGGTTCAACGTCAGAATTCAAACAAACCTTGCGTTTCTGGGGATAATCGGGTAAAACTGGTGGAAGTTGAACTGTATCTTTATGCCAAGGAGTATGGAAAACTCCGTGAAGTTTGTTGAGTTTCATCACTGAAATATCTTTATCATACTCGTCAAGCATACTAACAATCTCACGTAACAAGTAATTACTCTTCTTTTTAATATATGTTTTGGTGAAAACGGCTTGTGAAATAGGGGAGACAACGTCATCATGTTCGTTTTTTCTATATGTCCATACTTTATCAGCATATATAACTACATACATTCCATGTTTATTGCAAAACAGACGGGGTTGACAGTGAATGCCGTCGATGACGTAACCGTTACTAAGGCAAAATGCCCAATCCTCTTTTTTATGCTTTTTGTACTTTTCAAAGATTTCTTTGGCATATTTTTCAGAAGATGACACAGGTTCACCAATAGCACGCATAATGTGTTCTCGGAGCTCTTTCATGGAAGAAACGCTTGCCAAAAGCTCGTTCAAAGTAATACTTGACATATCGGTATCAGTTTAATATAGTAGTTGGTTTGTTATTGGTGGCGTATTCGTTATTAAAAAAGTATTTCAATTTTCTGCAAACATGTTGCATATTGAAGTACTTTTGTTTATAGGTTGGAATGATACCCTGGTCCCTGGGTTGTCACAAAGTTTTGGCAAGTGGTGACGTCAGTGGCTTGGCTACCGGGGTTGTCACAAAGTTTTGTCAAGTGGTGACGTCAGTGGCTTGGTTGCCGGGGTTGTCACAAAGTTTTGTCGAGTGGTGACGTCAGAGGCTTGGCTGCCGTGTGATACTAGTAACGCCCGCCGCCCCGGGTCACCGGGCACTTAGGCATTTGCAATAACTCTATACAAGTACCCGTGTTGATACTTGTGTAGAATTACCCATTTACCTCATTTATCGATATCCTACTCATTTCTTGATATGTCACTCATTTCTCGTCTCAATATACTCATTTCTTTTGCATAGTAGTTGAAGTTATGGGTTTTGTTGATTGGTTATAGCCGTTTGTATCCGTTGATATAGTCGTTACAGAGTCACATAGGACATCAGTTATAGAGTCTTATAATATATCCGTTGCAAAACCACCAGTAAAATCCACCAGTAAAATCCACAAGTAAAATCCACCAGTAAAATCCACCAGTCAAAACCACCAGTCAAAACCACCAGTCAAAACTACCAGTAAAATCCACCAGTAAAATCCACCAGTCAAAACCACCAGTCAAAACCACCAGTCAAAACCACCAGTCAAAACCACTAGTAAAATCCACCAGTCAAAACCACCAGTAAAACCACCAGGCAAAACCACCAGTCAAAACCACCAGGCAAAACCACCAGTAAAATCCACTAGTCAAAACCCTTACGAAAAACCAAAGTTCTCAATAAACTATACAAAGAATAGTTTAATGATAACTATCAAGATAATCATATTTATTATCATCGGCATTAGAATCTTCATCAAGAAGCATCAAAGCCATGGCAGCATAATTATGTAAATCCAATAATGTATCCCGAATACTTTCATCACTCACTAAATTAACACCATTTTTAGTGATAGATAGAGAACGTTGTATTTTATCTTCAATACGCATTAAAACACCAATGACACCAAACTTGGCAAAAGCGTCACCGTAATCTGCATTCTTTTTCGCAAACAATTCAAGAGCCGTTGCCTGAACAGTTTTCATCTGCCTTACGCGAAGAGAATCCTCCATCCAATACAATATATACCCCCATGTATTTATATTATTGTATAAGGATTTGTATATTCTAAACCGTTCTCATAAAAAAACACAAAATCATTTTTATAAAAATGATAAACTTTTTTTACCAATTCTTCATCATAAAAATATTTTATATCAACATTACAATCATAGTAAACAGACATATCTAAATCATATACATATTCACGAAAATCCAACGTCCCCCTACAACGTTCATGTCCATGTTTCGCACTAATCAATTCCTCCGGTATTTTTTTATCAAATAAAGATTCAATATAAGTATAATCAATATTTGTAATATCATAAAACTTCACTATTTTAGATGCCAACACCTTGACATTTTTATTCCAAACACCATGAGATTGCGGCTCAAAATGATGTCTATCAATCATTCTCCATCGACAAATAAGCAATTCATCCACAAAATCTCGAAAAGTAATAATATCACGATTCCATAAATATCTAAATTCACCATTTATTCTATATTTGTCCAAAAATCCGGATACAATTCGTTTATAAGGATTTCTACAAAACAATATAGTTGTATAATTTTCAATATCAGATGGCAATATCATAAAATCATTTTTTGTATGAATAATTGGTTTCACATTATTTGTCAATAAATACCAAAAAATTACTTTAACATGAGAACAACCACATTTCGGAGACCATCCAAATATTATTTTATTATTATAATCAATCAAAAAATGCATCTCTAAATGTTTATAAGAAAAAATAAAAAACAGGAACCCGAATAGAGCGCAATTATATACCATTCGTTAAATAAACAAAAAAATATTATGAATATATTACACAAGAATGTCAATTGCTTGCGTAAGTGGTTACTTTGACCCAATCCATGTAGGTCATATCGAGTATTTCAAAAAATCAAAAAACATAGCCGATAAATTAATGGTCATCGTAAATAATGATGAACAAGCCATCTTAAAAAAAGGCAAAGCATTCATGCCAGCAGATGAAAGAATAAAAATAATCCAAGAACTAAAATGTGTAGACTATGTTGTAAAATCAGTAGATTTAGACAGAACTGTCTGTAAAACATTAGAAACAGTAGAACCACGACCAACCTATTTTTGCAATGGCGGCGACCAGAACAACAATAGTATTCCAGAGGCAGAAATATGCAGAAAACTTGGTATAGAATTAAGAGACGGTTTTGGTGATAAAATCCAATCCAGTTCGTGGTTAATCAAAGGTGAAAAACAATTGTAAAACTAAACAACTGTCGTAAAATTAAATAACCGTTGTAAAACTAAACAACCGTTGTAAAACTAAACAACTGTCGTAAAACTAAACAACTGTCGTAAAATTAAACAACCGTTGTAAAAATAAACCCATTTATAAAAATAACTTAAAATTATAATAGTAATCAGTATTATAGAAAAGTAAAAATGAGAACAACAAATATATTACTGTCCTTTTTGTTGTTATTAAGACCAACCAAATCATTTAATTGTAATAAATATCATACATTTATTGATAAATATAGTTTAAAATATAATCCTATAAACAAAGAAACAACGGAAAATAGAGAAAATAGAGAAAATAGACAAAATAGACAAATCACAATGAAAACCACAAAAAAACAATTAGAACAAAGGGCAACATCACCATTGTATGTTCCAAGAACTGAGAACCAACAAAAATATGTAAATTATTTGCAAGACCCAAATACAAAATTAGTAGTAGGCGTAGGCCCCGCTGGTTCCGGAAAAACTCTATTTGCATGTAATACCGCAGTAGAAGAACTACGCAAAGGAACAATCCAAAAAATAATACTCACAAGACCCGTGGTACCAGTAGAAGAAGAAGAATTAGGATTTTTACCAGGAAGTCTCATAAGCAAAATGGACCCATGGACAAGACCACTATTTGATGTATTGCTTGATTTCTATAACCAAAAAGACATAGACGCCATGTTACATGGCGGTGTATTAGAGATATCACCATTAGCATATATGCGCGGTCGCACATTCAAACGCGCATTCATAATCGCAGATGAAATGCAAAACAGCACACCAAACCAAATGGTAATGTTGATGACTCGTTTAGGGGACCATTCAAAAATGGTAATTACAGGAGATTTATACCAAAGTGATAGAGGAATGCAAAATGGTTTATCTGATTTTCTTGAAAAGATGAAATATATAAAAAAGACCAACGAAGAAAAACAAGAAAAACAAGAAAAACAAGAAAAACAAGAAAACCAAATAAAATATGTAGAATTGGACAAAGAAGATATACAACGAAGTCCCATTGTATCAAGAATATTAGATATATACAATACAACTCAAATACCAATACAAAAACCTCAACCCAATTCATCGATACCAATAACACGTTCATTCTCCACTATATCAACCAGAGATGATGCAGCAATGTTGCCAAAATCCCAAATTCCAAAATCTATGTAAAAAATCCAAAAAAAATAAGATGAATAAAATCATCGTATTTTTTATAAAAATATACATTTTTATATATTTATTTTTTAGTACGAACCGCAACCTTGCGCGAATTGAATTCGGGACGCGAAACAAACATAATGCTTTTATACAAATAACCAGTTTTCGACATCATCCATATACTAGTTTTCGGATACTTACCCCTACGAACGAAATTGTTAATCACTTCATCGCAACAATTAGTAACATCAATAATATATTGAATAATGTTGGATTTATTACCACTATTAAATTTCATTTGCAAATTGGAAATATTGCACATTTTTTTAATAGAACACATCGGAAGAATATTTTGCACCAAATATCTATTTATTTTATGAGCATAAGTATATACAACACGACCAAATTTTTTAATATTTTGCAGCTTCATCTGATTTAAACGACACGTCAAATCACCACACTCCGATTTAATTAATTTATATTGCAATAAAGGTGTAAGAGCATATTCGGAAACTAACGTAATAACATCACCCGGCATCCCAGAAAGATGTTTTAAACAAGAACCTTCAATATCAGTATGAAGAATGGAAGATTCGCGCAAATAAATAGTATAATCCCCCTTTTCCCGTAATGTTCGTTGTATATCACGACTAGCATGATGAATTTTGCTTTTAAACGATGAGAAGTAAGATAAAATATGTTGTTCAAGCATTTCTGCATATTGCGCCGAATGACGTAAAAGAGCCTGTGCGTTTTCAACCTCAGATGTATCATCATCATTACTATAATAATAATTATCCAAAGTGCGTTTCAAATCATCGGGAACACACCATCGAAAATTTCTTTCAAGATATTCGGTAATATTGCGGTCAGTAGCAAAGGAATATCGATGATGTAAACATTCTTGAATATTGGCAATCACATCAATAATAGTTTGAGAATCCATTGTTTGAGAATTCATATTTAGAGTATATTATTATTAAAAATGTATAAAATCAAATCAATTTTCTACACCTTTGCGCATTTACCCGAAGGGAGCGCATGGTTGAAGCACTGATAAATCGTCCCAGAATGGGCTCCCTTCGGGTAATTGTACAAAGGTGTAAATTATACGAATCTCCAATGAACAATCAAATAACGCAATCATTTTGAACCATGCATTCAACAAGTTTATCAAATGAAATCGACGGGGTCCATCCAAGAATTTCTTTCGCTTTCGTTGCATCTCCTAAAAGCAAGTCGACTTCGGTTGGACGATAATAATTAGGGTCAATTTTAATATAAACGCGTCCATCATTAATGCCATATCCTACTTCGTCGACACCAGAACCCCGCCAAGCAATACGAATACCTTTATATAAAAAAGCCTTCTCAATGAATTCACGAACACTATGTGTTTCACCAGTGGCCAAAACAAAGTCATCCGGAGAATCTGCTTGTAACATAAGCCACATACCATAAACATAATCCTTTGCATGACCCCAATCCCGTTTAGAATCAATATTCCCCATTTTCAAAACTTCTTTGGCAGCATTTTTACAATTAATATCATTCATATGAATATCAAGTAAAATCTTGTTTAACCCCAGCGTAATTTTACGCGTAACGAAATTGTGTCCCCTACGCTCTGATTCATGATTAAACAAAATACCATTACATGCAAACATACCATAAGCCTCGCGATAATTTTTAACAATCCAATAAGAGTATAGTTTGGCAACACCGTAAGGAGAACGAGGATAAAACGGCGTAGTCTCACGCTGCGGTGTTTCTTGAACTAACCCATAAAGTTCGCTGGTAGATGCCTGATAAAATCTGGCGATTTTTTCCAATCCAACCGAACGAATGGCTTCCAGCAATTTCAAGGTCCCAACTGCATCCGTATCTGCGGTATATTCAGGCATTTCAAAAGAAACTTTGACATGGGATTGCGCTGCCAGATTGTATATTTCCAATCGTGTCATGTCAGTATATGTATTTTTAATAAGAGCCAAACAAGAAATAAGACAGGTACCGTCAGTCAAATCACCATAATGTAATTTCAAAGAAGGATGTGAAAAAATATGGTCAATGCGTTTGGTATTGATGGTGGACGCACGTCGTATAAGACCGTGAACATGATAACCTTTTTCTAATAATAATTCGGCCAAATAAGAACCGTCTTGTCCAGTAATGCCAGTAATAAATGCAACAAGCATAACAAATAAATAAACTACAAATAAATATCTATATAGTTTTATAAAAGAGTAAAAAAACAAAAAATTGAAAATGCAAATAAAGACACATGAAAATACAATACAATACAAAAGAAAAAATGATAGCAACATTATCCAGTTTTCCATTTATGATAGACAAGAATCCATTATCATTACGAAACATATTGTCAACACGCGCAGTATTTTCAACAATGGTGGAAAAAATATCGAGTGAAATGGTAAGTGAAAATGTAGTTATAAATGAAATAAATAAAATGGAATACAGTCATCATGTAGATATTATTCCACTAACAATAATCGCATTATGTTTATTAAGTGTATTAAATAATATATACAATTCTTCAATAATAACACAAAAAGAAAAATTAGAAAGAATTGAAATGTTTTCAAAAATACAACGAACAACGTCGACATTTCTATTTGTATTTATGTTAATATTTACAAAAAATATAGATAGTGTAACATAATTTAAAAATACCATATGTTTATAAATATACATGGAAAATCAGCATAATGACCAAAATCTAAAAGTATTTGTAGTATTTCACCAAATAGTAGATGAAGACGTTTTATTTACAAAATACTCCCCTGAATATGTAAAAAATACATTTGCATATTATTGTGTAAATGAAGTAATCGAAAAATATGAAATACCAAAAAAATATGGACTACCAATCATATATGAATATGAATTGCCAAATTACAATCCATTTTTACAATTACGTTCATATATGGAAACAAGTGCATATTTGCATATATACAATAATAACTTACATAAAAATTTGGATTTTGTGGGAATATGCCAATATGACATGCTTCATGTAGAAGAATATTATTCTCTACAAAAAAATATAATATATGTATTAGATTCAGGAGAACAAATCGCAAAAAATGGAGTATGGAATAAAAAAATGTTTCCGGGTTTAAGAAATATCAATTTTTTAATGGAAAGTTACAATCGATTTTTCGGAAAAAACTACAACGTAAGTGACCTAAACGACATAGTATTGAGTTTATGGCAAGCTAATATATATCCAACTCCCATATTCGAAAAATTATGTAGTTGGTTAACATTATTAGTAGAAGAAGTATATCCATGGTCAGTCGAACCTCCATATGAAACTCATTGGGGTGTCATGGGTGGATATACAGAAAGAGCAATCGCAATATTCAATGCAATCGAAATATTAGAAAACAATAAAATATACGATAGATTCGATGTTCTTCATACTGAAATGTGCAATAAAATGCAATATGACAAAAAATTTTTCTTGAATTACTACGATGCAAATGTATACACGAAATACATAGATAATATTACAAGTATAGAAATAGATAATTTACATTATAGCATGTTCAAAGCACTTTATCAGGATGACAATCGGACCTGTGGTCAAGATGATAATCGGACCAGTGGTCAAGATGATGAAGGTCAAGATGATAATCAGACCCCAGGTCAAATATATGCTTGCGAGAGAATATTCGCAAATGGAAAAATGGGATTATTATTTCAAACAAAAAACACAAGTATAGTGTATGGATTTGAAATAGAAGCAGAAGACCCTCGTATGGTAAAAATAAACAATCAATTATATGTTGTATTTATATGTTTATCACCTTATGAAGGACAAAAAAGATGTATTGCAATTACCGAATACGAAAAATTCGAACCAAGGTATTTACAAATAGAAAACATGGTAATGAATCCAATCGAAAAAAATTGGGCACCATTCGAAAAAGATGGCGAATTATATTTTGTTTATAACTACGACCCATTAATCATAATAAAATATGATTTTAACAGGGATGGAATATGTAAAGTAGTATATAAACAAAACGATGTAGATTTGCCAATAAAAACAGAAACAACGTTTTTACGGGGAGGAAGTAACTTAATACATTACAGAGATAATTATTATATAGGAGGATGTCATTCAAGACTGAATGACGGTACGCGATTTTTTCATTTTACTCATATTATATTATTGGATGTAGTGAATTGGAAAATAGTATTTTTATCAAAACCAATCATATATAATTACAAAAAGAATGATATTATGTGCATAAACGGAACGAATGTATTATTTGATATGAAACCAAATTGTATCCAGGACCCAGTATCAATATACAGAAAAAACAATAAATATTATATAACAGTAAATATAAGGGATTGTATAAGTCATTTATATGAAATAAAATTCGACATACCAGACGGATGTTTAAAAAATTACGAAATGGGTGAATTACAAAATTTAACCGAAAAACATTCGCTTGATTTATTGTCAAGTTTGATATTACGATTACCACGAAATTAAAACAAAAATAAAACGCGGACAAAATAAAAAATTGAAAGTATTTAAAAACGATTTGGTACAGATATACATGTACCAATCTGCAACGATGTTTAAATTACGTACCAAACCAACTCAATTTACAAAAGGAAAAACCGAGGATACTTTATGTGACTTGACACAAAGATACCTTTTAAATTTAAATGAAAATGAATATCATTTAATAGATATAATTGTTACAAATAAAAGTTTGCCAGAAACAGAACAATGGAAGTTTAGAGCAGACAAAACCTTTAAAAATTTTAAAAACATAACAATCGATATTTTATCAAGTACAAGCAACGATTATAATTCAATTGCAAGTTATATACAAGATATATTAAATTGTAAAACAAAAGAAGATTTACCAAATATTTTAATAATTTGTTATCATGCAAAACGAGTATGCGAAGATTTAATTACTATGTTTAATATATTTGGAGGTAATAATTATATACAGCCATCAAATAAAATCAAATTTCATATTTCATTTGATGAACCAGATGCAAATTTGGGAGTTACTAAAAAATTCATAAAAAAAATAAAAGAATTTATTGAAAAAGAATTAATTATTGGTATTTTATTTATAACTGCAACACCAATTGACGAATTTTGGAAAATGTTAAGTGATAGTGGAATAAAAACATTATTAAATATGAATTATAATAATACACAAAATTTTGATGAAGAATTAGAAAATTACAGGGCTTTCAACCAACATAATATTATAGAACATAATAATGAAACCAAAAACCCACTATATTATATTATTGATGTATTTTCAAACAAATTAATAAACGAAAATGAAAGAAAAATATTATTCACACCTGCACATTTATATACAGATACCGAAGGCGTTGGAAGTCATATGGAGGTTGTTTCATATTTTAATGATAAAAATTATTGCGTATTTGTAATGAATGGTAATTTTAAAGGATTTATTTATCCAAATAAAACTAAAATCGAGCTAACTGAATTTAATGATAAAAACAATGTAAACGGTGAGTTGCGTGAAACTTTAATGAAATGGAATGAATTGAATCCTACTATGAACTTAGCCATAACCGGATATTGGGTAATAGAAAGAGGTATAACATTCAACACCACTGGATTTAATTTTACAGACATGATTTTATCAAATTATCATTTATCTTCAATTGGTAAATTAATTCAGTTAGCGGGTCGTGGTTCAGGTGGAAAAAAATATGTTAATAAAATGAATGTTATTTGTACCCCAAAAATTAAAGATACAATAATAAATTTTAACAAAAATTTAGAAGAAATATGTTCTTTAAATCCAGAATATTTTAATCGAACCGATTTTACAGATAGTAATAACACAATTCCAGTTAAAATGGTAGTGAATGATAACGATTTATTAAAAATGATATTAGATATACGAGAAAAATCAAAAAGAGGATACAAACAACAACTTCATACTATTCTATTAGAGGGAATACAACAAAATAAAATTTCATTATTTGATAGAAATAATATTAAAAAGTTTGATATCCATTCAAGAACTCTAAATCAAGTAAGAATGTATAAACTTGGTGATAAAATAGATGTTAGAAGGTTTAAGAATTTTAATGAGGCATTTGAAAATTATAAAAATGTATCTCAAAGTGGAGATGAAAATCAATACAATATTGATTTTGCAAAAGATGAATATGTACAAGATTGTTTTATAAATAATATTAATACTGCATGGATAACATATAAATATTAAAATTATTATTGTAGATAGTGTAAGATAAATTAAAACAAAACAAATAAAAATAACAGGCATATGCCCATTATTTTTATTTCTTTTTTCTTTTTGAAAAGACTGGACTAATTTTCATCATCAGAAGAATCACAACCTTCGGTCCAATCCATGAGTCTACCATGGGGAACCCAATAGGAAGGTGGTTCATATGGTACTTTCTCAACCGGTTTTTTATGCAAAACATTCAATAAATTTTTAGCAATGGCAGCATAAGACGTTTTATTTAATTCAATGTGAATAGTAGTTTCATTTTTAGATGTAACTACGGATTTTTCTGTTTTTTCTTTTTTAAATGCTTCTTTTTCTTTTTTGGAATCAGCCAAACGTTGGCATTTTGAAATGTTATGACCCATTTTATGACAATATCTACATTCAGTTTTTAACAATACAGGACATACAATAGCACTATCCGGAGAAGAGTTTGCGCGCAACCAGTGGTCATTTTTGAGACCAAGGTTTTTACAATGTGGACAAGAAGGCGTTGTCTTCTTATCAGTCGAATACGTTGTCTTCTTACCTGTCGATTTTGCGTTATTACGAGACATATTAGAGTTTGTTGTTTATTATATCAAAATATAAAATCCAAAAAAGTATTTCAATTTTTTACAAATACTATTATATATATTTAATATTAATAACTTTATATGTTTCTCTATTTTTTGTAAGCACTACATTTTTAATTTCATTTGTAATATAAAATCTCACCGAGTTTTCAAGAATTTCATATTGCAAATTAATAACGTTTATTGCACTATATGAGGTTCCAATAACCATTGAATATGTAGAGTTTTTATCAGCGCCACAATAATGTAATATATCGCCTAGGTTAACATTACGACGGCTTACGTGACCATTATATATTGGATGCCCATTCATTACTGCAACATATTTTACACCATTACCAATTTCAGTCGACATTTTATAATTCTTATAAATCACTAGTTTAGTTTGACAATAGAAATGAAAAAGTATTTCAATTTTGTAAAATAGAAGAAACAACTTTTTCACTGGTCTCCAATGCCCCTTCCATCCATTGTTGATAATTTTCGGAAAAATGTTCACCACAAACATACAATGAAAATTCATCAAATGGTTTCAATATTGCACGTGAAGTAAGAAAACTATCCGCACCAACTTTCCAATAACCAACTCCACAATCCCAATAACAAACTTTGGTTTTCAAAGGTTTGGGTATATCCATCCCAGTGCTTTCCTTAATAAGACGCGCAATACGAGAATTCACGCCATCCACACCATATTTATCATACACTCGTTTCCAATATTTTGCAAATTTGTTATCCGTATAGGAAATCATAATGATGCCATCTTTTTCACTCATAGGTATAATCATTCTCAAATTATTATTGGTAGTCATTTTCGGCATACCTTTAAACCAAACATCCCCATTTTCTACTGAAAACTTAGAATAAATACGACATAGTTGAGAACATATTACTTGATTCAATAATGGCATAGAATATCGCATAATATTAATTTTCTTCAAAGCATGTGTAGGTAATGCACAAATACATGTTTTTGTAATAACTGGCCTTACATTTTCCATGATAAAAATTTTGAATAAATATTCACCATTTTTATCTTCTAAAAAAATATCAGAAACCGTTTTAGATTTGAGAATTTTAACATATTTATTATCAAGTTGCGAAACCATGTTCTCTATAATTTGACTTAAACCGCCATTCATGATAAAAAACTGGTTTTGTGGTCCTAATTGACCCATCAACTGAATAGTATCATATGCATTCATAATAATCAATTCCGAATAATATCCAAAAGAATCAACAATTAATTGAATTTCATCATCATTTTTGAGAACCTGTTTTGCATAGTCTAAAAAAGATATATTTTGCAACTTTTCTTTAAGTTCTCCTTTACTCGCAATAATAACTTTCGTAATGAGTCCAGAAATAGGTATATTATTATTCCCTAGTGCAATATCTAAAACAGTCATGCCTATATTTTCAAATAATGGCAAAGGATTACCATTAATACTACTATACTCACGAATAGAACTCGTTGGTTTTCGTATTGCAGATTTAGTTAATATAGGCGTGTCTAATAGAGAATTATACATCGAGTTTGTACCATCTGCCGGAGAATATACAGCAGAAGACTCAATCGGAATAACTTTTGAATCCAATCCCAAATCATGAATAAGTTTAATAACTCTATTATGTTTATCACTAAAACGCCCAGCACCAGCTTCCACTGTCATGTATTTATCATGGTATGTAAAAACTCTACCTCCTAAATAATTCTCCTTCTCCAAAATCAAAATCGTTTTTTTTGGAAACTGTAAATGCAATTTGTAAGCAGTGTATAGTCCGCCTATACCACCGCCTACAATAACAAAATCATAAATCATTTATATATACATGCAATATAAAATAAATGCAAAACCTTACCCATTATAAGTGAACATACAAACCATTCTACGATTACCAGAACATCCATTCGCACCAATCCGTATTTCCGATTTTTGCAACATAGTTGTCAAAGAAGTATCAATAATATATCCATTGGATTGTAAATACGATAAAACAGACGGGATGTCATCCGAGAACATGAACGAATCAATGTCATTCATATTAACCGACCTCGTATATCTACCTAGAACATAGAGACAAGATGAACCACAAGAAAAAGGAGAAGGGCTTTGAAACTCGGATAATTTGGGGGATTGCATGCGAAACACCATACTTTTAAGAGGACCGGGCGGCATTGCGCTCAATGTCAAAATATTTTGATAGGTTTTGAAATAAGTATTAAGAAAAGGCTCTAAATACAAGATAATTGAGCCAGATGAGGAAGCAAACGGACTTTCTGTATTTTCATTCATGTTATATATATTCATTCTCATAAAATACAATAAAATAAAAAACAAAAAATATACTTAAAGAATACATTATAAAACACAATAGGAATATGCGGGAAAGACAAGCTCTTATGGCTTAGTGGTTACAGCGTGCGCTTAGTAAGCGTAAGGTCGTGGGTTCAATCCCCACTAGGAGCTATCCCCGAAACATATTCCTCACCCCGGGGTCTTATAGTGTAGTGGTTAGCACTCAAGACTTTGAATCTTGAAACCTGAGTTCGAGTCTCAGTAAGACCTTTTCCCCGAAGGGAGTGCATGGTAAAAAGTGCTTTGTTAGCTCAGTGGTAGAGCGTTCGGCTGTTAACCGAAATGTCGTAGGTTCGATCCCTATACAGAGCGTAAATAGTAAATAATATAAACATTATATTGTTTATATTATAAATGGATTTGTATGCAATGAAAGTGGCGTGGATATTACTATTATCCTTATTGATGGTAATAATATTGTTACCGTTTTTTTGTTTTTGTATTTCAAAATACTATAATGGAAGTTTCAAAAATAGAGTAACCCAAGAACCACAATAAAACAAAAAATTGAAATGTTTTTTTATAAAGAAGAATACAATAAAAACAAGAATAAAC